>Ga0307423_1000310_pt1 | contig 33070 bp, 35 predicted proteins | sample SalMarWE160310MG_FD_202154 | JGI IMG/M metagenome (GOLD analysis project Ga0307423, IMG submission 202154) | Salt marsh sediment microbial communities from the Plum Island Ecosystem LTER, Massachusetts, United States - WE1603-10 | ecosystem: Environmental > Aquatic > Marine > Intertidal zone >... | reverse complement strand
ATATATTAACTTCAAGATGGTTAGGAATTGTCCAAATGAATATTGGTTAAAGAAATAGAAAAATTAATTTATCAATAAATATTTGAAGTATTAATATTGAATTTTTAATATTTTTATTTAAAAATTAATGTGATTATATGCCAAAGAAAAAAGTAACTATAGACGGTCGTTTTGGACCTCGTTACGGTGCAAATGTTAGGAAAAAATGGCGCTTAGTGATGGAAAAAGAAAAGAGCGGCAAAATTTCTTGTCCTAAATGCGAAACTATTGGATCTATTAATAGGATTTCAACAGGAATTTGGCATTGTCGAAAGTGTGGAGCAAAATTCACAGGAGGCGCTTATTATACAGAAACCCCTCGTGGAGCCGAATCCTATAGGATTTCAAAGCGTAAGCAACGAGAAATAGAAGCTATTGAGGAATAATGGAAAATCAAAAATTTTTTTCCATTCAATCACAAGTAGTTTTAAAATTTTCTAATTCTAATTTATGCAATATAGCTTATCAATCCTTTTTACCAGATTTCAACACAAAAATATCCTCACGTTCAAAAATAACAATGGATATAAAAAAATCCTCATTGATTTTTAAGATTAATAGTGTTGATATTACTGCTTTTAGAGCTTCAATTAATGAAATTATAAATTTTGGCCGGATTATTTTAGATATTTATGATATAATGTAATACTTTTTAAAGTAGTAAATTTCATATTATTACTTACATTTTTTCATTCATAATAATTATAAGTGATATCTTACATGACTATAAATTTAGACCAATTAGATGAGGCTACTAAGAAAAAAATACAAGATCTAAACAATCTCAGTCGGAATTTGGAAATTTTAACTCAACAAAATTTACAGATCGAAAATTCGATGAGTGAAGCTTCCCTCGCAATTGAGGAGTTAGAAAAAGCAGACCCTAATACCATTGTATATAAAAATATTGGTGGAATTATGGTGAAAAGTGAAAGAAACAAGCTACTTGATGAAAAAAAATCACTAAAAATCACTCTTGAAATGAGATCTAAGACCCTCGCTCAAAATATAAATAGAACCAAAAGTAATTTGGAAACTATGCAAAAATCACTTCAAAGCGATCTGCAAATTAATTAACACCTTGTTTAGTATGTATAATTCTAAAATTGATGAGCTAATTCAATTTTTAGAGGACAAGACGCCTTTAATTACAACTCATCATTTAGTCGATATTGACGCACTCGCCTCAACACATATTTTCAAGTATTTTATTACTCAAATTTGGCCAAACAAGAACGTATTCTTAACCTATTCTAAATTCAAGAAATCAACAAAGAGTTTCATTTCAAAATTCAATCAGAAATTTCCCAAAATTGATCTATATGGAGACAAAGATTATAATCTTTCTCAAATTGATGTAATAATAATTTTAGATTCTAATAATTACAATCAAGTAATCATAAACGGAGTAGAAAATATTAAAAAACTAGAAATCCCCCTCATTTTCATTGATCATCATTTAAATTTAAATCCAAATAGCTCTGAATTGAATTTAATAGATGATACACGCTATTCTACTTCAGAAATAATTTATGAATTTTATGCCCAAAAATCTTTAAAATTATCAACACCTTACATTTTTCTTCTTATAGCAGGCATTTTAACTGATACAGGTTTTTTTAAAAATAGTGATAATGATTCAATAAAACTTATTTCAAGTTTACTGACACCAAAAATTGAGTTCCAAGAGGTAAGGAAGTCTTTAGAAATTGAAAAAGACATCTCAGAGAAAATTGCTGAAATTAAAGGACTGCAAAGAGTAAAATTAATTCGTGTAGAAGATTGGTTAATTGGTATAACCCAAGTGAGTAATTTTAGAGCTTCTGTTGCATCTACTTTATTAAACGTTGGATTTGATGTAAGTATTGTATATTCAATCGATAAAACGGGTATTAAAATAACTACGAGGGCAAAAAATGCTGTATGTCAGAAATCAAGATTGCATCTTGGTAAAATTTTAAATGAATTACATCAAGGTAGCGGGGGTGGGCATAATGGGGCTGCTAGCGTATATATTAAAGATAAGACTGATGAAATTCTTGATGAATTGATACAAGAAATAAAACAAACTTTAATTAACGACCTTTCGTTATAAATAAAAGAAAAGTAGACCCGTTAACACGATGAGCTTAGTTAAGTTTCATAATTTTTATTTTCGGTATAAAGGAAATGAGATCTATGCTTTAAATGATATTAATTTATCAATTGAAAATGATAAATTTATTTTATTGGCTGGAGAAACCGGTTCAGGAAAGACTTCCTTAATACGGTGTATGAATGGGTTAATTCCTCAATTTTATACAGGGTATTATAAAGGGTCTGTTGAAGTCCAAGGTAGAGAAACGACTTCAATACCTATCGCAGCTCTCTCTTCTGAAGTAGGAATTGTCTTTCAAAATCCTGAGAATCAGTTAATTACAATGAATGTAGAACATGAACTTGCTTTTGGATTGGAAAATCTTGGAATTTCCCCTAAAATTATTAAAAATAAAATCCAAGAGGTTGTAGAATTAACTGAAATTAAAAATCTTTTATCTAAAGCTCCATTTGAATTAAGTGGTGGAGAACAGCAAAGAGTTGCGATTGCTTCTATTTTAATATTAGAACCAAAACTCATAATTCTGGATGAACCCACAGCTAGTTTGGACCCTCTATATGCTCAAAAAATTATTACCTTACTAAAAAAAATACAAGAAGAAAAAAAGGTGACCATTATAATTAGTGAACATAGATTAGATTTACTTATATCTTTAGTTGATGAGATTATTTTAATGAAAGGAGGAAGAGTTCTTATTCATGATTCAACCGAAAAGGTATTAGAAAGTGAGGTTTTCGATGATTTGAATATAAATAAACCCATTATTTATTCGATCTTTAATCAATTAAATGTATACCAAAAATCAATCCCTTTTTCTCTTGATCAAGCATTAAAAAGGTGTGCTCTTAAAAATGGTAAATGATATTAATTCATTAATACGCTTTCAAGACGTTAATTTTTCCTACCCCAATGGAACGATAGCATTAAAGGAGATAAATCTTAAAATTAATGGAGGCGAAAAAATTGCAATTATGGGGCAAAATGGGGCAGGAAAAACAACTTTAATTCGAATGTTAAATGGTTTACTTCGACCTACATCTGGTCGAGTTTTAATTGAAGGAATTGATATCATCAATTCTACAATAGGTTCATTATCAAAAAAAGTAGGTATTATATTTCAAAATCCTATGCATCAATTATTTTCAAATACAGTATCAGAAGAAATAAAATTTTCCTTGAAGAGCTTGGATTTAAGTAAAAAAGAAGTAGAAGAGAAAACTAAAACTATATTAAAGGAGTATGGTTTTGAAAGATATGCGGATCATTCACCAATGAATTTATCTGGCGGTGAATCAAAAAAATTAGCGAATGCTTCAATTATGTGTCGTGATCCGGATGTTTTGGTCTTTGATGAACCAACTATCGGTCAAGATGCTAATGAAATTAAAATTTTTTTAGATATGCTTGAAAAAGAGGATAGGAAAAAAAAAACAATAATAATGGTTACTCATAATGTAGAATTTGCATTTGAACATGTTCCAAGAGTAGTTTTAATGACTAACGGAAGAATTCTCGCAGATGGACCTACAACCAGATTACTAACTAACGAAAAACTTGTTCATCGTTCCTCATTAATATTACCTCAAGTTTTTAGATTAAAATTAGGGTTGAAAACCCTAGGAATGGAAGTGCCCGATAATATAATAAATCAAGCAGATATGGTAAAATTCCTCTCTAACTATTTTGAGACGGAAAATAAGAGGTGAAAAATTGTCATTACAATTTTTGAATGCTTTTCGATTTTTAAAGAAGAATACTTTAATACACAACCTTGATCCACGCGCTAAACTCTTATTTGCTATTATTTATACTATAAATGCTTTAATGTTTAATGAGATAATACCTTTAATGATATTGTTTATTAGTTTGATACCTCTCATCCTTCTTGGCAAATTATTCAAATCATGGTTTAAAAGTTTAAAAGGCATGTCCTTTCTCTTTATCATCATTATCCTGTTAAATACCTTATTTATTTCATTGAATTTTGCAATAGCAATGGCCCTTAGAATATCGATAATGCTATCCGCATTCTCTGTATTTTTTCTAACTGTCGATCCAAATGATTTGGCTTTATCTTTAATATCTATGAAAGTTCCATATGAATTTGCCTTCTCATTTTCATTAGCATTTAGATTTGTTCCTACTATAGCAATAGAAGCTCAAAATATTATGGATGCACAACAAAGCAGGGGGTATGAAATGCAGCAGAAAGGTATAATTAACCAAGTGAAAAATCTATTTCCTCTCTTAGTCCCTCTAATAATAAGCTCTATAAAGAGAGCTTTCAATGTGGCAGAAGCGTTGGAATCAAGAGCTTTTGGAAGTGAAAAGAAGCGAACATATTATTTTACGATTAAATACACAACTAAAGATTGGTTATTCACGTTGTATTTATTAGCATTAATATTAATACTAATTATCATAAGGATTAATATGCCGATCTGGCTTAATTGGAGTATTCCAGTATGATTGCAGGATCAATTATAATTAGTGAAGTAGATTTGAAATATAGTGTTGGTATCTCGAAAATCCAATTGGGATTAACTTCCTTGAGTTTGGAGGGCCTCGTTAAATTGATTGAGGATATTCAAAATGACAAGAAAGGATCTATGATACAATTTTTTAATGATGAGTTCATTCTAAACTCAGAACACGTGTTTAACGCTGCTTATTTTACAATTAAAGCGTTTCATAATGGGATAAACATATCTAATCAAAAAAATTTAGAATTTATCCTTTATTTAGCATCAAAAAGACAAATTAGACAATGTTTACAAGATTTTGGATTAAAACCTATACATATATCTAACAAAGAGCTCACATATTGCATTATATCTTCTTCAACGGAGCTCTCTTTAATAGATGAAGTCATCCTTCAAAAATTAAATGCTAGACATTTGCCTCTCGATTTAAATAAAATTAATTATGATAAATTTAAACGTGTTAAAGATTATTTCCAAATATCTGACAATCAAATTTCGGTTGTCTTAAAAACATATAGTTTGAAATTTGTATCGGAAACACCCTCTAAAGAAGATTTGATTAGTTTATACCGGGTAACAAATGATTTATTATGTGAAAAAATGGCACTGTTAAGTTTAGAGAAAATAAAAGTTAATTAAATCTCATGATTTTCTTTTTGTGTTTTAATTATATTATTTTCTTGTAAAAATGAGATTCCACAAAAATTTCCTAAAATTTCTATCCTTATTATCTTATCAGGATTGTCCAAATCCACTTTATTGTTAAAAATTTCTGCAATAACCTTAATTAACTGAGTTCTATTAATAATTTCATTATTCCGTCTTTTCAGATCTATCCTAAAGGATTCATCTTCCTTGAGATATTCTTTATGATGTATTTGGATAATTTCTTTTATGACATCAACATTAGTTTCGCATACAAAATCAATTGGGACTATTTTTAAAACATATTGAAAAAAATTTGGATCTGTATTCAATAATTCTTTAACTTTAGAAATTACCTCCTCTCTTCTAAGAGCTGTAAATACTGTCAACAACCCTTGAAATTCTAAATTTGAAATAACAGGATATTGATCTCCACACATTAATAATATAAACCATAATTCTGCTTTAGCATTGGTCTCATTAAAACGAGAAGTTGATACTAAAAAATTGAAATTATTCGCCATAATCTTTAGGTTAATTATTTTTTGAATTTTTTAATACCTCGAGAACTTCCTCATCAGATATAGCACCAATTCTTAGAAATTGCGGTTCTTGGGAAGTACAATCTACAATGGTGGTTGGTATTTTAGATTTAGACTTACCCCCATCAATAATGAAATCAATCGGAATTAAAAATTTATGAGCAACCTCATCTCCACTAATCGATGGAGGTTCTCCTGAATAATTTGCTGAAGTACCAATTATTCCACCAAAACGTCCCCTGAGTTTTAATTTTTCTAATATGCTCAATATTATTTTATTTTGCGGAACTCTAATACCGAGTGTATTTTGAAAGGCAGAGATTTCTTTTGGAATAATACACGATTCACTCCTATTTAATATCAATGATAATTGTCCAGGCCAATAATGTTTTGCCAAGATATCTGCCATATTATTGAATTGAGCAATTTTTGCTGCTTCTTCATAATCTGCAACAAGTAATAATAATCCTTTCTTGCGATCTCGGAATTTTATTTCAAAAATCTTTTCTATGACTTCAATATTAAGAGGATCTCCTCCAATTCCGTAGACAGAATCTGTTGGAAAACTAAGTAACTTTCCTTGAATTATAAAATCCACCGCGGTTTCAAGATAAAGATCAATATCTTCAAGACTTTTTCCTTTAACTTTGATTAAAAATCCCATTGAATTAATTCTATTTTTATAATTCTTATTTTTTATTCTTTAGAAATAAATTCAAAATGAATCTAATTTCCTATATTCACCAGTTCGCTTTAGAATATGAGGTCGTATTTTATTGCTTTTATATCGCTTCGATGGGAGTCTGATTCCTCCTTATAAGGCTAATTTTCGCCATCCAAGCTTCCAGCTAGCAGGAATTTGATTCTTTTTTAGAGAATTAATGTTTTTTTCTAAAAGAGTAGTAAAAAAGCCAAATAAATCGGTGAAATGAGAGCGTGCCTTCGTTATGAAATTATGATAATTTTTAAATAAAAAAACCAGATTGTCTGGTCGAATATCGTTTTTTATAAAATTAATGTGGTGTAATCCTATTTCACCATTCAAATAATTCTGTAATGTAAAAATTTCACCAGTTAAAATATCTACATAATTCCATTTTCCATTTTTTCTTAGATAATTGAAAAAACTTTGAAAACTTGAATATTTCTTTGGTGGTTCAAATAGTTTAAGATCATCTCCTTCACTTCCTATCATAACAGTTTGAAAAATAGCGTTGGAAATCCTAAATTTTTGCGATTTAAATTTTGGAGGATAACCATACGAAGTAAGTTGGACACCAAGTTGGTCGTAAGTTGGCTCAAATTCCTCAATTATTTGATTCATTGTCTTTCCTATCCGTTCATTAAACCATTCATATCTAATATTATTTAAAGTAGAATAAGATTCAATAGTAATACCATTTAGATCTTGCTCTCTTCTGAGATTCTTTATCGTTGGATAATAATTCCCTCTAAATATTTCATCATATTTAGAATCTAAAAATTTTTTTAAAATTTGAGTATCATTTAGAATTCCAGCATTACATAAATATTCACTTAAATTAGTGGCAATATTATTTTCTTTTAGCCATCTCGATATAATATCTGCTAGATAATTTATATTTTCAAATTCGATGTTAAGAGGAATAACATTTTCAGTGGTTGGGATAAATGAATAATTGATAATTTCTTTCTTTAGTGGATTAAGAATTTGCTGCAACTGATAATAATATAATCCTTGATTACCGAGAAGCTTCAACTCACTGAGAGATAAGCCATTTCTCCTTAACCAATCACGAGTAGTTGTACTAATTTCTTTATTTATTAATACTTCTTTAAAATCTGGCATTTCTTGAAGGATATTCTCAATGGTGGGAAGGAATTCAAGATTCTTGATTTGTTCTTTTTTAATCTCTAAAAATTCTATTAATTGAGCATTTTTAATCATGCCTGCTTCTCGTTTTAATTCTGTTAAACTTTTAAATTTAAGTCTTTTTTCTTTATATCTCACGTATTCGAGATTGGATCTAAAATATAAAAATAAAAATATTTAAGAAGGGTTTTCTTGGCATTTTATTTCACTTGCGATATTTAGCCATTGAAGATCAAGTATCTCTTGGAGTTCAATTAAATCCTTTTCTGAGAGCTTCGAAAACCGCTTTTGTCGAGATAAATATTCTATTAATGGTGCTCTTTTTGATGGATCTAATAGTGGTTTACTCTTTTTTGACAATGTAATTACCCCTTTTTCAATTTCATATAAAATCCAAGATCCTGTCTTGACAGCAAGACGAGGAATTTCGATAGAATCTTCAGAGGCTATTCCCCATCCTGGTGGACAAGATGCTAATATATGGATATATTTACATCCTTCAATTGATTTCGCTTTCTTAAATTTCTCGAAAATATCTAAAGGTTCACTAACGGAACAAGTAGCAACATATGGAATTTCGTGTGCTGCCATTATTCGCGGAAGATTTTTTTTGTATCGTTCCTTTCCTAAAGTGGTAGTGGTTGTCACTGCACCATGTGGTGTACTCGATGAACGTTGAATTCCTGTGTTCATGTATGCTTCATTATCATAACAACAATAGATGATATTTGAATTTCTTTCTGCAGCACCACTCAATCCCTGAATTCCTATATCAGTTGTTCCCCCATCACCAGCAAAAACTAAGGTTGTCATTTTTTCCCAGACTTTCCCTGGAAAACGATGAGCTTTTGCTTTAAATGCTGCAGAAACTCCTGTTGCCGCAGCGGCTCCCGCTGCAAATGCCATATTCATAAAAGGAAAGTTTGGAGCTGCTTTTGGCCATAACCCAACAACAACATTTAAGCAACTTGCTGGTGTGACTAAAGAAGTGTTTGGACCAAGAGCTTTCATTGCCCATCTTAAAGCAATTTCAAGACCACATCCTGCACAAGTGGAGTTTCCTGCTAGGAAAAATTCCTCTTGATATTTCTCTAAAGCTTCTTTTATTGAGACCACTTTTATTCCACCTCCAATAAACCATCCCAGAAAGTTCCACCTATCATATTATTTGGGAACTCTCCAGTTTCATTTATTTTTGTTAACACTTTAAGCTGGTTCTTCTGCTGTTCTAAGCTTACTTCTCTTCCCCCCAAACCCATAATGATTGGCAAAACTTGTGTGGAGACACCTGAATTATGTAATGCCGATTTCACTTCACTACTTAAAGGTCCACCAGTAGGAGAACCAAATGCTGTAGCTCTATCCGCTACTCCAAGAACTTTGACTTTTCGTGCAATATTTATAACATCTTCTACAGGAAAAGGTCTAAAATAACGTAATTTAACACAACCCACTTTATATCCTTCTTCTCTTAAATCATCAACTGCTTGTTCCATTTGCATGGCCAATTCTCCATAATTTATTATTGCTACATCAGCATCGTTCATTTTATATTCTTGAATCAATCCATTCCCGTACTGTCTTCCAAAAGTGTTTCCAAATTCGTCCGTAACTTCTCTTATTTTTTCTTTAGCTAATAGCATTGTATGATGAATTTTCAATCTAAACTCATTATAAAAACCAGATGGCATTATTAAATTTCCATGCATCATTGGTCTTTCTGGATCAAGAAATATATGCGGCCAACCTCTTTCATCTGGAAGTGGTGGCAAAAATTTATCGACTGCATCTTGATCCTCAATGGTTACTGGTTTAGATGTGTGAGACACTGTAAATCCGCCATATGCGACGAATTTGGGTAATAATATATCGTAATCTTCACTAATCTTATAGGACATTAAAATATCATCATAAATTTCTTGATGATTCGCTGCAAATGAGATCATCCATCCAGTATCTCTGCAACTCATTATATCTGTAAAATCTGCCCATATATTCCATGGTGGGGCTGGTCCTCGTGAAGCTATTGTAGTTACAATGGGTAAACGAGCACCTGCTGCCCAATGAACCATCTCATACATGTAGAATAAACCTTGTCCTGAAGTAGCTGTGAAAGTGCGAGTTCCTGCAGTGCTTGCACCAATGATCGAAGCCATCACTGAGTGTTCTGATTCAACTTTAATATATTCTGTTCCTGGCATTTCACCATTATCCACAAACTCAGATAATTTTTCTACCACAGTAGTTTGTGGAGTAATTGGATAAGCACTTATCACTTGAACACGTGCGGATTTTGCAGCATATGCTGCTGCTATGTTGCCTTTTATTATTTTGGTTTCTCTTTCTTGAACAAAATCTTCTTGTGCTTCTACCATATTATTCTTCACTCTCCCTTACCATTTCTATACTTTTAGTTGGGCATTCTTTAGCACATATGCCACAACCTTTACAATATACATAATCAACTTCAAATTCTCCTTCTTCATTTCTGATTATAGTAGCTTCGGGGCAATACATCCAGCAGATCCCACATTTTGTACAAGTATCTTTATTAACGACTGGTTTAAACGTTCTCCAATCTCCTGTCGTACCTATACTGCCTTTAATAGGAAATGATATAGGAATTGGAGGTAATTCTTTCCAGTTATGATATTCTTGCACTTCTGGTCTTTTATCTTTATCTTCACATATATTTTTCCATTTTACTTTGATCATTCATATTCAACCTCCTTAACACTATTGTATGCTTCAATAGCAACATCCATATTTTTCTTGCCCCGACTCTCTCCAAATTCTTTATATATAACTTTTTTCATTGTATCGATGTCATAATAACCCGTCATTTTACCAAATGCTCCTAACATGGGAATGTTTAGTATGGGTCCACTGGAATGCATGAAATTTTGTTTAATACATATGCCAGTAGCATCTACTATGAAATATTTGACATTTTCAGGAAAATCACAGGTATCAATTGGATTTTTGCTGTTAATAAGTAAAGTAACCCCACTTTTTATAGTGGCCATAATAGCAGGAATATCTAATAATGATGTATCAAAAATAACCATATAATCAGGAGTTTTCACGCTATCAAAGGTCTTTATTTGTTTATTCTTCGATAACTTAGAAAATGCTTGAATGGGTGCCCCTCTCCGTTCTGCACCTATTATAGGAATGGCTATTGCGTCTTTAAATCCTTTTTCATACGCAAGTTGTGCTAATAATTGGCTCGCGGTAATTGCTGTTTGCCCACCACGACCATGGAAAGTAACCTCTACAATTTTTTCCATATTCGTATCATTACTCATATTAATCAACACATTTAGAAGAAAAATAATTAACATTCCATTAAAAATTTCTGGAAAAGAATCATAAGTATACCTTTTAATAAGAATAAATCATTTGAAATATCTTAGTTGACAGTATTAAGTAGATCTCTTCATATTTTAAAGAATTCTATATGAGATACATTAGAAAAAACAAGAAATAAACGTTAAACTGTGAGCAAATGTCTGAAAAAGCCAAAGAAATGGAAGAAGAATTTTCATTCAAATGCCCTGTCTGTAATAAGGGAACGATTGAAATAATTAAAACAGTTTATGATATGACTGACGGAGACAAAATGTTGATTGTTAAATTTGAATGCAATAAATGCACGTTTATAAAAAATGACGTTGTTCCATTAACAACCAGAATTGAACCCGGAATTATATCATTACACGTGACGAATGAAAATGATCTCAAATCTAAAGTTTATCGTTCACCAATTGGTATATTAGAAATTCCTGAATTAGAGGTTTCAGTGGAGCCGGGTCCACGTGCAGATTTTTACTATACAAATATAGAAGGAATCTTGGAGCGATTTCAAAAAGCAGTGCAAATTTATCGAAATGATCTCGATGAAAATGAAGAAAAACAGAGAGAAATCGATGAAATATTAAACAATATTGATAAAGCTATGAAAGGGGATTTTAATTTCACCTTAAAGATAACTGACACGGGTGGAGGTAGCTATATAATTCCTCAAGATGAATCAAAATATTCCTTTCAAAAAATCGATCAATCCCTAACTAAAGATGAGTAAAAAAAGGAACATCATAATTTTTTAATAGGAAATAACCATAATATTAAATCGATAAATTATTAAGGTATTTGAGATGGTAATAAAAAGAGTTGGGATCCTAACAGGAGGAGGAGACTGTCCCGGATTAAATTCCGTAATTTACGGGATAATGTTGAAAGCTTTCGATGCTGGTATAGAATGCGTAGGAATTTTAAAAGGGTGGAAAGGTTTTGTTGATAACATAACAATTCCCTTAAACATTGCAGATCATGATGATCTCCATACCAAAGGAGGAACAATATTATATACGAGTCGCACTAATCCATTCAAAGGAGTTGACTCCAAAGAGGAGAAAGCAAAGCAATTAACTAATCAATTCAATGTGTTAGGTATAGATGCATTAATTGCTATTGGTGGAGATGATACTCTTGGTGTAGCAGATACCATGTATAAAATTGCTAATGCAAATGTAGTAGGGGTTCCAAAAACGATAGATAATGACTTGAAGGGTACTCATTACACATTTGGGTTCTGGAGTGCTGTACAACTAGCTTCCAATGCGATGGATAATCTTACAACAACCGCACGCTCACACCAGCGTGTTTTTGTAGTAGAAATTATGGGGAGGGATGCTGGTTTTTTAACCATGTATAGCGGAATTTCAGCAGGAGCTGATATAATATTGGTGCCTGAAACCCCTTTTAGTTTAGAAAAAGATGTCATTGACGTTCTCAAAAAAAGAGCTAATGCTGGATATACATATCACATCATTGCCACATCTGAAGGAGCACATCCTCATATCGATTCATTAAATCGAGATTTCAAGACAATTTCAAAGGAAACAATTGATAAATTACCTAAAGATACATTTGGGAATCCTTTATTAGCAAAGTTAAACATTTCACAAATTATCGTTGATGAATTAAATTTAAGAGACGATCTAAAAGAAGTATTTCTCCAAAATGACGTCGAATTCGAATGCAGGAGCGTAGTTTTAGGACATACAATGCGAGCTGGGACACCTAATTCGTTCGATAGAATTTTGGGATTGAGATTTGGATTAGCAGCAATGAATCTTGTTTTGGAGTCTAAATTTGGAAACCTGGTTTCGCTTCAAGGAAACAAAATTAAAACCATGCCACTTGCAGAAGGGGTAAAAAAGAAGTACATTACCTCAGATAGTGATAAAATGGAATTAAGAGATTTACTTGTAAAAGTACGGTATCTATCGAAACAAAAATAAAACAAAAAGGTGCGATTACTAAGTTTTCTAAATTCTCTTCTATCAATTATATTATAACTAATTTCGTTTAAAAATAAAAAAAGTCTTTCTCTCTAACCAAAACGCTTTTCTTCCTTTTGATTAGCATTATAGTATCTTGGTCTGTATTTCTCTCAAACATTTTTCCACTTAATAGTTCTATATAAAATATGTTTAATACATGGCTATCATTATAGAAACATACTGACATTTGAAGGGAGAAGAAAATGGCAAATGTTATTCTAATTGAAGGAAAAATCTCTGTAAATGCAGTTTTGCACTCGAAATATCGTAAGGTTCTGACTTTATTTTATGATGTTGCCAAGCTCCAGAGGAAAAGGAATACTAAGCAGGCAAAATCCCTCAAGCAAATACTTGAATCAGTAAATTCCAAGAAAATCAAGATTGAAGCAGTTGATCAAAAGTGGTTTGACAAAAATGCAAGCGGGAAGACTCATGGGGGAATTGCTGCTATTATAAGTGAAAGAACTTACCAAAAAATAACTGAACTCTTGAAATTAAGACTCAGCATTATTTTTTATTTGGACGGAATTGAAGACCCATATAATCTTGGTTACACAATAAGGTCATTGTATGCTGCAGGAATAGATGGAATCGTAATGAAACAGAGAAATTGGCTTGATGTGGAAGCAACTATTATTAAATCTTCCGCAGGAACCTCAGAATTAATACCAATAGCATTTGTTGAAGATCTTGAAACAACAGCTAACTCCTTCAAATCAAATGATTATACAATTGCATGTATTAGTAAAGATGAAGGTCAGTCAATATATCATAGTAACCTGAAACCTCCTTTATTTATAGTAATTGGAGGTGAAAAAAGAGGTATTACTCGTACTTTTTTAGATAAAGCAGATTTACGGATTAACATTCCCTATAAGCGAGATTTTGTTGGATCTCTCCCGCTAAATTCAGCAGCGATAATAATTGGATTTGAAATTCTTAGACAACAACTTCCTCATAAAGAAGTCGTCTATTAATTATAATAATGAAAATGAATTTCAATTTCTTCTTAGCTAAAATGTTTCTCTTCCCCATGATCTGCATCGCATTGTTTATGACTTTCCAATAAGACTTAGTTGAAAATATAGTAGAGATAGCACAGATAGTGATAAAATGGAATTAAGAGATTTGCTGGTGAAAGTCAAGACATTCATCGAAGTAGTATAAAAAACTAAAAAATTAAATCCTTAGGCCTAACATCAGGAGCTTTAAAGAGAATTAACCCTGATATAACCGTTATAGAAGCTGCTAATGCAAAAGGAGTCCATCCTATTAGTTCTATTAGTGATCCTCCTCTCATTATTGTAATACTTGATAAATCAACAATATATCCCATAAATATCGGACCAAACACAAAACCTATATCTCCAATCGTACGATACACGCCCATATAAATTTCAAGTTTATCTTGAGGCGCAATATCAGTCACATAAGCAGCTATTGGCCCTGAAAGCCCAATCAAAGCTCCATAAATAAACATAACAAAAGAAATGTAACTCAGATTTGAAGTAAAAGGAATCCAAAGGGTTACTGGTGCAGAAACGACAAGTGATAACAAAAGAGGAGTTCGTCGCCCAATTTTGTCTGAAATCAAGCCAATAGGTAACATGGTAATTGTAGTTGCAATAGCCGCTATGGTTAATAATATACCAATATCAAATTCATTTAAACTAAGGTTATTACCCGAAAAAAGTGGTACAAGAGTGTTTCGCACACCCGTCCGTATAAAGAATAACGAAAAAATTGAGGGAAGAACTGGAATAAATGATGGATCTCTCAAACTGAACCTTACTTGATGATAGAGATCTTGAATCATAATAGGTTCCTTTTCATTCGAATTATTCACTCTTGGCAACGTAAGAGTGGGAATGATCCCTATAGCAGATATAATAGCATAAGCAAAAAATGGAGCGTTTATACCATATAAATTTGCAATAAAACCACCAAAACTTGGCCCAAAAATAGATCCCAATAATAGAAAACCAGAATAAATGCTCATTAAAAAACCTCGTCTTTCTGGGCTAGCAACCAATGCAATAAAAATGGTTGCAATTGTTACATAAATTGCAGAACCAAAACCTTCAATAATTCGAGCTAAAAGTAAAATCCAATAATATTGAGCTGATCCAGCCAAAATTGAGGATCCCGATATGAATATTAATCCCAAAATCATCAAATTCTTTTTATTATATCTTTGAGATAAGAAACCAACTGGTAAATCAATGAACATGCGAGCAATTCCAAATGCAGACACCACAAGTCCAATAAGCGTATAATTAACATTAAAAGATTCGGCATAAAAGGGTAAAATTGGAGCAATTATGCTTAAACCCAATAGTACGAGAAAGGTGACAACCGCAAGGTTTAATGTGATTATAAGGTCTCTTTTTATATCACATCTCCCCGTATTAGGATTTTAACATAACTAATTAACCAAAATGTTTTTCTTCTTGATGATCTGAATCAATTGCGTCTTTCTCAACATCACGATCAACCCATTTTTCGCTTAGTAATTCTTTATAGTATTCATGTTGTATTATCATGTTCATTATCTCTGTGGTTCCCGTCCACAATTCACCTATCCTTGAATCGCGTAAAATTTTTTCGATGGGATAGACTGTGGTATAACCAATACCCCCCATGATCTGCATCGCATTGTTTATGACTTTCCAACATGACTTAGTTGAAAATTTTTTCGATTCTGAGACTAACCTTCTTTGTAAAGCAGGTGGTGCTCCTGCATCAATAGTTCTAGCAGTATTAAGAACAATTGCTCTTGCAGCGTCTAAAAGTGTAATACTATCTGCAACTTTAAAATTTATTGCTTGGAAGTTTTTTATTGTTTGTCCAAAAGCTTTTCTTTTAGTTGAATATTTGGTAGCAATATGAAGACAAGTTCTAGCTGACCCTAGTGAACCTGCGGCTGTTGTTAGACGTTCAGGAACCATCATTTGATAAAAAATTCTTCCTCCTTGCCCCTCTCCCATAATGATATTCTCTTTCGGTACTTGAACATTTGTAAATTTGAGTCTTCCAGCACCACCACCTCTAGTTCCTAATAAACCATAAATGTACTCCGTTTCTACACCTTCGCTACGATCCACGATAAATAGACTCAGAGATGATCGAGGATCTGATTTAGGATCCAAGTTAGTTTTAGCATAAACTAAAAAAAAGTCAGCTCCCTCAGCTCCCACAACAAAACGTTTTTCCCCATTCAGGATATAATAATCCCCTTCTTTAACAGCGGTGCAAGTTGCTCCAAAAAAATCAGATCCTCCTCTTGGTTCTGTTAGAGCTTCTGCAGTATACTTTTTACCCTCACACATTGGCTTCAAGTAATTTAATTTTTGACCTTCAGAGCCAAATAAATTCATAGCTTCTCCAGTAATAATAGGAAGAGAAAATAAGCATGGTAATGAGCTCCCAAGTACGCCGACTTCTTCAAGAGCAACGACTTCACATTCCCAATTTAAGCCTCGACCACCAAATTCCTTGGGAAACCTTAATCCTATGAGATTTTTTTTGCCAAGATTCTGCAGGAATTCAGTTGGATAATTGATTTCTTCTTTATCCATTTTTTTAATTAAGGTGTGAGGAACATCGTCTCTTACAAATGCACGTACTTCTTCTTTTATTTTTTTGGCATCTTCACTTATTATATAATCAAACATTCAAGATTCACTTGATTAATTGTATTGTTCTGCGATAATATATTCAAGATTATAATTATTCTTTATTATTTATTACATGTATCAAAATTAATTCATTAATTCATTCATACTTCACTTAAAGAATCTATTTTAAGTAGAAGTCGTTTTTATATTAGAATATATATATAACTGCATAAATAAAGCTATAAGAAAAATTATAAAATGAAGCAATTATGTTTACAAAAATAAAAAAAAATTATAAGGAATACCCAAATCCATTTAAAGTGCTGGTACTCGCTTCGTTCATTGATATGTTAGGAGGATTTCTCTTAATGCCTTTTTTTGCTATATATATAACCTCCCGTTTTGGGGTCGGAATGACTCAAGTTGGATTCCTATTTACAATTTTCTCTGCAGGGAACATATTTGGTGGAATGATTGGAGGTGCGTTAGCTGACAAATATGGACGACGCTCAATGCTCTTGATAGGATTAATGGTAAGTGGTGTCGGAAACATTTTAATGGGATTGGTAGACAATTTGAGTGTATTTTTCATTCTAGCAGCGATTTTAGGAATAATGGGTAATTTTGGGGGACCAGCACGACAAGCAATGGTTGTGGATTTACTTCCAAGCGAGAAACAGGCTGAAGGATTTGGATTAATACGAATTGCAATGAATCTTGCGGCAACAGGAGGTCCTATCCTTGGTGGGTTTTTAGCAACCCAATCCTATATGTTATTATTCATATTCGATGCTATAAGTAGCCTTATTACAGCTATTATTGTATTTGCTGTCATTCCAGAAACAAAACCTGAAAACTCAGAAGGTAAACCGGAAGAATCTGTTATGAAAACTATAGCAGGATATAAGACTGTTCTGAAAGATGGCGTTTATATGCTTTTTCTGTCCGTTTCAGCCATAATGGTTATAGTTTACATGCAAATGAATAGTACTCTATCTGTGTTTCTACGGGATGTTCATGGATTTCCACTACAGAGTTTTGGGTTACTATTGAGTATGAATGCATTAATGGTAGTCCTATTTCAATTTTGGATCGCAAAAAAGATTTCGAAATATGCACCCATGAAGGTGATATCCATTGGAGCGTTGTTTTATGTTGTTGGATTTGGTATGTACGGTTTCATTTCTGCTGTTTACCTATTCTTTATTGCTATGATGATTATCACTATAGGCGAGATGATAGTTACACCGATCCAACAAACTGCTGTAGCTATGTTTGCTCCTGAAGATAAAAGAGGACGGTATATGGCGGTATTTGGCTTTCATTGGGCAATCCCTAATCTATTTGGTGTTTTACTCGCAGGACTAGTTATGGAAAATATTGGACCAAACTGGGTTTGGTATTTTGCAGGTATTCTTTCTTTAGTTTCCTCTTTAGGATTTTGGACTCTTAATGGAATAACAAAAAAACATTTTTTAAAAGTTAAAGAACCATTAATTAAAGATCAAAACCAAGAATTAATAGAGGAAATGAACCTAATCTGAATTCTTTGATATTTATTGTTATAAGTTATTTAACGAATAAATACTGGTATGATTGAAGTTATAAAATAATTAAAATGTTGAATTAAATATGCGTACAAAAAGTAATGGTAGTAATAAAAAATACCCAAATCCATTTAAAGTGTTGATTCTCGCCACCTTCATCGATAGATTTGGAAGTTTTTTATTATTTCCCTTTTTTTCAGTGTATCTTATAGAACATTTTAAAGTAACAATTGTTGAGGTAGGATTTTTATTTTCTATATTTGCTGGTGGAAGCATAATTGGTAGTACGATAGGAGGTGCATTAACTGATAAATATGGTCGTCGGTCGATGCTGCTATTAGGTTTAATTTCAAGTGGAATAGGTAGTATCTCAATGGGTATTGTTAACGATTTATATCTTTTTTTATACTAGCAGCAGTTTTAGGCACATTAGGAGATTTGGGAGGTCCAGCCCGGCAAGCAATGGTTGTAGATTTACTTCCAGAAGATAGACGAGCAGATGGATTTGGGTTATTACGCGTTGCTGTAAATCTCGCAGCAGTAATAGGACCAATTCTTGGTGGATTGTTGCTAAGTAGTTCATTTCTGTTCTTATTTATATCAGACGCAGTATGTAGCTTAATTACTGCCTTAATTGTATTCATAGTCATTCCAGAAACAAAACCTGAAAAACCAGAAGGCAAACTGGAAGAATCTGTAATGAAAACTATAGCTGGATATAAGGAGGTCTTTAAAGATGGAGTGTATATATTATTTCTTTCCATTTCTGCTTTGACGGTACTAGTTTATATGCAAATGAACAGTACGTTATCGGTATTTTTGTGGGAAGTGTACGAGTTTCCATTAAGCTTGTTTGGTGCGTTGTTGAGCATGAATGCGCTGATGGTGGTATTTTTTCAGTTCTTGATAACTAGAATGACCGTAAAGTATGCACCCCTGAAAATGATGGCTTTTGGTACACTCCTTTATATGATTGGTTTTGGGATGTATGGTTTTGTCTCCTTACCATACTTGTTTTTCGTGGTTATGTTTATTCTAACAGTTGGTGAAATGATTGTAATACCCGTCTCACAAGCTACAGTAGCTCATTTTGCATCTGAAGATAAACGAGGGCGATATATGGCAGTGTATGGTTTTCACTGGTCGATTCCAACCTTATTTGGAGTCTCGGCTGCTAGTTTTGTCTATATATCGCTTGGACCGAATTGGGTATGGTATTTAGCTGGAATTTTATGCCTGATTGCTATCATCGGTTTTTTAATACTCAATGGTATCGCAAAAGATCGTTTTTCGAAAAAGATAGAAATTTTGGTTGAAGAATTTAGTGAATAAGAAACATTCCATTTATTGATTTTCTTTTTACTATTTTTTATAGATTATTAAGGTAATATAGAGAACTATCTTAAAGAATTATGATGGTATATATTAAAGTGCGTGAAAGTTTAGTTTCACGAATTCATTAATGTAAAAAATCTTGAATTTTAAATCTCGAATATTTCTTTAGCTTTTTCTTCTATAATTTTGTTATTTACGAGATCCCATATTTCAGAGTAATAAAACTCATCATCATTTTTTACTATTAAAGGAATACTTTCAACACATGCACTCATATCGCAATATAGGCTGTTAAAGGTCGGATTTTTCATTAAAGGATCATTAAAATCATTTGGGTCTTGGTAATCAAGAATCTTATAATCAATATTCTTATCTTTTAGCCATTCTTTTAAGATTTCACAGAAAACACAATGTTTCTTAATAACAATTTTAAATTTAGCCATAATAAAATATATTTTAGTAATAATTTAAATTTTTATTTGAAAAAACCAATGCTAATCTTCAATTTCGAAAATAATCTTTAAGTATTCATATTTAGAATTGAGTAATTTTAATATTTTAAGTGAAAAATCTCTCAAATTTTTTGCGTGAATAGGTTTTTTTTCTGCTTGTTCATGGTAAAAATTATGCAGCATCTTTCTAGTTTCATCTGGACCATTATCTTCTAAAAATTTAACCCAATGGGTCGATATTCTACAATATATCTTCAAATTCTCATCTGGATGTTTGGATTTATCAAAAATGGAATCATTATATTTATTCAAGGCACTACTCACTTTTTCAAGATGACTAGCGATTGCTAAAGAACTGCGACATAAACTGATTAAATTGGAGGTGGTTCTTGAATTTCTAGTATTTACTGCTTCTTTGAATGCACTCCAACTTTCTAACCATTCATCTTTATTTATTCCTTCTTTTCCATCATTGACCATTGCTACATTTATAATATCGCTTAAATCCACATCATGACCTCTTTTGATTTTTTTGTCAAAAATCTGTTTTAGATGTGAGCCTTCGAGAAAAGCACCTGCTCCAAAATCAAGCAATTGATTAAGATTATTTGCAGCAAATAATAATTCATTTCTTCTTTCTTCTGTGTTAAGTTTTACCCAATTAACTTTCTTTTCCCATTCTCCAGTTTTTTTACTTCTTATGAAATTACATTCCTTTAATTTCGAGTCTAAAAGGCCAGTTTGAAACATCCAAAAATCAATATCATCAGTAAATCTTTTCCTTCTCCAATCTCTAGTGGTGTATTTCCCAAGGTATAGCTTTAAAGTACCCCTAATTACATTTAATTTCCCATTTTTCAAAGCATTACGCGCTTCTTCATAGTAATGGTGATTTGGATCATTTGAGCACAATTCTATTTTTTTTAATACTTTTCTAGCTTCATTTGCAACAATATCACAAGGAATACTCCCATCAGATGGGTAAGTTCTAGACCCTCCCCTTATAAAATCTTCAAATAAACCATATTCATTATCAGGAATCGAGTACCAAGGATTATTAAAAAATACTTTTGTAAAGACATAATGAGTGAATTGATTTTCATCTTTCCAAGTTTTTTTTACAATGGGAGAAACATCTCTAAGGTTATCACCTTTTCCTCTAACATCGGCTTTTATATCCCAAATTCCATTCATTTGAAATTCTTTTTAGTTAAATATTGCTAATTAATTTAAATGAAAAAACCAAACTTAAATCTTTTTTCTATAATATATTGAAGTGATCAAGCATATAGTATAAATAGTATATCTATTTCTTTCTCAATATGAAAGAACTCTTTTCAGTTTTTGTATATGCACCTTGGGATAAGCTCAAAACAAAGAAGCTAACAGAAATTAGATTATTATCTCTCAAAAGCATATTTGAAAAATATCCCGTGATTGAACGGAAATTTTTTGATGATCTATCAGAAAATATTAGTAAAAACATACATTATTCATGGTTTGAATGTATTAAAAGAATTGTAGGTCCCGATAAAGAAGATTATGAAATTCAAAGTTGGAATATTATTTGGGCAATGGATACGGATAATAGAATGTACCAATTCTTATTCCAAAAATTAGAGGATTCTGATGAATCTCAAGGTATTATGGTTGGATTAGCTCCACCAGAGCTTGGAAAGTTATTTTCAGAATATAGCGATGATGCAATTCTTAGGATCTTATCCATATTGAATGATCCAATAAAATTAAAATTCTTGATGGGATTAGCTCCAAAAGGCATATCGATAGCTCAAGAACAACAACTTATACAGGCTAATAAAAATGATTTAGACAAGATTAACTTTGTAAACTCATTAAAAGAAATGCCAAACATCCGAGGACAATGGTTTTTTCCTCGTAATCCAATGTGCCCAGTTTGTAAAGGATTGCTGATTGAGAAAATGGATCATAATAGAAGTTGTCAAATGCTAGTATGTCCTCAATGCAATTATGAAAGAAAGAAATAGGATATTAACTATAATAATTTTATTAAATATTAGAACATATAATTTGTAATGAAAAATATTATAATTTGGTAGATAATTAATATGCCATATATTGTAGCACTCGATTTAGGCACTACGGGTTGTCGCACTTTTATATTTGACTTATCTGGGAGTATATTAGCAAGCGATTATCAAGAATGGGAGAGTATATATCCCGCTCCTTCGTATGTAGAGCAGGATGCAAATGTTTGGTGGGAATCAATTAAGAGAACGATTGAAAGAGCTATTAAGAAGAGTGGTATAGATAAAACTGAAATTGTCAGTTTATCTATAACAAATCAGAGAGAAACTATTGTTCCTGTAGATAAAATGGGAAATCCTTTACATAATGCCCTTGTTTGGCAAGATAGAAGAACAACGCAACAAGTTGAATTTATCAAGAGAAAAATTGGTATTGATAAAATTTATAGAACTACTGGTTTAACTATAGATCCATATTTCTCTGCCACAAAAATACTCTGGTTTAAAAATAATAAACCTGAAATCTATAACCAAACCTACAAATTTCTATTGGTCTCAGATTTCATAATACATAAACTCACGGGACAATTTGTAACTGATCATTCAAACGCTTCAAGAACCATGCTTTTCGATATAAACAAGTTGAAATATTCTGAAGAAATTGCTTCTGAATTGGAAATTGATCTTGATAAAATGCCAGAACCAATGGAAAGTGGGATAGATGTTGGAGAAATCATATCTGACGAGACAGATTTTGATAAAAAGACGTTAGTTATCACTGGAGCTGGAGATCAACAATCAGCAGCTTTAGGAGTGGGAGTTGTATCATCCGGAGAAATTAAATGCACAACTGGAACGGGTAGTTTCATCCTCGCCTTCTTAGAAGAACCTAAGTTTGATCCTGAGAGAAGAGTCTTATGTAGTTGTCATGCTGTACCGGGAAAATGGGTTCAAGAAGCAAGCATTTTTACTTCAGGAGCAGTTTTAAGGTGGTTTAGAGATCAAATTGCAGTTGATGAATGTCAAAAAGCTGAAGAATTAGGTCAAGATCCATATGAAATTATGACATCGGAGGCTGAAAAATCACCCATAGGGTCTAATGGTTTGCTTTTTATACCCCACTTAGTAGGAGCAGGAGCACCTCACTGGAATCCTTATGCCAAGGGAATTTTATTTGGTTTATCATTAGGGCATCAAAGAAAAGATCTTTATAGAGCAGTTTTAGAAGGAGTAGCTTACGAAGTAAAAAAAAATATCCTTGTTTTTAAATCTCTAGGAATTGATCCGAAAGAATTAAAAATCACTGGAGGAGGTTCTCGTTCTGATTTATGGAATCAAATATATGCTAATGTATTAGGAATATCTTGTGTGAGAAATATTAATGAGGAAGCTACATCCTTAGGAGCAGCAATATTAGCCGCATATGGGGCAGGGTTATTTCCAAATATATCTAAAGCTGCAGAAAATATTTGTAAAGTTGATAAACGATGGTCTCCAGATGAAAATCATACTGAAATTTATGATAAAATATTCCATTTTTCAAGCAGATTATATTCAATTCTGAGCGAAAATGAGGTTTATAAAAACTTTAATGATATTTTTCAAATTTGAAATCCAAATCATTATTTATTTCTTTTCTCTAATTACTTGATTCTGGCGTTAATGAACAATTTTATATAGTTAAATTGTTATTCATTCTATACATAACAGATCAAGTGAAATTTATGGAAACTCTTAAAGAAATAGATTATAGTTCGAATCAAAAAGCTGTAGGTGAATTATTTTATATCTTTATGGTGATATCATGCATTGGAATCGTGGTCGGGGTTGTATGGTCTATTTTAGATTTTGTTATGCCTTTAGGGAAATTTGACATATTCCTTGCATTAAATCTAGGATACCAGATTGCGATAATAGCTGGATTTTTAGCCGCATTATTTTTGCTTTTGATCTTTTTCTTTGGTTTATTCAAAAAAGGAGCAAAAGGAGTATTAAGATTCCTTTTTAGAGAAAGAGAACTAGAAGAAAGGTATAAAAATCGTCTTGATGTTAAGATTGCAGCAGGAGGATTATTACTTAGCATCATGGCAGTAATAGTTGGCATAATAATTGCTATCATACAAGATGTCGTAGCAGGATCCGGTTCTTCACCATTAGCAAGCTTATTTACTGATTTTTCTGCTGGTAATTGGGTATTATTTGGAGGTATAGCATTCTTAGCGTTAGTAGGATTGTCATTATTTTTGATATTTTTCTGGAAAAATGGAAATTATGCCATCATGAAAATCGTGGGAATTCTCGAAAAAGAATAATCTCTCTTTTCTTTCTATTTTATGGTTTGAAATTAGAAAATTAAAGCAGTTATTTCATTTTTATTTCATACTTATCCTTTTTTTAACTCAATGAGTGATAAAGTGGGTACAGTTTTTAATTTCCTTCAATTACCAGATGTACATCAATTTCCATTTGTTATTGACAAATTAAATAATGAAAATATGGTTAAAAAAGGACAATTTGTTTACACTATCTCAATTGAAGGATTTTTAATTGGAATGATTGAAAAAATCATTCTCTTAAACGAATATTTTTCAGATGCACTCACGATTAAGGCATATAATAGTAGTAGTAATCCTAATATCCTTAAAGGATTATTCCCAAGCGATGAATTTGAATATGCCATTGCTATAGTGAAAAATTTAGGAATTATCGAATTTAAAGACAAAGACAAGACGGAGATTAAACTAATAAAAAGAATGACATATCCCGCAAGTCCTGGAAAGAAAGTCTTCTTAGTTGAAGTAAATATCCTTAAAAAATTCATAGGAATTGATAATGAAAATGGTTTAAATATTGGGAATTTAAAAATTGCGAAGATTGAAGCAAAAATTAACATTAATAGGTTACTCAATAAACACTTTTCAATTCTTTCTATTTCGGGAGGAGGAAAAAGCTATTTAACTTCAATTCTCTTAGAAGAATTACTCTCACGTCCTAATTCAATAGGCACACCAGCAATAGTTCTCATAGACGTGCATGGAGAATATGTATACCTTAAATCAATTCCAGAACTTCAAGATAAGATTAAATTATTCGATGCTTTGTATCTTCAAATTTCTGTCCCCCATATGAATGCTTATAACTTTCGAAAATATCAAACGCAAATTTCCAGCGTCCAAGTTAGAGAACTTAATAATTTTATTAAAAAATTAAAGCAAGATAAATCTAATAAAGGTAATTATTCCCTAAAAGATATCATTACTCTTATTGATGATGAGAATGAAGGGAATAAAAGTACTCGTCAAGCTTTAGTCGGGTGGTTAGCAGAATTAGAAAGATTAAATGTATTTGGGATCCAAGAAAATCCCATATTAAAAAACTCCATTAAACCTGGAGAATTAACAATTTTTAATTTTCAAAATGAGATTTCAATCAGAAAAAAACAAATTTTGGTAGACTATCTATGCAATCGACTCTTTAATATGCGAAGGATGGATGAATTACCTCCTTTTCTTCTCATAATTGAAGAAGCTCATCAATTTTGTCCTGAAGCCGCTCAATCTAAAGCGATTTCAAAATCAATAATTGAAACTATAGCACGAGAAGGTAGAAAATTTATGGCTTGTTTATGTCTAATCAGTCAAAGACCTAAAAAACTAAGTAGTACTGCACTTTCTCAAATGAATTCGAATATGATCTTAAACATTAAAAATCCTTATGATTTAAAGCACCTAATGGATAGTTCTGAAGCCATAACTAAGGAATATGCCGATATGATTTCAAGTTTGGGTGTAGGTGAAACTTTACTTATGGGTAATGCGATAAATTATCCGATCTTTATTGAAATTAGACCAAGAAAATACAAATCCAAAGTTGAAGACCTTACATTATCTCAAGTATGTTTAAAGTGGAATAACAAACAATTACTTTAACTTTTCCATCACTTCTTCTCTAATCTCTTGATTCGTCTTATTAAGAACTATCATATTCTTGTTCTTTGAGACTCTAAATAGATTAATAATATTTCTACTCTCAAGTTTCATAAATAATTCTTCAAGTAACAGACTATTGACAAAAGGAAACTCCTTTCTTAAAAGTTCTTCTAAACGTTTATCTAAGATTTCACCCCTATTTTCTATCAAGATTTCAATAATAGAGTTGACGATTGGCTTTTGATTCCAGCGATTTGATTCGATCTCATATCACCTTTTATTTTAAATAGAAATAGCATCTATATAAATAAATATTGAATTTTAAATTAAGTTTGTGAATATTACACAAACAATCTATCCTCTTTTGATTTCTCAATTATTCGACTTTTGAGCTTTTCTCCAAATTGAGTGTACCACTTGATCATTTCTGCTGATATACTAGGGTTAGTAATTTCTCTAGCTTCTTTAAAATGTTCTAAAGTTACTTTTCGGGCACGCATGTTTTCCCTTAATGCAATCATTGCAGCTTCTCGACATAATGTTTCAATATCAGCTCCAGAAAATCCCTTAAGCCTTTCATTTATCTTTTTAATGGTAACATCATTTGCGAGTGGCATTTTTTTTGTAAATATCTTTAAAATTTCTTCCCTCTCTGCTTCATCTGGAGGAGGAACCAATAAGATTCGATCGATCCTTCCAGGTCTAATTAAGGCAGGATCTAAAATATCTGGACGATTTGTAGCTGCAATCACTAAAATGTCTTTTGTAATTTCTAGCCCATCTAATTCAGTCAAGAATTGAGATAATACTTTTTCTGTCACTCCCGAATCTGAAGTGTATCTACCTCTGCTTGGTGCGATGGAGTCAAATTCATCAAAGAAAATAATACATGGTGCTGCTAATTTTGCCATTCGAAAGACTTCTCGAATTGCTTTTTCACTTTCTCCAACGAATTTTGATAAAAGTTCTGGACCTTTGACAGAAATGAAATTAGCTTTACTTTCATTAGCAACTGCTCTAGCAAGAAGTGTCTTTCCACATCCAGGGGGACCGTAAAGTAATATTCCCTTTGGAGGGGTAATTCCCATTCTGGAAAATATATTAGGATGTGATAAAGGCCAATCTACTGATTCTATTAATTTTTGTTTTAAATCCTCTAATCCACCAATTTGATCCCACTTTATATTTGGTACCTCTACAAATACTTCTCGTATACCTGAAGGTAAAACTTCTTTCATTGCATTTTCAAAATCTTCCTTGGTAACACTAATTTGTTCTAATAATTCGGGATCAATAATATCAGATTCTAAATTTATTTGAGGTAAATATCGTCTCAATGATGACATGGCCGCTTCTCTGCAAACGGCTGAAATATCTGCTCCAACAAAACCATGGGTGATGTTAGCAAATTCTTTTAGTTGAATTTTCTTCTCTAAAGGCATGTTTCTAGTATGTATCATGAAAATTTCCAACCTCCCTTTTTCATTTGGTACTTTTATTTCGATCTCGCGATCAAATCTTCCCGGTCGCCTTAGAGCGGAATCTAAGCTATTCGGTCTATTTGTTGCTCCAATTACGATAACCTTTCCTCTACCATGAAGACCATCCATTAACGCAAGTAACTGAGCTACAACTCTCCGCTCAACTTCTCCCGTAACAGTTTCTCTTTTAGGAGCTATTGCATCAATCTCATCAATAAATATAATCGAAGGGCTTTTTTCTTCAGCTTCTTCAAAAAGTTTACGTAATTTTTTTTCGGATTCACCATAAAATTTACTCATTATTTCAGGTCCATTAATAGATATAAAATGAGCCTCACTTTCATTCGCAACTGCTTTAGCTAATAGCGTTTTACCACAACCTGGGGGCCCTCTTAATAAAACTCCTTTTGGAGGATCAATACCTAATCTTTTAAACAAAGAGGGATGTCTAAGAGGTAGTTCAACCATTTCTCTTACCCGTTCAATCTCTCTATCCAAACCACCTACATTTTCATAAGTAAGGTATTCAGAGCCTTTCTCTTCATCATCTGTAACGACTTCACTGATATTTAATTGCGTTTCGGGTTTAATCAAACATACACCATTAGGTCTCATGCTTATAACCTTAAATGCAATTTCTCTACTAATTCCTATAGAAATATAGATAAAATCATCAATAGTTATAGGATAATTATTTAAGCGCCTCTTTACGAAATTTTCAAAACGGGGATTCGTTCTAATTTTTACATTGGAGGGTGCTAATACAATGTTTTGAGCAGGTAATGCCTTGACCTTCCGAATTTCGATGGTATCATCTATACTTGTACCCGTATTTTTGCGTAGTCTGGAATCGATTCTAATTATCCCTAAACCACTATCTTGAGGATAGCTTGGCCAAGCAATTCCCGCACTTTCCTTTTTTCCAATCAATGAAATCACATCACCAGTTTTAATCAGCAATTTCTCCATCGTAAGCGGGTCAATTCTAATGATATTCCTACCAATATCTCTTTTTTTTGCTTTTTGGACCCTTAAAGATAATTTTTGTTCTCCCTTTTCATCTTTCCCATTTTGATTGTCTTTTGTTGACATCTTCGATCGATTCTTTTTTAAAAGTTTATTTTAATAATAATTGAATTTGTAAAAATTTTTCCATTTTATCATAAATTTTTTATTTGAAAAAACTATCCAAAGATATTTGCTTTTTTGCTGAATCTAAATCCTTTAATTTTTTAAGAGCACTATCAATTCTATTTTGAGAAAAATTGTGCTTTTCTACAAGCAGTTCATCTACTTTATCATAATCTACTTTTCCCCATGTGATCTTTGGATAATTAGAATTAATGGTTGGATTTAAAAAGATATCTTTAGCATGTTGAACTAATTCTATATCAAAATTTAATTTTTTTCCAGATACTTGGATATCATTCTTGATAATATTTTCTAAAGAATCATGCTTTTTTATCAAATCTAATGCTTTATGTTGTCCTATACCTTTAATACCTGGGAAAAAATCTGTACCAATAAGGATTCCCATATCTATGAGTTGTTCCCGAGTTATTCCCAAATTAATTAAAAATTTAGAAAGAGAAATATATTCAATATCTAAGGAAACTGTTGTATCCTTTACTTTTTTACTACGGTTTACACTAAAATTCCGTAGAAATCGTTCACATCCAAATAATAAAGTGTCATAGTCTTGAGATGCACTAGCCCAAGCATCTCCTCTATTTACTAAATACGCAGCTTGTGCTTCCCCTTCTGAGGCTGCCTCTACAACGGGAATTCCCATGTATAACAACAATGATTTACTTTCTTCAATCATATTGTGATCTAATTTGGAGGTTAATTGAGCGAATTTTCTAGCCTCTCTAAAATCCTCTTCTTCCTGAGCCTTTATCATTTTTTCTTTCGCTTCTGCTTTAACTTTTCGCCTTTCGTTAATTGTCTCCATTTTCAATTCTGGTGGTTTTCCATCAAATACATAAATTGGTCTAATATTATACTCTAAGAACTTAATACTGCGATAAAATAATCCAGATAAATGAGATGTTACATTTCCTTCCAAATCCATCAGTAAAGTACCATCTCGTTGCCGAATAATTGCTAAAAATTGATAAATAGTGTTAAATGCATCAATTGCAATTTTTTTATTCAACAGATTTTCGAAAGAGATAGTTTTCCGTACATCCTTTACTAATTCATTTATCTTGACTCCCATTTTGACATCTTCTCAAGTATTTCAATATATGAGTAGGCATATTTATTTATAATTTCCACCATTTAATTTTGAAAATCTATTTTTGGTCTCCTTTTAAGCCGAGATCCACACTCTTCACATAAATCGTTTAATTTTTCACTTTTATGTATAGTTTGGCAATGAGGACAATAAACTTCGAATATAATTTGCTGTTCAATTCCATTTTTAAATAAAGATCTTACAGAAATATTTAGTTCAAAACAAATATTTTGGATTGAATAATCATTTGTGAAGATTTCTACTTTAAATGAATTCGTTAATTCTAACGCAAGTGCTACAAGACTAAAATCTTGATCAGATAATGCTTTTAGGTCCCCTGTTTTTTTTGCTATCCTTTTCGCATAGGAAAGATATTTTTCAGAAGGTTTTTCAATAATAAGCTTCCTACTTTCGATAGCAGCTTGTATTCTATTGATAATATTCCTATTACGAGATTCATATCTTATAACTTCAATTTCATTGATGATATCTGGGGTTGTATAAATCTTGTTTGGAAACAAGTTAATATCAACGCCCAAGAGAAATATGTTGGTATCAAAAATTAGAATTGAACTCTTCTGATTCTGGGCTGTCATCAAGAGGAACTCTTACTGTACCTATAATTTTTTTTCTTAAACGGTTTATATAGTTAGTACTTAGATCTTTCGATAACCGTATAAATTTGGAATGAGAATTGGACTTACGAATCTTGATTATTGTATTAGGTTGTATTTTTTTAAATGTTCTCTGTCCATCAATAACGATTTTTGCGTTTAACCGTGGTCTTAGTAATTGAATTTCGATTTCACTGCTGATAGAAAGGATGATGGGTTTAAGACCAGATCTCGCATAACTGTTAATGGGTGTTATTTCCATTATTTCTACTGAAGGATCAACTATTGCTCCACCCGCGCTTAAATTATAAGCCGTTGAACCCACGGAAGTTGAAATTATAACACCATCCAAATAACTTCTATTTAAGCAAGTTCCATTGATTTTTACAGAGACTAAGAGTACTTTAGAACTTTTAGATGAAACAATTAAGATTTCATTTAAAGCATTATTAAGCTTTATCTCATCAGAGTCTCTAACTATATATGCTGCTATTTTAGAGCAGGTTTCGATTATATATTCACCATTCAATACTTTAATTAAATCATTGAACACCGTTCTTTCATTTGTTTCATCTAAAAAGCCGATAGAACCGATATTTATACCTAAGATTGGAGGAGGATTCCGTTGAGATAAACCACTAGCTACTCTCAACACCGTACCATCTCCTCCAGCAGAAATTATAAATTTTGTATTCTCTGCTGTCATCTCTTTAAGATCCATTCCATTATGAGGTAAAATTTTAGGTGCTATTCTAGTTTCTAAACGTACAATTTCCCCTCTTTTTATCAAGAATTCAAAAATTCTCTTAGTTAATTTAATTGCTCTTTCCGAATCCATCCTACACGCTAAACTTATAGCTTTTTTCTCCATTTAACTCAAGATTTAATCGGATTATGAAACTCAAATAAAAAAATTTGAATATGTATTAATAAAAATAAAGTATCGTTTTAAATATCCTTAATTTATTATAACTCTGTTAATTAACGTCTTCCCTGCAAGTTGCCAATATTCTACTTGAGCGCTTGATAGTTTTTTTGGATTAGCTTGTAATTCCTTTAATTTTGCGATTGCCTCTTCATCCTTTGGCCAAGGAACATCTACTGATTCATAAGTCTCGAGATTCATTATATTAATAGTTGTTTCTTCAATAAAATTTATCTGAGCATTATCCTTTACAATTTCTGGTACTTCCATTAAATGACCTGATGGAACAGTAATAGATCTTTTGTTACTATCAAACACACCCACACAAACAACTCTTACTTTTGCGTGTCCGTGTTTACCAGATTTACTTCTTTCTGTAGCCTTGATGATGCAAGGTTCATCATCAACCATAATATATTGACCTGTTTTAAGTTTTTGAATTTCTGTTCGTCTTATTGATATGATTTTACACCTCTTATTTGATATAATAATGACATCGTAAATTATCCAATATCAAGTCTTTATCATTAATTTTACTATTAGTTATATGCAATATAACTAAAAGAAGATTTCACCATTACTAAAAGTTTTGTAAAAACCTACTAAAAATTTTTTCTTTATGCTTCATAAATATGGAATTTCCTAACATGCCATGACAATTAGCACATATCGCAACACACTTTTCTCTAATAATAAGTTCTTTCATTTTCTCAATATCAAGACTATTTGACTTAGGTAGAGTAAAATTTATTTTATCTTTCTAAGAAAGGCTGTTTATAAAATATTATATTGATATACTATTTTTATAGAGGAGATACACAATTAACTTCGCAACTAACCCAATGGTCAATTTTTTATGTTTTCTGATATTTTAAAATATGTTCATTCTAAAATAAATTTTTTAAAATTATTAATTATATAAAGATTTTAATTTTTTAAATTAGTCCTAATTATCGAAGATATTAAATAAAAATTTAATATTATCACGGATTTAAATATATTAAGTACAAAAAACGCGAGTTATGATTCTATAATGGTTCTAGAGCAACTTGGTAGATCCTTGGATAATATTTTACGGAAAATAAGGAGATTACCTCAAATAGATAAAGAAGCAATTAATGCACTTATGCAAGAAATACAGCGTAGCTTGTTTCAAGCTGATGTAAAGGCAGAATTAGTCCTTGAGACGACTGAAACAATAAAAAAAGAAGCAATGAATACCACACTTAAACGCGCTCAAAGAAAAGATTTTATAATCAAACTTATTCACGATCAACTTATTAAAATTCTCGGAGGAAAACCCGCACCAATAAGAATAAAATCAGGGAAACACAATGTGATTTTACTTGTAGGTATTCAAGGTTCAGGTAAAACCACGACTATTGGGAAGTTAGCTCGCTTTTATAAAAGCAAAGGTTATAAAGTTGCATCAGTCACCACAGACACGTGGAGACCAGGTGCATATGAACAACTAGTTCAATTGTCTGATCAGGTTGGAATCAAGTGTTATGGAAATCCGACTGAAAAAAATGCTATTAAGATAGCAGTAAGAGAAACAAAAAAAGCAATAAATGATGGTCACGATATAATTCTTGTTGATACAGCCGGGCGTCATAAGGAAGAAAAAGAATTAATGAAAGAGATGACTCAAATTGAAAGTGCTTTAAAACCCAATGAAGTTATTCTGGTTATCGATGGAACTTTGGGGCAGCAAGCTTATAATCAAGCAGAAGCATTTTCGAAATCTACTAATATCGGAAGTATTATAGTTACCAAATTGGATGGAAGTGCCAAAGGTGGTGGCGCTCTATCTGCATGTGCTGCTACGGGTCAATCAATAAGGTTTATAGGAGTTGGAGAAAAAATTGATGAATTGGAAGAATTTCAACCAACTTCATTTGTCGGAACATTATTAGGA
>Ga0307423_1000309_pt1 | contig 33103 bp, 34 predicted proteins | sample SalMarWE160310MG_FD_202154 | JGI IMG/M metagenome (GOLD analysis project Ga0307423, IMG submission 202154) | Salt marsh sediment microbial communities from the Plum Island Ecosystem LTER, Massachusetts, United States - WE1603-10 | ecosystem: Environmental > Aquatic > Marine > Intertidal zone >... | reverse complement strand
AACCAACATCCAATATAATTATATTTTTCTGCTTGATTTTTGGTTCAGACAGTTGTTCTGGCTCAGCCGTTATTATTATTGGCTCTTGATAAGCAGTTTCTGTCAAAGCACGAACCTTGTCAACGATTGTTGCTTTGAACACTTGATATAAATTATGAAATCAGAAACTGTATTCAGCATTCAGAAGTATAATAAATGGTTGAACATAAACCTGTTTCACTCTCTGCAATCCTAACCGCAAGGTGTTGCGAACGACGAAAAAAGCGAATAAAAAAAATCTCCTTGCAAAAGTTGAAGATAAGCTTGACGAGTGGAAGGAAGAATACGAGGATAAGCAGCTATTAGAGTTTTCCCTTCAGTTTATGAGTCAAAGAGAGGAAAAGCAGCCTGAGTTTTTGAGTTTTGAAGTGATTTTGCCAGAGAAGGTAACACCAATAACACAAGCAACTCCGCAGAGAATTAAGAAAAACGATCGCTAACGAGGTATGAATATGGTAACTGCAATTCATCAGCCCTGTGTTATTATGCCCCTTGAAACAAGCGACAATGACTGTAATGTGGGCAAGTTTGATTTAGTGATGTGGACTAAGAACAGCGCAAAGTTTTTGCCAGTGGTGCTTGGAAGAATCGACCAAGTTGTCCCGAAGCACGTTGTCGGAAAAAAGATTATAGTAGACGACCACAGCACAGACAGCACTATTGAAATCGCAAAGAAGTTTGGGTGGACAGTTCACCCCAATTCTGGAAGCGGATTTTTTGACGCGGTTGACACGGCATTATCCCATGTTTCTACTAAATATTTCATCTCTTTTGAACACGATATAATTTTAGCAAAAGATTGGTGGACAAAAATTTCAAAATACACAGAAGACGATTCGATGGCAATAGCTCAAGGAGTAAGAGTATATACTCATCCCGTTCTTAGAAAACTAAGCGAATTCATGATAAACCGAAAGGACTACGGATTCTCAAATTTCTCAATAGATAACAACATCTACAGAGCCGAATTAATCAAGAAATTCAAAATACAAATATACAAAGGATATTTGGATACCGCGAAATTTCTTATGAACAAGGGTTTCAAATGGGTCTGTGATGTTAATGTGGTTTCAGAACACATTCGTAACTCATTACTATATTTTCTTTTACATGACTACAAGATGCACCATATGTTTTTGAACGCGTCTCAGAAAAGGAATATACTATCTAAAATGTTCAGGTTATTCCTAACAAGCCCGTTCAGGGCTCTCCAAGTAAGCCTAAAAAAGAACTGCCCCCAAATATTCATAGTTTATCCCCTTGACCGGCTTTTGATTCTCATGGCTTGCATTAAATTTTAATCCACCACCACCACGGGAGCTACAACCATCGTCGCCGGGAACGGCACATCCACCGTGAAGCTGACGGTTTCAGAGGCGCCGGTGTTGCCGAACGCGTCTTTGGCGTAGACCGTGACGTTGTGCACGCCGTTAGCTAACCCCTCCAAAGTAACGTTGCCCGCTATGGTAACGGTTTCGCCTCCGTCAAGGCTGTAGCCCGTCCAGTTAACCGGCTTATTCACCGTGAAAACCAAATCAACATCAGACTCGTTATACGTCTGGCTTACTGGCGAAACAGCCTGAACCACAGGCGGGACAGTGCCGTAGCCAACTGGTGTGTACACCTCATTTGTAGCGTACCTCGTGACAGCATATCTTTGATCTGGAGGTGAATCGAACCCTGAAAAAACACTTGTAAAGCCTCCGATTTTATCCTCCAAAACAGTTACGCCCATGCCACCGCGGTTCACAGGTTTGCTGGGACCAAGAACCCAAACATCCTTCTCCGGATCATAGATCCGAAGAGGATCATGCACCACGTAGATGCGTTTTGGCGCAATCTCACCCGAAGTCATAAACGCAGACCCAAGGCTAACACCCTCAGCAGGAGGCCGAGCGCCTTCACTCCACGCGTCAGCTGAAGGGTCATAAATCTGCAACAAGGTTACATATACCGAATATTCGTAAGAGCCACCTACGAAGTAAATTTTGTCCTCGAAAACAACCCCTGCGCCAAGCTTTACAACCGGCATAGGCGCCTTACTGGTCCACGAATCCGAGTCTCCGTCGTAAGCGGCAGTGTACGATACGCTCTCAGGATATACTGAAGAGCCACTTATGACGTAGATTTCTCCGTTTATCACAACACACGTCTCAGGAAAACTGGCGTTGGGCATTGACGCCTTTTTCTCCCACTTGTCCGAGGCTGGATCGTAAACCTCGGTTACCCCAGTATAAGCGCGTGCGCCTCTCAATCCGCCTATGACGTAGATTCTGTCATTGTAAACTACCGTGACAAAGGACGTTCTAGGCGTAGGCAGAGACGCTCTGGTTTCCCAAGTGTCAGTTGCCGGATCATAAACCTCGTTCACTCCTCCGCCCGCTCCGCCTATGCAGTAAACCTTGCCCTGATAAACCGCCGTGGCAAAATAAGCTCTGGCAGTAGGCATCGACTTTCGGGAAGACCAGATGTCCGTTTCCGGGTCATAAACCTCGTTCACGCCCGTAACAACGCCGTTTCCAACCAAGCCGCCGATAGCATAGATTTTCCCGTCTACCACCGCAACGCCCAAGTTGCTCCTTGCCACGTGCATAGGCGCCTTCGTTGCCCACGCGTCTTCGGCGGCATCAACTGAGGAGAAAGCGGGCTTGGCCATGATTACGCATGACGTTGTTAGGAAGTAGAGGGCAAGCAGCAGGGCGACGGCTTTTCTCATACGCATCCCCGATGATATGCTAGGGATGTCGCCTCAATTAAAGTGTTTTTGTCAAACTTTCTTGACTAAGCCTTAGTCAACATTTCTTGACCAGATCGTCTTCTGCATGGCGATTACGTTTCCTGAAGTACACAAGCAGAGCAACGATAATAATTACTGATGCTCCAGAAGTGGCTGCGGCAATGGCTGTTGGAAACGGCTCAGGCGCTTCTACTGTGAAGTAGGCTGTTTCCGATATTCCTATGTCTCTAGTTTCATCTGTAGCGTAAACTGTTACGTTATGGTCTCCATTAGGTAATCCTGTTAAGGTAGTGTTTCCCGTAATGGTTATGTTTTCTCCTCCATCAAGGCTATATTTAATTGACGAAACAACTTCATTAACGGTGAAATTTAATGGAATATCTGAGGTATTGTAAGTTTTGTTTTCCAAGGATATGTTTGATATGAATGGAGACGGTTCTGTTTCAGCAGTAAATATTCCTATTATGTCAATGCTGTTTGGAAGTTTGTTTATCTGAATTACGGCAGAAACGTCTATGGAGAAAGAATTGAACCAAAAGAGGCTCTCGTCAACCACGTATAAACCATACTCACGTGCATAAACGGTTATTGTGTGTTTTCCATCAGGTATTCCGCTTAAATTTACGATGTCTGTGTAATTAGATGGGTAGCTGCCTACAATCAGCATATATTCATTGCTATAAGAGTCAAGTAAGTAGATGTCGTCTGGTAACCAATCTACTTTATAATAGACTTCCATAATCATCGTTTTATAAGCAGTCCTTGATTCGCCTACATTGACAGTAAAAGACACGTTAAGGTTGTTCCTGTCGTATGTTGTTCCATTCTTTGGCGAGCTTATTGTGATTGTGGGTGGTTCCGTTTCAGCGTCTGGGTCATGATGTCCTATGATTCTATATGCAGGGTTTGCTTTTATCAAATTAACACAAGTTCCAGCTACCACTAACAGTAAAAGCATTGAACAGAAAGCTGTTGTTAATGCTTTCTTTCTTTTCATATGAATTACCTTGTTATAATCCGAAGTTTTTCCACGTTTAAAAGTGTTCTTGTCAAATTTTCTTGACTAAACCGCGTTTTCTTAGTCAAGATTTCTTGACCAGACCAGCATATTTGCCGCTTAATAGCGGTTCGATGCAGAAACCAGTAGAGGGGGTCTATCCGCAAAGAACGGCGAAGCCTAACGCTTGCGTCTCTTGAAGTAAAGTACAAGGCCTACGCCGATAACGGTCACTGACGCAACAGGAGCAATTACCATAGTTGCAGGAAACGGTGCTTCCACGGTGAAATAGATCGTTTCGGAAAACCCCGTGTTTCCGGTCATATCTTTTGCATAAAGCGTTATGTTATGGTCTCCGTTGGCCAATCCCGTTAAGGTTGTGTTCCCAGAAACGGTAACGTTTTCTTTTCCGTCAAGGCTGTATGACATTTGCGAAACAGGCTCACTCACTGTGAAAATTAACGGAACATCCGCCGAGTTGTATGTCATGTTTACAAGTGACAAGGCTGAAACGCTTGGCGAAACATCAATCGTGAAGCTAACTGATGAAGAACCGTTGATACTGAACATATGTACAAATGAGTCATCGATGTATGCGCCCCATTCGACGGCGTGAACCGTTATGTAACGTTTTCCTTCTGGAACTCCTGTCAGGTTGATGGTATAAGCGAAGTACGTTATTGCATTTGGATCATATGGAATAGAGACGCCTTCATTATTGTAGACGCAGGTTTCGTTTTGTTCCCAATCTGTTTTGTAATAAACCTTCATTAGCCGCATATAACTCGCCGAATATGATTCTCCGAGGCGCGCATTGAAGCTAAGGGTAACATTGCTTGAGTGGTGCACGCTGTTCTCTTCGGGAGCCTTTGCTGTCAGTATGGGCGGTTTCGTTGCGCTTTTTGGTTCCACCCAATCAGTTCCCATCCAAGGATTCGCCTTTGCCCAATTAACCAATTTTGCTCCTGCCACCGTGGATACCATGAAAGCCAAGATTAGTGTAAATGCCAATGCTTTCCTTTCCATGAACAACACCAAATCCATTTTCCTTATATAGTATTGAATTATTTCGGCTGTAAACGGTTTTTTGTCAAGATTTCTTGACTAACCGCCAGTTTCTTAGTCAAATTTTCTTGACCAAACAGCATATTTGCCGTCTATTTGGATCCTAATAGAGATTCTATGCAGAAACTATAGAGGGGTCTATTCGCGCATGAGCTTTCCGCCTTTAAATAAGGGGGGTATAGACAAAAAATCACACGCCAGTTCAGCGCAGATAACTCAGTAATAACCAATTAAGCCTTAGGTGTCGCTTTCTCCACTGCACTGTTTAAACTAAGCATTTCTGTATGTGCCTTTCGTATAAGGTCTGCAATCGTCTCTTTAGAGGGAACCGCAGCACTTAACGCAAGTATAAACGCTTCTTGATGGGCATTTTGCAACAGGGCATCAATGTTTTCAGTTGTAGGATAAACAATGGTTAAGGATAAAGCGAAAGCGTCCTGATAATTTTGCTCGATGCTTTTACGTGTAGCCTCCACATCGACTTTAAGCAAATCGCCACCGATGATGAGACCTTCATCCAAAACAGCGTTCATCGATAAACCCGCCTCAACAGCCTTCACCCCAAGCTTTGACAACACCGCAGCAAGCCGCTCAGAAATAACCTCACCCTTCCGAACAACCAACGTATCCTTACTAACCCACACGCTTCCAGACTCAATCCTAGTAGGCAAACCAGCCGCGTTTAACTGGCTAATTATCGGACCAGGTGGTTGACCCGTGCTACCCGCTGGAATGGTAACATCCATAGCGGCAATGTCACCTGACTTGGCAGTGGTTTTAACCTTGCCCCGTTCCAAAAGAATTGACAACTTAAACGGATTAAGATCAGTGAACATGAAAAGGTTTGATCCTTCCAAATGATCCTCAAGTTTCTTAAGATCATCTTTCCCCAAATCCTCAATCGCAAACTTAATCAGCGAATTCTTCAAAACCCTCATGTAAACCTTGCTAGTCAGATTTTTCTTTAAAGCCTGAAGTTGCGCAGCGCGAACCTTATGCAGACTGGCAATTCCAATGTACTTGTATCCGGTAAGCAACTCCTTGATCTCTTCAACTTCACTAATTTTTTCTTCTAGTACTTGCTGGGATGGCATCTCACTCACTTCCAGGTTAAGGTTTAATTTTCACAGGCTCGCCCATGGACGTTTTGACGAAAGCGAACTTGACGTTTTTAAGTCCCCGTTTAAGCTTTCCCTCAACAAGCCTTAGGACAGCTTGCATGTTAGCAACCAACTCTTCCTCTTTCATGTCCGCTGTGCCAACCGCGCACTGAATTATGGGCTGATTGCGCATTCTCACCACAACCGTCTTACGGTGCTTCGTTATCAAAGCTGCAATATCCGCGTTGGGCGGAACAGGAACAGGCAGTTTTCCCCGCGGACCCAAAACAGGACCTAAAATCTTGCCGACAAGCGGCATTAACGGCGCTTCAGAAAGAAACACGTCATAAGCGTTCGCCAGCTTCCGCAACTGCTTTTTCTTACCCGCATAACCCTCTAACTCAGCTCTTTCAATAACGTTATCCGCCTTCGACTGCTTCGCTTTCATCGCCAATTCGCCGCTGGCAATAACTAAAATCTTATTCGGTTTCCCCGAAACATGAGGTAAATCAATAACAGCTTGAATCTTCCCTTCAGGAGACTTCATGTCAATCTCCTTAATGTCCAGAATCAACTCTACCGTCTGGTTAAACTTCTTCTCTCCAGACCGCGACTTTGCCTCTTTAACCGCATCTAACAATGTCTTCTTATCTAAGGGCATCTTAAAGCCTCATGCCAATGAGGGATTGGAACCCAATTATAAAAATATTCGCTTATTAATCCACAATTCCGCCGCTGACCACAAACAAAATACCACACACCCCAAAGCCGCGCTCATCCCAACACCCCGAAAAAAACAATACCCACCTAATTTACACCCCTAACAGTAGCGGTGGATCACTGTGGTTCGACGCCTAGACTCCGCCTGGCACCCCCCAGCCCTACGCTCTTACCCGCGACCCCTTGAGCGCTGAACGTCCAGACTTAGGTTGCTCTCTCCCGAGCCTGGCCGGGTTCGCCTGGTTAACCATGAAATCGGCTTCCCTACGGAAGCTGCTCATTGACCGCCAGCCGCAAGGGACGGATAGTCACTGTTTCGGAAAGGAAGGTCTAGACGGCCTTTGACGCCTCAGCCTCAGCTGTCAGCCCGTCGTATAGAGGGTTTACGGTGCAAGGGACCCCTACCCCCCCGCCTAAGACCCACCGCCGTGTTTTAGTGGGTTTGTTGGGGTCTATAAAGTTTGCTTGTGGGGTGGGGTTTTTGTGGTTTGGAGTGTGCCGTTTTTGCCTATGCGTAGTTGTTTTTCGTTTTTGTAGGTGGATATTTTGGCGTTTTGTATTTGGATGGTGTTGCCTGGTTTTGCGGTGTCGATTTGGTCGTTCCAGAGGCATAGTTTTATTTTTCCTGTGTTGTCTGTTATGGTGGCGTTGGCTACGCGGGCGTGGTTTCCGAATCTTGTGATGACGTATTTTGGTTTGGTTATGTCGATTATGGTGGCTTGGAGGTTTATTTTTTTCATGCCGATTTGGAGGTCTTTGATTTGGAGGGTTTGGGGTTGGGTGTTTTTTTTGGTGCTGTGTTTTTCGTCGAGGTAGTTGTTCCTGATTTCTTTTATGGGGTTTTTCTTTTTGGTGAGGAGGTCTTGTGGGATTTTGAGTTGGGCGACGACTTTTGTGTTTTGGGTTATTAGGAAGATTATGTTGTTGTTTTGTTTTGATCGGCATTCTATGGTGAGGTTTTCGCATTGGGCTTTTTGGTTTTTTTCGGCTGCGATTAGGGCGTTGAAGAATTTGTCTGCGTCGACATCGTATTTTATGGTGAGAAGTGCCAGGTATTCGGTTGGGTATAGTTTGCTACGCATTGTTTTTGTTTCCTTGTTTTCGGGGTTGCTTGGCTTTTAGCGCTTTTTTGTTTGGGGGTTTTTCAGCTTAAAACTGTGTAGATGTCCGTTTCAGTTGGAGAGCTTCATTTCTCGGCGAGAATCGAGCTGTAACCCACACATCTCAGCGTTTATGCCAGTCTTAACCTCAAAACAAAATGTAAACCCCAGCTATTATGGTTAATGGTTACCGAAACGTTTTTTATATCAAAAAAGCGGTGCATTTCAAGCGCCATGTCCTTCAAAACCCGCGGAACGAATGTTCACTGTTAAAAGGTGGCTGTTCTCTGACGCGTGAAAATTTGTCTATACCCCCTCTATATATAGTTTAAATTTTTAGTTTAATGAAAAGTTTTGGTTGGCTGTGTTTGAATCGGCTATGCAGGCTTGTGAAGATGCCTTTTTTTGAAGTGGGCTGTTGGTTTGGGTGTGGTTTGTTGTTTTCTCCTGTTTTGTTGTATATAAGCCTCCTCGCACATTGTTTCAACGGTTTACGTTTTTGTTGAACGTTTATCCATTAAATAAAGCGATAAACTTATATACGTTTATGATAACTCTGCTTTCCATAACATATGAAAAGTAAAAGACCGAAGCTAATGTGAGGATATGTAAAAAATGAAAAACTACAAAGACGCAGTTTGGAAAGAAAACGTGACCGAAGCAGTCAAGCAAATTAAAAAATACGAGATAAAATTCGTGAGACTCCAATTTGCGGACATAAACGGCATCATAAAAAACTTGGCGGTGTCCTCCAAAAACATCGAAACCATATTCGACAACGGGCAGTCATTTGACGGTTCATCAATAACCGGCTACAGGCCAATCGAAGAATCCGACATGGTTCTATGCCCAGACCCGACAACCTTCGCCGTTTTGCCCTGGCGAGCAAAGGAGAGGTCCTCATGCAGGCTCATCTGCGACGTCTACACTCCAGAAAACAAGCGGTTCGACGGCGACCCCCGATACATTCTTGAAAGAGCATTGGGAAAAGCCAAAGACGCAGGGTTCAGCTACATATGCGCTCCAGAACAGGAATTTTTCATAGTGAAAGAAGAAGACTCCGAATTACCCACGCCCATTGACATGGCTGGCTACTTCGATTTCCATCCTGGTGACCTCACCGACGCAATTCGACGAGAAATAGCTGACACGGCGGAACAGTTCGGCATAGAAATCGAAATCAGCCACCACGAAGTCGCTCTGGGACAGAACGAAATCGACTTCAAGTACGACGAAGCCCTCATCACCGCGGACAGAGCGTTAACCATGAGAATGATCACCAAAATCGTCGCTGCACAAAGCGGGTACATAGCCACGTACATGCCTAAACCCTTCCCAGGCATCAACGGTTCAGGAATGCACACGCACCAAAGCCTCTGGAACGTGGAAAGAACCAAGAACATTTTCTACTCTGACAAACCAGAAACAGGTTATCTCTCGGAAACAGCCATGAACTACATAGGCGGACAACTCGCCCATGGACGCGAAATGTGTGCGGTTCTCGCTTCCTGGCCTAACTCGTACAAACGTTTAGTGCCAGGCTTCGAAGCCCCGGTTTACCTTGCGTGGGCGCACAAGAACAGGTCACCGCTCATCAGAGTTCCCAACTTCGGAGGAAGAAAAGCCGCCGCCCGATGTGAAATACGCTGTCCTGACCCGTCTGGAAACCCGTACCTACAGTTTGCAGTGCTTCTAGCGGCAGGATTAGACGGCATCAAAAACAAGACCGACCCAGGCGAACCAGTGGAGCTAAACGTTTACGAAATGAGCTACGAAGAACGCAAAGAAAGAGGCATAATTTCACTCCCCGAATCACTGAAAGAAGCCTTGGATGAACTGGAAAGCAGCACGCTGATGCGCGAAACCCTCGGCGAAACATCCTTCGAAAACTTCCTAAAAGAAAAACGCAAAGAATGGGACCTCTACCGAACCCAAGTCACCGAATGGGAAGTCAACAGGTACATCAGACGACTCTAAAAAAACTCTGAAGCCCTTTTTTCAGGGCTTAACCACTTTTTCTATTTTGCTTTTAACCCTTAATTTTCTCCAGTAACTTGTCAATTTCCACGGTGGTTTGCTCGTGTTTCGCTAAATCCCGAACAACCACTGCGCCCTTCTCCATTTCTCTTTCACCCACAATCACCGCGTAATCCACCTTTCGCCTATCCGCGTCCTCCAAAGCCTTGCCCATTTTCCTGCCCATAACCTCAAACTCCACCAGCACTCCCGCTTCCCTAAGCATCTGCGAAATTTTTATCGCTTCACCTTTAAGCACTTCCTGCACTGGAATGACTACGGCTTTTTTCATTCGCTGAGCCGCCAAAGGTGTTTTCTGGGTTTGCAAGGCAAGAGCTATTCGGTCTAGGCCATGGGCGACTCCCACTGCGGGGGTTGGTTCGCCGCCGAAAACTTCGATAAGCTTGTCATATCGTCCGCCGCCGCCTAAAGCCACATCCAGCTCGGGCACGTTTACTTCAAAAATCATGCCTGTGTAGTATTCCAGTCCTCGGGCAAACGCGGGTTCCACCGTGCTAACAGGACAGCCGCATTCGTTTACAAGCCATAAAACATCACGGAGATTTTGGGTGGCGGCTGCGGCTTCCTTGCATCCGTTGACAGTTTTTTCTATCTGATCTACTGTTTCAAATGGCGTTTCGCCTTTCAACTCGAACAGGTCTTTAAGAACAACACGGAATTCTTTATCAGCTACGAGATCAAGCGCCTTACTGTATTCTTTTTTGTCCATGAGTTGCAGAATCGTGTTTTGGGTTTTATCGTCAATGTTTGCTAAATTAAGCATTCCCCTGAGTATGCCGATGTGTCCTATTTTGAAACTGTAATTTTGCAATCCTGTGGCTTTCATGAGATTGTTGGTGAGCAGTATGGTTTCTGCGTCAGCCTCAGGCTTGTCTGAACCCATTAATTCAAAGTTTGATTGCCAAAACTCGCGGTATCGCCCGCGCTGCGGCTCATCATACCGGTAAACACTGCCCACGCTGAAAACCCGCAGTGGTTTCGGCTCGGTTTTCAAGGCGGTCGTGGCTAGTCGCGCGATTGAAGCCGTGAATTCTGGTCGCAGCGCCACGGCGCGGTCGCCCAGGTCCTTGAAGGTGAACATGCGCTGGCGGATTTCTTCCCCAGACTTGGCGCTTAACAGTTCGTACGGTTCGACCACGGGCGTTATGACTTCCCTGTAGCCGTAAAGTTGCGCGGTTTCTCTGGCTTTGCAGGTCACGAAGTTCAGGGGTTCCGCCTCTTCAGGCAGCAAATCCCGCATTCCGCGGACGGTTTGGAAATTTGGCATAGCTTTTCCTCTGTTATTTGACTTAATATTGAAACTTGGTTAAAAAACGTGCGCATTAAACTTGAGATGGCTTAAGTCTAAGCGGGTTTGCTTGCCTCCACTTCAAGCCGCGCCATGCGAACATGAGCTATACCTGCTTCGTCTAAAGGATTTGTCTTCATGTACGTGGTAACAATTTGCTCTATGAAACGCTCCCTAAGGTCGGTGGGAAGCCTCTCTGTGTAAGGCAGCCACGTTGTCCTGATCCAACCCGCTAAACCCTCTCCGCCTGGAAGCTGCATGTCCTTCGGCACAAGTTCTACACGTTCAGGTTCAAGTTTCGCCTCACACAGCCAAACCCTGTACTCCTCCGGCGTGTAAAAACCGTAGGGAAAACCGAAGCCCACAAAGAATTCCCTCCACGGTTTTTCCATGAACAACCCATCCAGAACTGCGAGAATATCTTGAGCGTTGCCCTTTCCACCCATCTGAAACAGCAGCCTGCCACCCCCTTTCAGGCTACGCTGCACGCCGTGAAGAACCGACTTGTGGTCGATAATCCAATGCAACGCCGCGTTTGAGAATACCCTGTCAAACCTCGCCTGAAAAGTCAACGCGCGCGCATCCATCCGCTGGAAAGAAAGATTCGGATAAGCTTCATGCGGAAAGGTGCGGCGCGCCAAAACGACCATGTCTTCGGAGCTGTCAACGCCTACAACGCACCCGTTGGGTAAGCATTTTGCCAGTATCGCAGTGACTTTGCCGTCGCCGCAACCGATGTCAAGCAACGCTTCATTTCCTGACAGTTTAAGTTTTGGAATAAGCTCTTTTGCCCACTTATACTGGCTTGAAGAATGCTTCGCGTAATCGTCCGCGTTCCACACGTAACTCTTAGGTTGCCCTGCCATGCATTTTCGCTCCGCAGAAATTAGGGCTATTTGAACGTTAACTGCGAGACCGAATAATAGACTATTTCTCCCCGGCGGTTCATCACAGCCAGAATCAACTCTTTCTTTTCACTTTGGCAGTGCCGCAGGGCTTGCGCCAACTCGTCTATGGGCAGGGGTTTGCCTTCTTGGGTGCTTAACACCATGTAAGAGGCGGTGTCCTTGCCGTACGCTCCCCTCTCGTACGCCCGGAAGTCGGTTCCAAGACCAAAGCCTTCCCTCACCACGTAGCCTCTGCTGCGAAGGTCCCTGTAAACCAAGTAGTTAACCCACGCGTTTTCATTTGATTTCTCATAACGCTGCAGGAGGCTTTGAAAATCCACTGCCTTCCCCTTTTCGTCTTTAACCTCCAGCAGTTGCTTATCTAAAAGGTAAAGTGCCTCGTAAAAAGCCAGCGTGAACACTTCGTTTTCCACCGTGCCGTATCCACGTTGAGACAACGCATCAACGCTGCTTTTTTCGGCGATGTTGACGCCTTTTTCCGTCAGCGTACCCGTGGTTTTAAGTTCTGAGGTGTTTGGGGCGTTCGTTTTGTCACTCATGGTTTTAACCGTCATTTTAGATTAGTAAACTCTTCAACGATATACATTTCCTTTTCTATAAAAACGAAACGAGCAGTTTCCCAAAAATGACCGTGCGGTTGACTCTTGTTTTCCCGTATCTGTTCTTTCGAATCAAGAATTGATATGCTTATACAACTAGCTCCAGAAGTTTGCGCAGGTTGTTGATTTCCACCGCGCTTGTTCCTGTTACTAAACGTGATAACGTGGGTTTCGCCTCTAACCCTATTGTAACTAAACGGTCTCCCTTGAAAGAAAGAGTGACTGTTAGCCCTTCCTCTTTTAATTCTCCAGCAATGCCCTTAAGCTGCGCAAGCCTGCTCCTGATCGAAGCGCCGCTTCCCGCGCTTCCCATGACATCTTTCAGAAATTCTTTGTTAGCTATGCAAAGCTCAATCTTGTTGTCTTCAGCTTTTATTTGAAGGGCTTCCACATCACCAGTGGATAAGGTGACTGCTCCAGATTTGACAACGTGACCTAACCATGTCGGTAATTGCACGTCTTCACCTCTTCCTAGTCGGAAGCTACTTGTCCGCCACGTACAAGATGTCCAAAACAATGGAGCCGTTGATTTTAGCTTTGACCATGCCCATGTCTAAAGTGAGGTCTTGGAAACTGAGTTTTATGTCTGATCCTTTTCCGGCAAGTTTGTCAACAAGCTTCAATAGAGTGTCGCTCATATCTTCAGAAGTTTTAGCCATAATTTTTCACCAATCGTAATAGTAAGGTTTCATCGCATAAATAGTTAACGCAAGCGTCTTTTTCGCAAAGCCGCTCAGTTAAAGCCACTTCTTTCGTCTAAAGTAAACCAGCATCACAAACGCAATCGTAAGCATCAACATTAAGACAGCAGGGTACCCCCAAGGCTGCTCAAGTTCAGGCATAACCTTGAAGTTCATGCCGTAAATTCCCGCTATAAACGTTAACGGAATAAATATTGTAGCGATAACCGTTAAGACCTTCATGACTTCATTCATGCGGTTGCTCACGCTTGAAAGGTAAATGTCCAGCATCCCAGAAAGCATATCGCGAAACGTATCCACCGAATCCATCACCTGAATGGTGTGATCGTAAACATCTCTCAAATAAACAAAGGTTGACTTGCTGATTAACGGCGACTCCGACCTTTCTAAACGGCTTACAACCTCCCGTAAAGGCCACACAGATTTCCGCAGAAAAACCGTCTCCCTCTTCAAATCATGAATAATCTGCAACGTTTCCGACCGCGGATTAACGACCAACTTGTCTTCAATCTCCTCAATCGCCTCCCCAAGCTTCTCAAGAACCATAAAATAGTTGTCAACAATAGCATCAATCAACGAATAAGCGAGGTAGTCCGCACCCATTTTCCTTATTCGCCCCTTGTTGCTTCTAAGACGCTCGCGGATGATGTCAAAAACGTCTCCCTCCCTTTCCTGAAAAGAAACAACAAAGTCAGGCCCCAGAACCATGCTGACCTGCTCAGTTTTCGTCTGATTTTCTTCTTCGTCAAACCGCAGCATTCTCAGAACCACAAAAATATAATCCTCAAAATCCTCCATCTTGGGACGCTGCCCCGTATTCGCAATATCCTCCAACACCAAAGGATGCACCCCAAAACTCTTTCCAACCTGCTCAATGATTTCCGGCTGATGAACCCCATCTACATTAAGCCACGTAACTGAAGAATTTTTCCTAAAAGACACGGCTTCCTCGATATTATTAACCTCTTTCTCCTGAAAATTGGCGCCCTCATAATTAATTACCGACAGCTTCACTTTCTCGTTTCTTTTTTCACCCACGAACACTATGGTTCCGGGTGGAAGCCCCGCCTTCTTAGACCGTTTAAAAATTGTTTTTCTGATTCTGATGCACTCTCCTTAATCCGATTTCATCTTTAGGAATTTATAACTTTCAGTCATTGTGAACAGGCTGGGCTAGCTGAGACGCAGGGTTCCCATCCTTCACCATCGATACTTCTCTTTTTTAATTCTCAATTCTTCCAAGCCACAATTGAAGCAGATGCCGTTATGGCAACAAATTAAGGCACCACAATCTTGACACTTCCATAACCTATCTTGTTTTTCAAGAAATTTTTCCATTCCTTCCGTTTTAATGAAATTCAGATTCTCTATCATACTCATTCTGTAACGCGCCTTATACCTGCTGTCAAGAGTTATCAAATTGTCGCATGGAAAACTAGCGCATTCAAAACAAAAATTAACTTCCTCGTTTAACAGTTTGGAACAATGCTTTTTCAGGAAGGCACAGTTCTTCTTCCTAGCCCTTCACCCTATGCAGTAAGGTATCTTGACGCCCTTAGCTTTCACCTCATTCTTTAACGCCAAAAAACTTGCGCATAATCCACAATTCATTCCACACGGAGCAATCAAATCATGATTTCGGACTTTCCCTGTTTCCATTTCAATTATTCCAAAAAGCTTATCCTGCTTTAGAACGCTCTTTAAGGGGAGATGCCTGCCTTAAATTTGGCGAAATCTTTTTGGTAGTAAACGCCGCCTTCATAGATGATTGCGGTCACGTACTTCAACGGCGTAATGTCAAAGGCCGGGTTAAGCACGCCTATGCCCTCCGCGGCGACCTGCTGCCCGCCGTAATGCGTAACTTCCGCGGGTTTTCGCTCTTCGATGATAACTTCGGATGCTGTGCGGGTTAAGTCGAAGGTGGATTTCGGCGCTGCCACGTAAAACGGCACGCCGTGCTCGTGGGCTAAAACGGCAGCGGTGAAGGTGCCGATCTTGTTGACCACGGCGTCTTGTACTATGCGGTCGGCGCCCACGATAACTTTGTTAACCAAGCGTTTTTGCATGACGTAGCCCACCATGCTGTCCGTTATCAGCGTAACCGGTATGCCGTCACGTTTTAGCTCGTAAGCCGTGAGCCTAGCGCCCTGAAGCAACGGGCGCGTCTCAGTAGCTATGACCTTAATTTTCTTTCCCTGCTTCCAAGCCGCGCGTATAACGCCTAACGCGGTGCCGTACTCAACCGTGGCTAACTCGCCTGCGTTGCAGTGCGTCAAGATAACGTCGCCGTCGTTGATCAACGCAGCCCCGTTTTCTCCCATAGCCAGATTCGCCTCAGCATCCTCATCCGCGATCCGCTGCGCCTCTTGCACCACAATTGCCTTCGTCTCTTCAACGCGTCCCCGAAAATCTCGGGCTTTGCCTAAAACCCTGTCTGCCGCCCAGAAGAGGTTCACAGCGGTCGGTCTTGTGCTTTTGAGCGTTTGGACGGCGTCTTCCAGGTCAGCCAGCAATTCTGATTCGCAGGTTGCGTTTGAGTTGCATGCAGCCAAAGCGAGACCGTAAGCCGCGGCGGCTCCGAGTAGTGGGGCGCCTCTGACTCTCAGGTTTTTTATGGCTTCAGCCATCTCGTCGACTGTTTTGATTTTCAAGGTTACTGTTTCGAGGGGGAGTCTGGTTTGGTCTATTGTGATGACGGTTCCGTCTTGCCATTTTATGGTTCGCACATTTGTTGCCTCATTGATTGTTTAAGATTTACAGTAAGGCCTTATTTTCACGTGGCTCTGTTTAAGATTTGGGGATAAACCTGTTTTCCTCATTCGAGAGGCGACTTAACGTAGGTTACGACTTCAACTGGACAGTCTTTTCCAGATTTGAGCCTTTTCTTCCATTCATCCCCAACAGCGATAAGCGAGAAAACACCCGAGATTTCGGCTTTCGCCTTTTTGACAAGGTTAATCAGTGCTTCCTGGGTTTCCCCGCTTTTTATCATGTCATCCACGACTAACACGCTGTCGCGTTTTTTGATGGCGTCTTTTGGGATGAAAAGTGTCACGGTTACGCCTGAGTCTTTTCCCAGAACGTAGGTTTCGTCTAGAAACGCCTTGACTCCCACTTCTTTGTTTCTTTTCGCCAGTATGAGGTTGACTCCGAGGGCGTTGGCGACCATTGTAGCCAAGGGGATTCCGTCAACAGCTGCGGTTAAGATTTTTGTAACCCGTTTTCCAGCAAAGTTTGCTAGGGCGTGGTTTGCAGCTTGCTGCAGTATGTTATAATCGCCTACAATTTCGGTGTTGTCGAAGTATCCTGTGTCATCGAATCTTATTCTGCTTCGCAGTTCCGTTTCTAATCCGACGAGTTTTGTAAGCACTTTCCAGAGTTGTTTAGCCCTGGTTGTGTTGGGCAGAACGTGTCCTTTCGCGTATCTGCTGAGGACGGTGACGGGTAAGCCTGTCTTGGAGGCTAACTCGCGGTACGTTATGTTACGTTTATACTTTGCAGTTCTCAAAAGCTCGATTGTCATCAAGCGAAGTTTCAAATCTTCCGCGTGAGTGCTCATCTTTTTCCCCCTTAAACACCTATGAGTCAAATACTAAAACATTTACTCTGTATTGTAGCTTGCCAATTTATACTTTCCGTTAAAAACGGAATTCCGCGTTTAACCTGCTAAGTCCGCCATCTATTGCTCAATTTCGCGGGTTACATCAAGCTTTTTAAAATTGAAACGCGACACATATGTAAAAAGAGGATTCCGCGTGCAGAAAACAAAACAACTGTTCATCACCGCGCTGTTCAGTTCAATAATATTCGTGATCAACTTTTTCGTGCCCCCACCTATCAGTTACCTCCTTATAGTGGTTCAAGCGGTCATACTTGCTTTAGCAAATTTCTTTGTGGGAAAGACGGGTGCCACCTACGTGGGTCTCGTCGGCGGCTTTCTGTCCGCGTTGGCGCGCCCTGCCTTTGGCCCAATCACCTTTGTCTTCACGCTTCTCTTTGGGGTTATGGTGGACGTTTTTTCTTTTGCCTTTAAAATCTCTTCCACAAAGGAAGGGGTGAAACGAAATAGGGTAATATTTGTCATGACGTTCAGCACCGCGATAATTGGCTTCTTAAGCTATTACACGACCGCGGTCTACCTACAGCTTGTTGACCTAAACCTGATGATGTCGGGGCTGGTAATATTCGTCGCTACGGGTAGTGGCATTGCGTCAGGCTACGCAGCTGCTTATCTGTGGAATAAGTACCTGAAAAACATCTCCGTTTAAGGCACCATAATGCGTGCACTCTTGCGCGTATGATATATTACGATTATGAAAACATCCCTTTTAAAGCGCCGCGACTTGGCATTGCAATGGAGAAAGGAGAAGGTTTCGATGAGACTATTTCGCAGAAAAAGCCGCGCAGTGAAGAACTGGCATGCCCGAGCGCTGACGATAGACCCGAACAAGACTAAATTAACCATTATCCGCAAGAAGGCGCCTATGCAGGTTCCCGCGTGGGTCTACAAAAAGTACGCTCCGCAACACTTACCGCAAAATTGATACGCTACTTTTCGCCTGAACGGGCGTATTTCTCTTTTATCTTTGCATCCGCGATTTTGGCAATCATCGTATTTGAAATTAGAACATACTTGACATCCGTGAGTTCCGCTAGTTCTGCGGGTTTCTGGTCCTGCGTCACAAGAATTAAGCCGTGCTTGCTCGCGTATTCCACAACGTCCTTGTCTTTCGCGGCTTTCAGACCTGCTTCCTGAGCCGTCAAAACTTCGTAACCCAGAGTCTCAAAATACTCTTTCAAGCCTGCGTACATCTCGTCAAGTAAAAGCTTCATTCACCGCCACCCGTTCGGTGATAATCTACTTGTCCGCATATTAGTTTTGTTAAACTCAGTCTATGAGGAGTAAAGCGAAAGACTCGGGGTTTTTCTCGAACGGAATTGTGAATTTGATGCCGGCGTTCTTTGCGGTTGCTTGAACGTTAACGCCCACCGCTTCTTCTGAATACCGCGCCTTTGTAGGATAGACGCAATTGGCTCTGTCCAATGAGCATGTTTCACAAAGCTGGCAAAACCCTGAGACCAAACCTACCGCTAAGGGGTAGCCTTTGCTCATCGCCGCCTTTTCGAGGTCAATCACCGTTGAAAGCATTTTCAGTTTGTCTTCTTTCCAGGAAGCCCAGAACTCCTGCATTTTGCCTTTCATGCCTTGAGGAACGGTGGCGTCGGTTTCAGACTTTGAAAGGTGCTTTGCTAATTTTGAATCCGCTTTTGCCCGAGATTTAAACTTCATGAATAACGCATAACTGTATTCGCTGACGATTTTCCGAAATTCCTCAGCCGTGGGCGTGTACGGCGGACAAGATAACGTCCTACCGTAGTTGGTGCAGCCAACTTTGCATTTAAGCACAATTCTATCTTCCACGACAATCTTGTCCGCAGTGATGACTTTGGCGTCCACGGCGCCCATCTTCAAGGCCATTTTTCTGAGAAAATCGAATTTTTCAAGTCCTATCTTAGACAGCATGAGCTTTCACCGTCTTGCTGCTTGATATTTTGCATTTGATATAAACATTTAGCCAGACATTTGTTTTACCGCAAGGAAAAGCTGTGCGCCATGAAATAGTTACCAGCTTATCTTCGCGTTCTTAACCAGCGCCACCTTAACCGAATCGTTGATTACGAAAGTGAAGAGTGCTGAAAGCGCCATGACTGAAAGCGTTACCGTTATCGGAAGCGGTACCAGACCAGGTATTCCGAACATGGTCACCAGGGTCACGGCTGCCATGCTGAGGATTGTAGCGGCTGAGAGGGTTCTGCTGGGCATGGAATTCCAAAAATGCCTTCTTTCTCTCACGTTGAACACTATGAGGCTGGCTGAGTAAAACAGGATTTCAAAAGTGTACGTGTAAAGAGAGCCGCCCTCAACCGTGAAGTGAAAAACATAAATGCCAAGATACAGCAGGGCGAATGACTCGGCGATTATCAAGAGGCTAAGCACCAAAGACACCTTCACCAGGTTAGCCACGTTCCACGTGTTAGGCTTCTGAGACCACCTTTGATTGTCAGTGGCAATGGCAATCTTCACAAAATCTGTTGAAAAAAAGTACAGGATTAAGGCGAATGCGGAGATGACGTAGTCACCTGTTAAAAGAAAAGAAAACACGACGAACGTGGCTATCTGAAGCGTCCGAACGATTTTGCTCAGAATCCACGCCGTCATCCTCTCGTAAATTACTCTTCCGTTCTCAATAAGGTCCACGATGCTGGTTAAGCCCTCACGGGTCAAAACAATGCTTGCCGCACCTTTCGCCACGTCAGTGGCGTTGCTCACCGCAATTCCAACTTCAGCTTGCCGCAACGCGGGTGCATCGTTCACGCCGTCCCCCGTCATGCCCACAATATGCCTCGTAGCCTGCAAACTCTTAACGATCGCGTATTTGCCTTCAGGGTAAATCTCGGCGAACCCGCTACTTCTCTCCGCGGCTTCTGCGGCTTCAAGCGGGCTCTCCTTTTTAATCTGCTCCAGATCTGACGCTTTCATGACGTTTTCTCCGAGTCCAATGTCATTGGCGATTTCCTTCGCGATGGGCAAAGCGTCTCCAGTCAGCATCTTCACGGATATGCCTAACTCGCCAAGCTCCGTAATCAGATGTTTGGAGTCGGGTCGGGGCAGGTCGTAGAGCGCCACCAACCCAACCAGCGTAAGCTTGCCGCCAGCGCCGGTTTTAGCCACTGCAAGCGTCCGATACCCCTTCTCCGCGAACTCCTCTACCTTTCTCTCCATGCTAAGCGCAGTTTTCTCGTCGTAGCCGCAAGCGTGGACAACCGCGTAAACCGCGCCCTTCATCACCCTAAATTCACTGCCGTTTTCCTCTCTTATGACCGCTTCGGTTCTGCGCGTGGCTGGGTCGAATGGCGTGAAGCTTTTTTGAACGTACGCTTCAGGGATCAGGTTCTGCTCTTTAGCCTTCGTTATGAACGCCATGTCAATCGGGTCTTGGTTTGCCTCCTGCGACGCCAAAGCTCCGTAGAATATGACGTCTTTTTCTGAAAAAGCGCCCAGCGGAATCAGCTTCGCCACGGAAAGCTTGTTCTGGGTTATGGTTCCTGTTTTGTCGGCGCAGAGCACGTTCATGGTCGCCGCGTCTTCAGAGGCGCTGAGCCGTGTTACGAGGACGCCTTTCCGGGAGAGTTCCATTGAGCCAACCGCCGTGCTTACCGTGAACATGGCGGGCAACGCGACTGGAATGGCTGAAAGCAAGAGCAGCAGGATTATCGGCAGCAGGTCAAGCAGGTTTTTTGCTTCCAAAACGGAGAAGACAAGCGCAACAACTATCAACACCGCAACTATCACCAGCAGCCACCTTATAACATGCGAAATCACAGTTTCAATATGCATCTTCGGCTTAGCTATCTGAACCAGCTGCGCGGTTCTCCCGAAATACGTCTTGGTTCCTGTTAAAACCACAATTCCCGTGCACTCGCCTCTTTTTATAATCGACCCGGAATACAGCACATCACCGGTTTTCCTTTCAATTACCGCCGATTCTCCTGTCAGGGCAGACTGGTCAACTTCAAGCATGCCCGCCACCACTTTCAGGTCTGCAGGAACAAAGTCCCCAGCTCTAACCCGAACAATATCGCCTGGCACTAGCTCTCTGCCCGACAGCGCCCTCCATTCTCCGCCTCTAAGCGCTCTCGCGTTAACATGAAGTTTCTCCCGTAACGCCTCAACAGCCCCAGAAGCTTTCTGCTCTTCCGTGAAGCCCAAAACCGCGTTGAAAACAAGAAGCCCCGTGACTATGTACAAGTCAGTGTATCGTTGCAGAAACCAGGAAAGTATGATTATGGCTTCCAGCATCCACGCGGTGAGACCCCAAAACTTTTTGGCGAAACTCAGGTACGGGTTGACTTTCTTCTCAGAGACTTCATTGTACCCGTAGCGTTTCAGCCTGTTTTCCGCCTCGGCTTCTTTCAAGCCGTTTTCCACGTCGGACCTGAAAAGATTGATAACCTCGTCTACTGTTGCCTCTTGAAAACTTTGGCTTCCCTCTTTCTCAGCAAAAGATGCTTGGTCAGCAGCCATAATAAAACCAGAATCCCCAGACATTTTTAATCTATACTCAACGTGAGGTGATATTTCCGCTTTTCTTTTAACCCTAAAAGCAGACCGTTCAGCGTGTTCACGTAAAGACTTAGGTTTGGAAGCACAAAAATAATATAGAGTGTCAGAACTCTCTGACTTGAGGTGCCGTCCGCATAAAAGAAAAGATAAGCAGCATCGGATACGTAAACAAAATCCGAGACAACATACTCAGCATTAGACGAAAAAACCTTGCGCCCTTATATGAAGCGTTGAAAGCCGCTGACTGCGTCATCTGCGCCGGTTCGGGCAGGTCACTCTACTCGTTAAACGCTGCTATGAGCCAGATAGCCCTCAGCCAAGTCGGCTGGAGAAACAAAGTGGTGTTAACGCCGGATGACCCGGGGTTTCCAGGCAAAAGCATGTACGATGCCGCGCGTGACCTTGAACGCCGCTACAAGAAAACCTTGCTGTTAATCAATTCTGGAAGCGGCTATTCTGATGACCCGTTAGTGATGGCTCAGGACTTGGCACGGTACATTGAAGAAAAGAAAACCTCCAAGTTCACGATGGGACTCATCACGTCTGGTTTAGAATCGCCGTTGGCTCAAATCACAAGGCAATATGGCCATGTGGTTCACGTTAAAGGGCGAGGGAGACTCAAGCCTTCATTCGAGTACAGCGAGACAGGCATGATGGGCGACATTTTCGAGTTGGGCACGCTTTCTCTCTTGTGCATGATGATTGAATCTATTTTCAGAAACCTGGAAGTAGAAGACGTTTTCAAACTCTGCAGAGAAGAATTCGGAAAGATAGGTGCCATGATAGACGCCAACATGAAGTCTGAAGCCTACACGCAGCTTGTGGACCTCATGGAGAAACGGACCAACGTGTTCCTGGGGGGGAAAGGCACCGCAAACGAAATCGCCAAAATGACGGCCGTCAGGCTTTTCCACATTAAAAGCTTCTTAGGCGACAACGTGTACGTCACCCGAGGCGTTAACACTCCTCACCCGCGAGCCGGAGACCTCGAAATCCTGTTATCTTTCACTGGGGAAACCAAACCAGTCATTCTCTGGGCGGACGTGATGAAAAAGTTCAACGGCACCGTGCTAGCCATAACTGGCTCGGCAGATTCGACCTTAGCCAAGAAAGCCGACGTGAAGATTGTCTTGGAGGAGGAAGTGAAACCTGGCACTCCACGAAGGTTTTATACGCGAGCCGCCTACGTCTTAAGCCCCTTGCCTGTTAAGCTGGCTGAACGGCTGGGTCAAAGAGGACTGAAGCTGCCCGAGTACATAATCAGCTGGTATCACTCCGTAACGCAATAAACAATTAAGCATGAAACAGCGGACTGCACATGGACCCATTACAAGCGATATTACTAGGTTTCATTCAAGGCGTGACCGAATGGCTGCCCATTTCCAGCACAGGGCATCTCCGAATAACTGAACAGTTGCTAGGGTTAACCCTTCCCCTACTCTTTGATGTCACGCTGCATGTGGGAACGCTCATAATTATCCTTCTGTTCTTTCGGAAAGACATCAAACTAGTCTCCGTGGCACTTGTGAAGGGCGACTTCAAATCGGAAAACGGAAAACTAATTCCCCTTATCATCGTTGGCACCGTTCCCACTGCGCTTATCGGCGTGGTCTTCAGCGGCACCACAGAAACGGTCTTCAACAGTTTCCTGCCCATAGCTGGCGCCTTCCTAACATGCGGCGTGGTGCTTTACGCTTCAAAAACCGGGACTGAGCAAAAGGAGCATGTCACGTACATTGCCGCCTTGGTCATAGGTGCCGCTCAGGGTGCAGCTTTGATTCCAGGGTTGTCCCGAAGCGGGTTAACAATCGCCACGGCGCTTATGCTTGGCTTAAGACGCGAGAAGGCTTTCAAGTTTTCGTTTCTGCTTTCTGTGCCGGCAGTTCTCGGCGCTTTAGGCTTAACACTGTACGAGCAGCATGCGACGCTGACGCTTGTAGGCGTTGGCTGGACGGAAATCCTTGTGGGCATCGCGGTGTCGATGGTGGTTAGCTATTTCGCGTTAAAGCTTCTGTGGAAGGCGCTGGCTGGCAGGAAATTTTACCTGTTCGCGTTCTACTGCTGGCTCATGGGCACGGCGCTTATAGCGTTAAGCCTCGGCGGCTTCTAGCCAGAATGGCTTGCCAGAAAGAAACCTTGTGAGGAACTCCGCGAAATCTCGGTTGCCCCCGTAGACTTGCGCCACTTCACCGTTGACCAGAACCGTGAGTTTTTCCCGAATTGCCTGAGCCATCAGCTCCGCCACGCCTGTGTTTCTGCCGCCGTTCTGCAGTTTCTCCTCAAGAAGCTCGGTAACGTCGGTGAATCTGCGCCGTAGCTCCACGACCCATCGGCCGTCTTCAATGTAGGGTCCGGAAACTACGCTGTTGTTGCTGGCGTATTTGGAGAGGAATTTTTCGGTTTCTTTTTCCCGTTTGAGGGGTGGTCCCAGATGCTTCTTCACGCTCGGCAGTTCGCGTTGCTCAAGCTCGAAGGTGAACACGCTGAACGTTTTGTCATCGCTCCAGACCGCGGTTCTGAGCACTTTGAAGTCGTTAAGTTCAGCCAGTTTCCGCAGTGCCCGCTGAGTCTTGTACAGTTGTCCCCATAATACGTCGGGAACCGCTTCCGTGTGTTCGAGCGTCAGGAATATGAGGGAGGCGCCGCGGTGGTCCAGTTCGCTGTTCATGGCTTCTGCGGTTAAGGCTTTTGTTTTCGGTGGATAGAAGAATGTTTGGCTGGGCGTTTGGAGGTAGGCTCTGGCTGCGGCGACGAGCGTGTAGAGTTTCTGTTGCTGCACTGCGGACGCCACGTTTCTTCCTTTATCCACTGGGTCAATTATGACGAGGGGTTCTGGAAAGAGCAGTTTAAGGTCTTTTTCCCTGTCCTTGTAGTAGCCTTCGATGTCTATGGCGGTTCGCTGCGTGTAACCAGCGAAGGCGCGGAGCGTGTCGATGAAGGATTTGTGGTGCAGTATCAGCAACTCGCAGAGGTAGCCGCTGAAGCCGCCTGTTTTTATTTCTGCTCCGTACGCGTTTATGCCTTTCAGGAACTTTTTGAGCAGGCGAACTTCGCCGCGTAAGCCTTCTGTCAAGCGGTTTTTCACGTAGTCCGTGTGGAAGGGTGTCCTGTCCGTGGCGCTGTGCCATTCGCCGCGTGCGACATCATAGCAGGGCACGATGTTCAATCTGACATCGTCAAGGAACGCTTCCAGGTACGGGTGTTCCGCGAACCGTTCAATATGCTTGGCGCCTTGGGTTGCTTTGCGGGCGATTTTGAGGCTGATTTCGCCGAGGTCTCTGCGGGGTATGGTGGTTGGCAGGCGCATGAATATGTCGATTTCGGGTTCTTCCCTTAGCCACGTGTCCTTCGCCACTGAGCCTTCGACGCGTACGATTGCGTTGACGCCTTGCTCTTTGCAGGCGCGGAGCACTTTCCCCTGTAAGTCCTCGGCTAACGCTTGTATTTTTGCCCTGTCGGCTTGAGTGGGCGTGATTTTCTGGAGAATTTCTTGGTGAATTGCGTTTAGTTTCTGCATGGCTGTTACCTTACGGTGGGCAGACCTCTTTAAGCGTTGAGTATATGGGTCCTCTGGGCGTTAGCGCGCTTTTTTTGAGGCGGAGGCACCGTGCGTCGACTGGGCCGATTTCGTAGTTGGCGTTTTTGGTTAGGAACTCGGCGAGTTGCTGTTTGTTTTGGCTTGAGCGGACGCGGGCGATGGTTAGGTGGGGGCTGAATCCTCGGGTGTCGGGGGTGAAGCCTAAACTGCGCAGCTTGGGTTCCAGCTGACTGAAGACGCTTTGCAGTTGTTCTGCGCCTTCGGTTATGCCTGCCCAGACGACTCTTGGGTAGCGGGGGTTGGGGAAGGCGCCTAACCCTTTGATTTGCACGTTGAACGGGGTAAACTGGACTTGCTTCATCTCGTCAAAAATGTTTTCAACAGTTGTCGGGGTGATGTTTCCGAGGAAGCGGATGGTAATGTGGATGTTTTGGGGTTCGACGAGTTTCACGTCGGCGCCCGTTTGAAGCAGCTGGCGCTGCGCAGCCGCAAGCCTGTTTAAAACGGTGTCGCTTTCGATGTCGAAGGCTAGGAAGCTTCTTATGGGCTCGGGCATTTCTGTTCTCTCACGGGTACTTTTTACATTTTCCTCTCATAAATGCTTTTTAATTTTGAATGCTGTTATTGTAGGAAATGAAAAAAGTGTGCTGTATGAACGCGGATAAACTTGTTGTGGGGTTGGCTGGTATGCCTGGTTCGGGCAAGTCGTTGGTGGTGGAGACTGCAGCGGCGCTGGGTTTCGGCGTGGTTGTTATGGGTGATGTGGTGAGGGAGGAAACTTTGAAGCGTGGGTTGGAGCTGACTCCGAAGAATGTGGGGCGGGTGATGCTGGAGTTGAGGCGGAAGGGTGGAGCCAGCGTGGTGGCTGACAAGTGTATCCCGAAGATTGAGCAGCAGGAATGTGCGAAGGTGATTGTGGACGGCGTGAGGAGTTTGAGTGAGGTTGACGCGTTCAAGGAGCATTTTTCCAGTTTCAGTTTAATTGCCGTGTACGCTTCGCCTGAGACAAGGTTTAACAGGGTTTACCGTCGGCAGCGAAGTGATGACCCTGACGGCTGGGAGGTTTTTCGTGAGCGGGACCTGCGCGAACTAGGCGTGGGTTTAGGCGACGCCATTGCCCTGGCTGAGTATCTTGTTGTGAACGAAACCAGCAAAGCTAAAGCGAAGGCGGCTGTGAAAAGGTTTATTCAGAGGATTGAGGAGCATTGGATGAAGTAACGGTTCGGGTGGAGGCTGACGTGAACTTGACGGAGGATGAGGCGAAGGTGCAGAAGGCTGTGGCGAACATGTTTGACGGCGTGTCCATGGAGGTTAAGCCTGGTTTTAAGGGCGGCGTGCTGGTTGGCGAGGCGAAGGGGCGCGAGGCGCTTGTACAGTTTCGTAATTTGCTTCGGTCGGATCGCATTCGCGACGCGGCAAGAAGGGCGCTGTTTGGAGGCGTGAGGGACGGGGCTATTCGTTTTTGTCTTAATAAGCAGGTGGCGTTTGCCGGTCACGTGTCGTTTTGTGAGGAGGTTGCGGAGTCTCCTTTGGGTCCGTTGAGGGTTACGATTGAGTGCGAGGATCCGGTTTCGCTTGTTCGGAGCGGAGTGCTTAGTGGAGGGTGAAGTGCGTGTCTGGTAAGGCTGGGGTGAGTGAGCGGGGCGCGGTTTTGCTGGGTGATTCGGTGGCTTGTGACGCGTTTGACGCGGATAGGCCTTTGCGTGTGGTTACGCATGCTCATGCGGATCATTTGGCTGGTTTGAGGCGGAGTGTGCGGTGTGGTAAGCGTGTTTTGATGACGGCTGCTACTCGTGACCTTATTGGGGTTGTGAATGGTTCGTTGTCGCTTGACCATGATGCGGTGGAGGTTTTGGATTACGGCGAGACTGTGGAGCATGAGGGCGAGCGGGTTTCGCTTGTTAAGGCGGATCATATTTTGGGTGCGGCTCAGGTGGTGGTTGAGGACGCTGAGGGCGGCAGAGTGGCGTACACGGGTGATTTCAGGGTTGACGGTACGGAGCCTTTGCTGGATTGTGATACTCTTGTGGTGGAGGCGACTTATGGGAGTCCTTCGTTTAGGCGGGCGTTTAAGGTGGATGTGTGTGAGCTGCTTGTTTCCATGGTTGAGAAGCGGCTTCGGCATGGCGCGGTTTACGTGTTTGGTTATCATGGTAAGTTGCAGGAGGTTATGCAGATTTTGCATCGGGCTGACGTTTGTGTGCCGTTTGTTATGCCTGAGCGGGTTCTTCGTGTTTCTAAGGTTTGTGAGGCGCATGGGATGCAGTTGGGTTGTTTGGCGCTTTCAACTGAGAATGAGGGGAAGGAGTTGTTGGAGGGGAATTTGCCGTGTGTGGCGTTTTATCATATGAATGCGCGTGGGCGTGTTGGGCTGTTGGGGAGTTCGCGTATTTGTGTGAGTGGTTGGGAGTTTCGTTCGCCTTGTAGGCAGATTGGGGAGCGGGAGCATGTGGTGGCGTTGAGTGATCATTCGGATTTTGATGGTTTGATTGAGTATGTTCGTCGTTGTAAGCCTAAGCGGGTGGTTACGGATAATTATCGGGTGCGTCATGGGGCCACGTTGGCTAGGGAGATAGAGAAGCGTTTGGGTATTGATGCGGTTGCGATGCCGCGTTAGTGTGTTGGTTTTTTGTGTTGTTTGTTTGTGTATTTGTGTTGTACAATAAGGTTTATTGAATATTACGACACAATATTTATTTTACTGCACCCGTAAACTCTGACACATAAGGGTTCGGAACAAGAATCCGACTTCAATGACGAGAGCGCACAGCAATAGCAACCCCACTACAGCCCGAATTCTTCCTACTGCTGGGCATAGACCTATTCCTAGCGATAAGCCTACTCTCCTGCCTCCTCGACAAACACTTCCCCTGGCAACTCCCCTACCTCTACCAAGTCGCCTCCCTCGCCGGCTTCGGACAACTCATCGTAGCCAAAGAATTCATGACACTGTTCTGAGACTACACCCGCTTCTGGTTCAGCCTCATCTACCTCATCGTAGCCCTAGCGAACATCGTGGCAATCAACATGTACCTCGGAGTAATCAAGAAACTGCTCAACTACGCAAAAGCCTTCCTCATAACCGTATCCTTTCCCTCTTTCGCCATAGTCACATTCTTCCTCGCAAGCTACTCCGCCGGCATGACACACCCCGTAGCCATATTTCCGCAGGTCTCATGGGAAGCCACGTTCATCGGCATAGTCGTCTTCGACACCTTCGTCGTCGGGTTCGGCACATACCTGTTCTTTAAACCAAAATGGTGGTACATCGCAGTCGGCTCAGGCGCAGCGATAACCGGCGCAGCCATATACGCACTCTACAAGCCCACATGGAGCACAGGCGTCTTCGTGTCTTCAGCCATCGCCCTCGCCATAGCATGCATGATAGTTCTGGGCGTCAGCCTTTACATCCTGCTTAGGATTTGGAAAGAAACCCTTAAAGAAAAACACCGAAAACGGAGGTGAAAAAACAAAATGAAATTGAACACTTTAAAGAACAAAAAAAGCCTAAAAATCGTAGGATTACTGATAGCCTCATTAATCTTAGCAACAGTTAGCGCGCAGGTCTACAGCTATATGTACATCAATGGAAGCGCCACTATTACTGGTAGCGAACTAGTGTGGGCTGCAGGGGAAAATGCACCTGCTGGGACCACAATTGATGGACACACCGTAAATGGTCTAAACTTCTCAGTGCTGCAAAAACTTTACTGATGCCCTTGAACTAACTAACAACAATGCTACAAGTATTTCATTTGATTTGTCATCAGCTATTACCGCTGGAGATATCGCCGATTTCACTACCTTTAATCTTGTAGTTTATAACACTGCTGGAGATAGACTTGGCGATCTAAGCATACTTTCTGAAGGAACTGCAACAGGCATTAGCATTGCTTCTTCAGAGACTTTGTTTGTCCGCTTTGAAATAGACCCATTGACTGATGCCACAACTGGTTATCTAGCATTCACAATAAAATTGACCTACAGTTAATCCTCCCCTTTTTCTTCTCTATTTCGTATTTTTTTAAATTATCATAGCTATTCCTGAAAAGGTAAATGTTAAATTATGGCTTCTGAAAAGTAAGGTAGAATAACCATAATCCAATGCTATGCCTTAGCGATGAAAATATAAAATGGTGAATATAGCATGAACAAGTCATCTTCGATTTCTGGTTTCTACAAACTCACCCCTAAAGAACGCGTAGCAATCGTCAAAAAGTTTGCTGGTTTATCCGAAGAGGAATGCGCATTGCTGCTGGACACTGGCTCTTTGCCGTTGGAAGCGGCTGACCGCATGATAGAAAACGTGGTCGGCGCGTTCCCCCTGCCGCTGGGCATAGGCGTCAACTTCCTCATCAACAACCGCGACTACCTCATTCCCATGGCCATCGAAGAGCCATCCGTCGTGGCGGCAGCAAGCTACGCCGCGAAAATGGTGCGCGAAGGCGGAGGCTTCCACACCAGCAGCACGCCGCCCGTGATGATAGGGCAGATACAGGTGGTTGGCATCGCAGACGCTGAAGCGGCGAAGCATCGCGTTCTGGCGGCGAAGCAGGAAATCTTGGGAGAAGCGAACGCTCAAGACCCCGTGTTGGCTTCGGTGGGCGGCGGCGCAAAAGACTTAGACGCCAAAGTAATCAGCACCACCGTCGGACCCATGCTTATCGTGGAGTTGCACGTGGACTGCCGCGACGCCATGGGCGCCAACGCCGTCAACACCATGGCAGAAGCCGTCGCGCCGCTAATAGAGCGCATCACTGGCGGACACGTTTACCTGCGGATAATCAGCAACCTAGCCACAAAACGCCTCGCCAGAGCCTGGTGCACCGTGCCCAAAGAAGCCGTGGGAGGAGAAGAAGTCGTAGACGGCATCGTAAACGCCTCCGCGTTCGCCGCCGCAGACCCGTACCGCGCAGCCACACACAACAAAGGCGCCATGAACGGCATAATCGCAGTTATCCTCGCCACGGGCAACGACCACCGCGCCATAGAAGCGGGCGCCCACGCCTACGCCGCCATCACAGGCAAGTACACCTCACTGTCCACATGGGAAAAAACTGAAAACGGTGACCTCAAAGGCACGATTGAGTTGCCCATGGCCGTGGGGCTGATAGGCGGCGCCGTACGCACGCATCCCATCGCCAAAATCACCATAAAAATCCTAGGCGTAAAAACAGCCAACGAGTTCGCCGAAGTGCTAGCCGCAGTCGGCTTAGCCCAAAACCTCGGCGCACTACGCGCGTTAGCACACGAGGGGATTCAGCGCGGCCACATGTCACTTCACGCCAGAAACATAGCCGTGGCAGCCGGCGCCACAGGAGACCTCATAAACAAGGTGGCGGAGCGTATGGTTAAGGAAAGAAAAATTCGCATGGACCGAGCAAAAGAGCTTATCGCCGAGTTCAACGCAGGCAAAAACAAGTAGGCAGAAAACGCTTTGCAATGTATTCACACGAAGTGGACAAGCATGAGCCACCAAAGTGAAATCTATGAGAAATTGTATTTAACCTTCCAAAACCTTGGGGCCTAATCGCCAGTTACACCCTTCTGGCTCTTCTTAGCTAAATTCCTAACTTTAGCCTCAAACTCGGGATCTAACGAAAAATTCCACGCTTCCTCATACAAAATGGAGATTAACCGTGCAACACATACCGTTCAAACGGCTCCTTAATATCCACATCCAACAAATCCGCCACCTTATCGGCAACAAGAAGCATCGCATCAATATTCAACTCAGCGTCTACCGGAGCCTTTTCAGAAATCTTCTCAGACAAATCAAATCACATACACAATATTCGAAGGGGCCCTTTTTAACGTTCACATCCACAAACCAAGTTTCGCTTGAAAAAACCTCAACCTGAAACAGGCACCCAGTCTTTCCCGCCGCCGAACCATCATATTTGCCGCCTAATAGCCAATCATTGCAGAAAACTATAGAGGGGGTCTACCGTATTGGCGTTTTCCGCAACCAATAACATGTTGAAAACAGTGCTGGGCACCCCATTTAAATAAGGGGGGGTATAAACTGTTCCACGCGTAACCCCCGAAGCTTATATATAATCACAGAATACTCCAAACTGCCACAGCCAAACCGCGTTTACAAAAAATGGGGAACCGCTTGATAACACAAAAAATCAAAACTTGGTACGCGAAAATTCCATACTCACTAAAAATCGCCATCCTAATAGCGATAATAGCTAAACTGCTGGTTTTCTCCATCGGCTACACATCAGCCTACACAACCGCGCTTGCAAACGGAGACCCAACAAACCCGCCGCAACTTCTCTTGAATCAGTTCGCCAAATGGGATGGTCCACACTACATGTACCTCGCACAGAACGGCTACACCAACCAAGGCGACCCCGCCAACTTAATCGTTTTCTTCCCCCTCTACCCCTTCCTAGTACGGTTAATCACCTTTGATTTCGCCTACATCAACCTGTCAGGACTAGTCATATCAAACATAAGCTCCCTCATAGCCGTCATCTACCTGTTTAAACTCGCAAAACTAGACTACAGCGACAGTATAGCCAAAAAAACCATTCTATTCCTCAGCGTTTTCCCCACCGCCTACTTCTTATCAGCCGTATTCACCGAAGGCTTATTCCTCGCAACAGTAATCGCAAGCCTATACTACGCCAGAAAAGCAAAATGGGCTTACGCAGGCATCCTAGGCTTACTCGCCTCGCTCACAAGAATCGCCGGACTCCTGCTTTTACCCGTACTCATCGTGGAATACCTCCATCAAAAAGAATGGAAAATAAAAGCAACAGACCCCAAAATAACCTGGACAATCCTTCCCGCCTTAGGCTTTCTAACATACTTACTAATCAACTACCAAGTCACAGGAAACTTTTTCACCTTCATCGAAATCGAACGCACACACTGGTTCGAAACACTAAACCCCATAGAAGGCTTACTCGGAACAATAGGATGGACAACCAACAGCGCATACCCCGACAACATCACAATCGGATACGCCCAACTAATCTTCGCCGCTTTAGGCTTAACCATGGTCATAACAAGCTTCATAGCCACCTACAAACATAAACTACGCCCATCCTACGCCTTGTACATGCTGCTGATTTGGATGCTAGCCGTCTCCACAAGCTTTTGGATAAGCATCCCCCGATACGTGTTGAGCATGTTTCCCATGTTCATGCTTTTCGCGCTTCTCTCCCGCAAAAAAACCTCAACCGTCACGATAACAATTGTTTCTTTTGTCGCGCTAGCCTTCTTTACCTGGTTGTTTGCCTCTGGAACATGGGCATTCTGAAAAAATCAAGAAGCTTTTGTCAATTTTGATTTAACATAATTCACAACGTCAGGGGTGAAAATGGAAAACGCAGCCAACGTGAAGTTTATCGGAAAAACAACCGCATGCTCGAACAGGTTTCCACCCCCATGCCCACCCCAAGGAACCGTGATCAACAATGAAAAACCCCAAAACTGAAACGCTGACCAAACCGCCGTTAGAAGCAAAGCTCCACCAAGCCGCGACAAATACTTACTTTTCCCCTTGACAGCCTCACCCCTGTAATTGTCAACCAAGATTTCTCCGGCAACTCCACCTGCGCCTCCAGGAAAAAACGCGTTAACCAGAACTTTTTCCAAAAAATTCCCAGGAATGAAATGGCCAATCCAAAACCCAGGAAAATTCAAAATAGGAATGTCAACTTGATTCAAAGCGAAACGAATCACAACAGGTATGGCATAGATAATCGCCCCGCTTATTTGCCACAGCCAAAACCTTTTGCTATTCAAAGTGGCTTTTACCGCGCTGAGCAACCTCATAGCTTCTCAAGAAACACTTGGATTTTAAAAGTCTTCCCATAAAAGAACCTTCGCTTCACGGATAAACCGCTTAACCCTCTGCTTTGCCTCGATGAAAGTAAACTTTCCCATGCGTGAAGACAAAAATAAACAGCACAAACGTAACATTCTTCACTGAACAATCTTTCAGAAAACAATCAGAAAACTTTATCAACGACCAGAAAACATCTAAACACCACGCCTCCAACAGAGAAAAGCCACAAATAAGCAGCGTAGACAAAATGGAACTAAACGATTTTTATTTCAAACTGAGTTTGAAAACTGAACCCATAATAGATGACACCACCCTTCGAGACGGAATCCAAATGCCCGGTTT
>Ga0307423_1000308_pt1 | contig 33171 bp, 26 predicted proteins | sample SalMarWE160310MG_FD_202154 | JGI IMG/M metagenome (GOLD analysis project Ga0307423, IMG submission 202154) | Salt marsh sediment microbial communities from the Plum Island Ecosystem LTER, Massachusetts, United States - WE1603-10 | ecosystem: Environmental > Aquatic > Marine > Intertidal zone >... | reverse complement strand
CCAAGTCGTCTGGACTCCGGCCGGAGCGAACAAGATCGATCATCCGGCTCCGAAATTCCGCAGGGTATGGTGGGTGTGGTGTTGGCATCGTGAACCTCTCCTTCTCAAAGGATTACTTGTCCACGAAACCGGGTCAACTCCACTTTTGAGGACCGCTAATTTTCGGGGAATTACCGGGACATTTTGGACGGGGGGAATTATTGCGCTGTGGCGCGTAAACCGCACCAGGAAGGCTTCCCCTTTAGGGAAGACGCGATTTTTCCAGCTTCACGGCCAGACGGGCGGGCTCGAAACCCAGGTCGCGCCGGGCGGCATCGATGTCCGCGTTCTTTTCACACAACAGCCTGGGGATCTGGTCCTTGACCAGGGCGGGGCGCTTCAAGTCGAACAGGGCAAAGACCTGCGCGGCCAGGCGCAACAGCCACATGGGGAGATGAACCATGGGCTTTTTCACGCCTTTTGCGCGCATGACCTCGCGCAGAAACTCCACATAGGTGAACTCTTCGGGACCGGCCAGGACGTATGTTTTCCGGCTGGCTTCGGGCCGTTCCAGAGCGGCGGCGACTCCTGAAAGGACGTCGGCCAGGGCCACGGGCGCCAGCTTGTGCCTGCCCGAGCCGGGAACCAGGGCGAAGGGCGAGGAGGTTACGCCCTCGATCGCTTTGGAAATGGCCTCGCCCTTTGCGGCTCCATAGACCTCGCCCGGCCTGACGATGCTCCAATCCAGAGCGCTCGCCCGCACGGCCTCCTCGGCGGCGGCCTTGGAGGCGCCGTATGCCCCGCAGGCTTCCCCGCAGGCCCGGGTGCTCACGAAAAGAAACCGGCCCCGCAGGCCGGCCGCCTCGGCCGTCTGGACGAGGTCCCGCGTTCCCTGTTCGTTCACAGCGAAATAGGCCTCGACGTCGTTCGTATGGGTCAGCGCGGCCATATGAATGAGCGCGTCGGCTTGCCGCAAGTCCGGGGCGTAGCTTGCGGGGTCGCGCAGGTCGCCGTGGACGATTGATATGCCTTGGCGGGAGGAGAGCGCGGCCTTGCGGCGCGTGAGAAGAAGCAGGGAATGCCCCCGACCGAGGAGCAGGTCGCACAGGGGCGCGCCCAGGCCGCCCGCGGCCCCGGTCAGGAAAATTTTCATGCGCGTTTGGCGAAGAATTCCCGCCAGCGATGGCGGACCAGGTTTTTCACGAATTCCAGGACCGCGTCGAAGCGCACAAAGGATTTGCGGTCGCTCGAAGCCCGAAACACTGTGGGAATCTGGCCGATTTTCGCCCGGTGGCGACGGGCCTGGATCATGATTTCGGCGTCCAGAAACCAGTCGTCGGCGGTCAGCTCAAGCTTCTCATAGAGCGCCCGCGTCATGGCCTTGGGCTTTGAATTGACGTCCCGGGCCTGGATGCCGGGGAACAGGCAGCGAAAGAGCATGTTGTAGGCCTTGCTGTTCAGGCGCCGGACAAGGGAGTCCTGACGTACCCTGCGATAGGTCATGGCCATATCCAGCTTTTCCTCGACGAGCTTTTTATAGACCGCCTCCACATCCTCGGGCGGCATCTGGTTGTCGCCGTCGATGAAGATTATGACGTCGCCGGTCGCGGCGGCCAGTCCCGTCCGGGCGTCCCAGCCCATCATGCCTTCCTTGGGCATGACCACGGCCCTGACGCGCGGGTCACTTTCCGCCTCTCCGCGCACGTATTCGGGCGTTGGGTCGCTTTTCTCCTCGCCCCGGTTGTAGTTGCCCACCAGGACGATTTCCCAGTCGTCCGAGACCTTTTCAAGGGCTTGGCGCACGCGCGCGACAAAGGCCGGGACGCTTTTCCCGGCTTTGTAGCATAAGACGACCACGGAAACGTTGGGCATATCGAGGGTATCCTTCTCGCGCGCAGGAACATCTGGCGCGCGGGCTGGGTCTTTGGGGGAGAGTCGTGAAAAACCGCAGTGAAACAAGGCTCTCCTAACCGACATCCGGAGAATTGCCAAGGAGGGGAGAGCGTTGCGGGACGATCCAGATGCGCAGGGGGCGAACGGGGTCCAACCAGATCTGGGCCTTCCCGGTCAACGTAATCCGAAAATATACCGTTTTTGTTCCTGCCGCGACGCGCCATTCCTCGCGGATATCCCAGGCGGGCGTCCAGCCGGATGCGCCGTCCCCCTGGAGGCGGTAAAGCTCGGTGAACGCTTTCCCGTCGCGCGACCAGGAGAGTGTGACGGCGTTGTCCGGGCTTTCGGCGTTGATCCTGGGGAAAAAGCGCAGGGAAACCGAATCCATGACTTCCGGGAAACTGACGGCCAGGGTGAGCAGGCCGGGCCGGGACGGGTCAAGCGGAGCGTAGCAGTCCTCCCCCTCGACCGGCCCCAGGTTCTCCAGGGACGCGCCGGCAGGGCCGTCCGGGACGAGCGAGGCCAGGGACATGCTTGGGCCGGGCGGGCGGGGCCGGTAGATATCGGTCTTGCCGAGGGTTTTTTCCTTGAAATATCCCTCGTCTATGGCTTCGTGGATTTCCGGAAGAAGGAATGTGGAACTGTTGATGATCGCCGGAAAGCGGACGGAAAGGATGTCCTTTTCCAGGCGGGAACCTGCGAATCTCCATAAATCATAGCGGCTCATATTGGCGATTTCCACTGCGTCGAAATAGTCGGCCGCGCTGGAAAGAGCCAGATAGCCGGACTCGCTTTCCACCAGCGCCCGGCCTTTCGTGGCGCTCATGATGTCCCGGATCGCCAGGGCGTCATCGAGGGAGGGCGTTTTGAAGTCCTTGAAATGTTCAAGCTCGTACATGACGTTCATCTTGCTTGGGACCAGGAAGAGGACCAGGGCGCAGGCCAGGAAGGGGCCGAATCGGGAAAAGTTCGCAAGGCGCTTCATGAAAACGGCGGCGCCCGCGGCCATCATGAAGATCGGGCCGATGAAGTAGTTCGAGTCTCCGCCCCACCAGCGCAGGGAAATCAAAAACATGGGAAGCTGGATGAGCATGACGAAATCCAGAAGGCGAACTTCGCGGGCGGCGAGACTCGTTGCGGCGTAGGCCAGGTACATCAGGATGGACAGAGGCTGCGCGTTGAAGAAATCCCAAAGCCGCGTCACCATGTTTTGCGTTGAATTCAGGTTGGGATCAGCGGCCACCGCGCCGGGCAGGGTCGCCGTGTTGAAAAAAAAGGCTTCGCCGAAATACAGCCTGGCCACGAGAAGGGCGGCGGCCCCGAAGATCAAACCGGGCAGCGCGTACCAGAAAACGGCGGGTGAAAGACGGCGGCGGCGAAAGACGGCGTAGACGGCGCAGGGCAGGGCCAGGGGAGCGATTTGCTGTTTCGTGAACGCCGCAAGCGCCATGGCGAGCGCCGCATAGAGCAGCATACGGTCGCCGCGCGGCGAGTCCTCGCAACCGCGCGCCAGGAGCCATGCGGACAGGAAGAAAAGCGCCCAGGCGAGCATGTCCACGCGGGCGTATCGGGCAAAGGACATGTAGCCCTGGAACTGCCAGAGATACAGGCAGAAAAGGGCCGTCAGGAAGGCGTTTTTTTCGCGGCGGTACAGGAGCAGGCCGGCGAAAAGGATGGCGGCGGCGAAGGAGGACGCGCTTACGAGCCGCGCGGCGAAAAGCGGAGCGGGCGCCAGCAGGGAAGCCGCTCCCGCGGCGAGGTAGTACAAAGGCTCATAGATCGTGACGAGACAGGGATAACCGTTAAGACCCGTATAGATGGCTTCGCCCCGCCCGATCAGCCAGGCGCGCAGCGCCTGCCCGCCCTCAATGATATTCACGGCGTAGGGGTTTTGCAAAACGGAAGCGAAATCCTTGCCCGTTTCCACGGCGCGGGAGAGGAAAGCGGCGCCGATTCCGGCCACGAGGGTCACAAGGATAACGCATCGGGTAAACGCGAATGCGGATGCGGCGCGGCTTCCCGGCGCGGGACGAAGCGACGCGCGGGCGGCTTCCAGGGCGAGTCCGGCCAATGCGAGAAGGAAGAGGCTGGACACGTAACCGTTCCGCAACGGCAGATACTCATATCGAAAAGCAATCCACCATAACGCGGCGGCCGGCGCCGCGATGAAAGCCCCGGAGGAAATTTTGTCGCGAGCGGCGCGCATCTTCAAACCTTTTTGGAGGCGTGAACGTAATATTGGGCGCCAAAAGGAACGCGGCCCAGCGCTTTTTCCAGAAAGGCCAAAAACTTGAGACGGGCGGGAAAAAACAGGGCGTAGCGCCTGTCGACCGGGATCAGCCCTGCGCCGGAAACAAGACCGACGGTTTCGTCCGACGGCAGAAGCACGGCGTCGGCGTCCAGGGGACAGTCCCGAACAATGCGCCTGGTGAGCGGATTTTTCGGATTGTGCTCGAAGATGAAAAGATCGCCCTCCGGCGCCAGCAACCGTGAAACCTCGGCCATGAAGGCGGCGCGTTCGGCGAGCGGCACGTGATGGAGCACATTGGAGATGAAAATCAGGTCATAGGAGCCGTCCGGCGCCTCCCCGGCGGCCAGATCGTACAGGCGGCATCCGGGATGCCGGGAGGCGGCCACGCGTACGGACTCGGATGAAATGTCGCAGCCGGAAACCGATGCCCCGGGAAAGGCGCTTTGCAAAAGCCCGAGGTTGGCGCCGGCCCCGCAGCCGTATTCCAGAACGCGCGTTGTCGAAGGGCGTGCCAGGGCTTTGACCAGTCTGACTTTGTAGCGATGGTAATAGCCTACATCGGAACCGAATCGGTTGAGGCTCTCGGACAAAACCCGATCGTAGGAATGGGCGAATTCGTCGAAGTCGGTTCGTTTCATGGCATGTGGGCGCATCCGGTGGACATGGAGATGACGTGGAACGTACGTCGTCTCATATCCCGCCAGCCAGGTTTGGGCAAGGCGTTCATGGCCCGGCCAGGACGCCCATGCCTGTCAGGCCGAGCAGGGCGGGACCGCCTGCGCCGTTGGGCGCGACGTTCATGGAAGGGTCGCCGAGCGCCTGCAGGGAAAAGGGGTTGTCGCCTGCCGTAAGGGGAAGGACGAACAGGATTTCGCCGTCGTGATTCAAATCCAGGGTCTGTTCAAAGCCGTTTTTCCCGGCCAGGCGCAGTCGGACATCCTGTCCGGCCAGGGCCGGGCCGCGAAAGGCCAGCGCACGAAATCGGGCTTGGGTCGGGCCGGAGGAAAAGACGGAAAAGGCGGCGGGCGCCCGACCAAGGTAGAAAACGACCCGGTTCTCGACCATATCCGCCCCGCCGGGCGAAGAGAAATCCGTGAGAAAGGCCAGAGGCGCGCCGGTCCGGTAGAGCCGGAATCGGCCGCCCGACCAGACGAGCCGGGCATTTGGCCGGAGATCCTGAAAATCGGCGGAATCGGTCAAAACCAGGAAGACGTCCTTGGCCGCGCGCCTCGCCTCGGGGCTTAGGGTCCGGGAAAGGGTTTTTGCGGAAAAGTATTCGTGGGGCCGGCCGAAAAGCGCGGCCGGGGTGCCGCCCAGATAGTAGGCCGCCCAGGGGATGTCGCCGGTTTTCTTGAAGAAGACGCCCATGGGTTCGCCGTTCGCCGCCTCGCGGGCCTTGGCGATGACGGCGTAATCTTCCACATTGGCCGGGAAGACGCCTTGTCCGAAGCGGAGGCTTTGGCCCACGATCATAATGAGAAAAAGGGCGAGCGGGATCGCGGCCGCCGCCCGGAGCGCGCGCGGCGCGAAGGACGCGCGGCGGACTAAGGCGGCCAGGGCGTCCGTTCCGGCGACGAGACAGGCGGCCGTGAGCCACCAGCCCATGAGCAGAAACTTGTAGGCCCCGTAATCGTAGCGGTAGACGAGAATCATGAGGCATTGTCCCGCGAGAAAAACGCCCAGGGCGCCGAGCGTCCCCCACATGCGCCGCCGGGCCAGAGCGAAAAGACCCGTTGCGAACAGGCCGAAAAGAACGAGAGCCAGGACGTTGGTCTCCATGGCCGGAAGGCCCGAGAGACGCTCCATGGGCAGGCTCAAGCCGAAATAGACGGCCGGAAAGTCCTTCACGGACAACAGGCCCGGGAAATAGCCCTCGCCGGGCCGGATGGCGTTTTGAGCCAGCCCCAGGCCGAGCTGGGCCGTCAGGCGCGTCTGGATCAGGGAAATTTGAGGCAGGCTCAAAAGAATCATGGTTGCGGGAATGCATACGGCGAAGATCAGCTTGGCGCGCGTCCCGGCGTCCCGGTCCTCGATGAAGCGCCATGCGAAAAGACAGGCGCAGACGGCGGCCAGGGGCGCCAGGGATTCGGGATAGAAATAGGCCGGGGCCGCGGCCAGAAATCCGATGAAGAGGGCCTGGCGGCGATCCTTGAAGGAGGCGGCGGCGAAGAGTCCGGCCAGAGCCGAAAAAAAAGCCAGGACCAGGATGTTGTCGTAATTGTTGGTCGCCACGGCGTTCAGCGTCCAGCCGGAGACCAAGGACAGGAAAAGGCAGGCGGCCAGGCGGGAAACGTCGGTGAACAGCCCGGAAGCTCTGGCGAAAAAAAGGCAGGCGCAGCCAAAGGAAAAAAGCCCCCAGGCCAGAAAGGGGCCGGAAGCGGCCAAAGGATCACCCGGCGATCCCACGAGCGGAGAAAAAAGCGCCATGAGCGCGCCGCTGATGAACCGGTACAGGCCCTGGTTGGCCGCATAGTCGAAAAGCGGGGACCGTCCGGCCGCAGCCAGGGATTCCGGCCAGCCCCACAAGAATTTGCCGAAGGCCAGGTAATACCAGCGGTCCGGGAAGGCGCTGCCGGCGAAGCTCGTAAGCCCCTTCAGGAAATACGGCGCCATGGTCAGGGCCGGGGCGGCCAGGGCGCAGACGACGAGAATCTGGTCCGAGCGCCGGGACTCGCGGAGCAGGTCGCGGGCGCCGTAGGCGGCCAGAGCCAGGCTGGCCGGGTAGAGGACAAAGGCCAGGGTTCGGACGCCTACGCCCGACAGGACGCCCCAGCCGAGCGCCACGGACCAGAAGGCGCAGGCCGCGACGGGGGCCAAAAAAAGGCCGGAGGCATGGGGCAAAGAGAGGCGGAAAATTTTGAGCAGGCCGTTTCCGGCGGCCAGGGAGGCGAGGCACAGGACGAGATAGGCAATCACGCCGCCCTCGGGAAAGCAGGACCGTCCGCCTGGGCGGGGGCGTTTTTCTGGCAATGGATCGGCATATAAAGCTCCGGGCTCCGCGATTTTGTATGCAGCCGCCCCATTGAAGTCAATGCGCCCGACCGCGCGCGCGTTGTCTCCGGAATACCGAACGATTCCGGGAATGGACCTGTCGCATTGCGGCGGGAACAGGGAGTCGCGGCCATGGCTTGCAACTCTCCCGCAGGCTGCGGCGAGCCTTTGAGGATGATTCCCAATGAGCCGGGCGACCGAAACCTTGGAAGTGGGGCGGTCACGCCTGACAAAACGATCGCCCTGCGCGTTATAGCCCCGACCTTCGCGCCACTTCAAGGAAGAAGAGGACCTCTTGCTGCGGTTGATCCGTGAAATGGTCGATGGATGTCCGACGGATGGCTATCGCCGGGTCACAGGCAACTCCATCAGGCGCATGTCGTGTGAAAAACAGATTCATTACTCTCCCTTCCCGGAATTTCGTGAGAAACCCTTTTTTGGGGAGGGAAGGAATCGCCTGGGGAACGACGCAAGGGGCGCGGGCCGCTATTTCCCGGTAATCTCCAAAGCCTTCATGGTGCGGATGTTGTACCAGCGGTCCTCGTCCTTGAGCGCGCCGGACTCGAAGGCGGCGGCCAGGTCCTCGATGCCGTCCTTGACCCCGAATTCAGGCTTGAAGCCGGTGGCCAAAAGCTTGTCCGAACACTGGCGGTAGGAGCGCGGGTCGTTGGAGGGCTTGATCTCGATCTCGGCCCCGGCGCGCTCGGCGGCCATGCGGGCGATGTCCATGATGGAGATGTTCTCGAAGCCCGCATTGTAGACGCCCGTAAACTTGTCGCCGTTATCCAGAAAATGGATGAAAGCCCGGCAGATGTCCTTCATGTGGATGTTGGGCCGGGTCTGGTCGCCGCCGAGCACGGTGATCTTCTTTTTGGAAAGGGCCTGCATGGTCAAAAGGTTCACGGCCACGTCCAGGCGCATGCGCGGGGAGACGCCGCAGACCGTGGCCGGGCGCAGGATCTGCACGGCCATCTTGTCGGCGTAGCTCAGGTACACCCGCTCGGCCACCATCTTGGTCTTGTTGTAGTCGGAGATGGGCACGCAGGACAGATCTTCCGTCACCTTGGGCTCGTCCTTGACCCCGTAGACCGAGCCTGAGCTGGCGTGCAGAAACTGCTTCACGCCGTACGCCACGGCCTTTTCCGCCAGCTTCATGCCCGCCAGGGCGTTGGTCTCCCAGACCAGCTTGGCCGAGAGGTCGCCGCAGGGATCGTTGGCCACGTTGGCCAGATTGATGATCGCCTCCACGCCGTTCATGGGGATGGAATCCGCATCGCGGACGTCGCCCTCCACCACGGTCAGGCCCTTGTGTTCGGACAGGTAATCGCCGAACCACATGATGTCGAACGCGATGACCTCATGCCCCCTGTCCAGGAGCATGGGGGTCAGGACGCTGCCGATATAGCCGCAGCCGCCGGTAACGAGAATTTTCATCGTTCCTTCCTTATAATGTCGCCCGAAGGCGGTTGTCGCTCGCCAAGTCACCGCCTCCTAATACATTCCCCGGCCTTTGCCAACGCGTCCATGGCCCCGGCCGACGGGCCCGGAAACGTCTTTTTCCGGAACGGAAAAATACATCCGGCGCCGACCGGCGGCGAAAAATGTCGACGGATTCGCGGGACAGGCGTACCCGTCATGTAATCCTTGATGTTGATCGTCTGGAAGACATAGAATATGTGACGCGTAATATGACATCATCGGCAAGGGAAGACGCATTTCGACGGAACGTCACATAAACGAGGGTTTACGAGACAATATGCTGCTCGGCTACATGCGGGTTTCCAAATCCGACGGCTCCCAGTTGCTGGACCTTCAACGGGACGCCCTCATCCGCGAAGGGGTCGATCCCGACCATATCTATGAGGACCGCGCTTCCGGGCGGCTCGAAGCCCGGCCGGGACTTTCGGCCATGCTCAAGGCCCTGCGCGCGGGGGACGTGCTGGTGGTGTGGAAGCTGGACCGTCTCGGGCGGAGCCTGCGCCACCTCGTCAACACGGTGCAGGAGCTCGAGGAACGGGGCGTGGCCTTCAAGGTGTTGACCGGCCGGGGCGCCGCCATCGATACGGCCACGCCGGCCGGGAAGCTTGTTTTCGGCATTTTCGCCGCCTTGGCGGAGTTCGAGCGGGAGTTGATTTCCGAGCGGACCAGGGCCGGGCTGGCCGCGGCCCGGGCGCGCGGACGCAAGGGGGGCGCGCCGTTCAAGATGACGCCGGCCAAGATCCGCCTGGCCATGGCGGCCATGGGCCAGCCGGAAACAAAGGTGGCCGATCTGTGCCAGGAGCTCGGCGTGACCCGGCAAACCCTCTACCGCCACGTGGGGCCGGACGGGAGCCTGCGCAAGGACGGGCAAAAACTTCTGGACGCCGCCTTGCCCGCGTCAAAGCGGGATATGCTTCAAAAATAGCCCGGCGCGCTGTTTGTCATTTCTCGCCAAGGCGTTTAGAAACAGGACTCCATCAACCTCCACCCCGTAAGACGCATGGTGCATCTCCGCGACGGTCTGGTCCGCATCTATTGGGGCCCTTTCCGGTTCCTGGTCCAACGCCTGCCCGTTCCGGCCTCCTACGCCCTGGGCAAGGCGCTCGGGCGGCTTCTGGGATTTGTTCCCAACGCCCGCCTTATGGGCATGGCCAGGGCGGCCCGGCTGGTTCTGGGGCCCGACGCGCCGGAAGGCGAATGCCTGAGCCTTGCCCGGCGCGCCCTGGTCAATTTCTGCCTGAACGACCTCGAAGTTCTGCTCTTTCCAAAACTCAACCCGGAAATCATGGCCGGGATCATGCGCATCGAGGGCCGAGAGCATCTGGACGCGGCCCTTGGGGCGGGCAAGGGCGCCATGCTCGTCTTCGGGCATTTCGGGGCCAACCAGATGGTCATGCCGGCCATCGGCTACGCAGGCTACGCAATGTATCAATTGAGCGCCCCGGCCAGCGTGCTCAACGAAAAACTGCCCGAGGCCAGGAGCCCGCACGTCCTGCGCACCCGGGAAATGCGCTGGGAGCACGAACAGACCCTGCCCGTGACCCACATCAATATATTCGGCTCCATGAAGCCCGCCTTCACCTGCCTCAAGAACAACCACGTCCTTGGCATCGCCATGGACGGCGGGGGCGGGGAAAAACGCGCAATGGTCTCGTTTCTGGGCAGGCGGGCGCTTTTTTCCGTCGGCGCCGCGGCCATGGCCATGCGCACGGGCTGCGCGGTCATCCCGGCCTTCATGATCCGGGAGGACGACGGGTTCAACAGGCTGGTTCTGGAAAAGCCGCTGGCGATGGAGCAGGCGGCCTCGAAAGAGGAGCGGGACGCGGTCCTGGCCCTGAACCTCCAGGCCATGGTTTCGCGCCTGGAGGAGCATGTCCGCGAGAGGCCGGACCTGTACCTCTATTTTCTGTCCTTTCGCGAGCTCATGGCCCGGGGCGGGCATGACCCGTTTTTCCTGGAAGACGAGGGGGAGCGTTTCGAGGCGAAACGGGCGTCATCAACATAACAAACAATGCGCCGGGCGTGGCGTCCAGCTTTGCACAAACCCTGGCGTCCCCAGGCGCGTACTCAATCTTCCAGGCCAAGCCGCGCCCTCGCTTCTTCCGAGGAAAGCGATTTCTCTCCCGAGATCTTGAATTCCTCAAACGCCTCGGCGGCCAGAAAACAATCCTCCAGATTCTCGATATGGCGCATGACGGCCTCGCGAATAAAGGAGGCTTTGGACCGGCCGGTCTTGGCCGCCAGGGCGGTCAACCGTTTTTCGGTCTCTTCGGTCAATCGGACGGATGTGGGCATGGCGCCTCCTTATGGAAAGTGGTCATCTGTCCATAAGAGGTTTATCAGGTGGTCTAAAAACGGTGTCTGGCAAATGATTTTTAACACTCTTGCTGTTGATGCAGACACGGAATGGTTGATGATTGACAGTACAATCAGCTACCACAGAGGTGGTCCCCATCCTTCGGACAGGTTGGCGGCTCAGATAAGGTGGAACCAGTTGTTCCATTACGCCGCCCGGGAGGTGGTCAGGGAGGGGGGTGACCCCGCTCCCGGTTTTGGTCTCCCGAAGTATACTTCCTCAGGCGTCCTGTCGTCCAGGCTGGAGTGCGGGCGGTTGGCGTTGTAATAGCCGATCCACTCGCCGATGCCCGTTCTTGCCTCGCTTCCCGTTTCAAAGGCCCGCAGGTAGACGCACTCGTATTTCAGAGACCGCCAGAGCCGTTCAATCATAACGTTATCCATCCAGCGGCCTCGTCCATCCATGGATATCTGTACGTCGGCGTCCTTCAGCGCCTGGGTAAATTCCAGGCTGGTGAACTGGCTGCCCTGGTCAGTGTTGAAGATGTCGGGCTTTCCGTGTTTTCGAAACGCCTCCTCCAAGGCCGCCACGCAGAAATCGGCCTCCATGGTGTTCGACAGGCGCCAAGACAGGACTTTCCGGCTATGCCAGTCCATTATCGCCACAAGATACAGGAATCCTCGACGCATCGGGATGTAGCTGATGTCGGAGCACCAGACCTGGTCGGGCTTCTCGATGGCAATCCCGCGCAACAGGTACGGGTAAACCTTATGCTCTGGATTCGGCTGACTCGTTCGAGGCTTCTGGTAGATCGCCATCAGCCCCATTTTGCGCATCAGTCGACGGATCCGTTTGCCTCCGACCTCGTAGCCAAGCCGCCGAAGATGGCGAGTCAACTGCCGCCGTCCATACCAAGGCGTTTCGAGAAACTGCTCGTCGATCAAGCGCATGAGCGTCAGATTCAAACCGCTTTCGTCGGCTTCCTTGTAGTAGAACCCGGAGCGGCTAAAACCAAGAAGACGGCATTGCCGGACAATACTGAGCCGGGGATGGCTTGGTTCGACCATCCCTCTCCTTCGGGCGAGGCTCAACGTCCGAAGGCTTTGGCTAAAAAATCGCGCTCCACGATCAACTGACCGATCTTGGCGTGGAGATCCTTGACCTGCGATTCGTTATTGGCTGGTTGCCTCTCAGTCTTGCCGGAGAAGATGCCTACCAGTCCTTCCATGGCCTGCTTCTTCCATTGAGCGACCAGATTCGAACGCCAAACCGGACGGCCAACTGGGCCATCGTCTCTTCACCCTATACTTATCCTTCTTGCATGTGGCGGCAATTTGGATATGGCTGAAATAGAAACAATTGTCGACACGCCCTAAGAAATCGCCGCGCAAATCTACATGTAGCCGAGCGCCCGAAGCTGCTCCATGGCCGCCTCCTTGTCCTGGCCGCGACCGGCCCGCTCGGGCGTGTTCTCAAGATCCTGCTCCCAGGCCGGAACGTCGTCGTTTCTGACCGTGCCGGATCTGGTCCCAAGCGACCGGTAGCCCTGGCGGTACAGCTCGCAGAAGGGAATGTTCCGGGAAAAGGTCGCTTCCCAGACGTCGCGCTCGGAAAAATGCAGGAGGGGGTGGATGCGCATGTGCGCCGGGTCTTCGCGCGGGCTCTCGAATTCCTCGGACAGCCTGGACTCGTGCTCGTCCCAGCGGATGGCCGTGGCCAGGGCTCTCTTGCCCGAAGCCCGCAAATACGCCTTGAGCGGAACGGTCTTGGTGAGATGGTTGCCTTCCGGCGATTCCGGGTCGAAGGGGAGCTCCGCCCCGGAAAAAGCGAGCTTGGCCAGTTCGTCTCTATTTTCCTCGCTCAAATCCGCAACCCGGACCGGCTCGCCAAGCGCCCTGCCCGCGCCCAACAGATCGTCGTTGCGAAGGGTGGTCACGGCCACGCTCCACGCCTTTTTGAGAAGCTCCATCTGGGCCGCGATCTCCGGGAAGCCGTCGCCCTCGTCGATGAAAACCAGTTCCGGCAAGGCCCCCCCGGTCCCCCGGACAGCCTCGCGAAACAGATCGAGCATGAGCGTGCTGTCCTTGCCGCCGGTCACGGCCAGGGCCATGTTCGCCGCGCCGAACCGGGCAAGCGCGGCCTTGACGACCTCCACGGCCTTGGCCGTCTTCCCGGCCAGGTCCATCATGGCCAGGGCTTCCATTTCCTCGTATTCCATGCCGCCTCCGCGCGTTCAGAGCATTTTTAAAAAACATACGGTCTGGCCGTTCCAAGCGCAACGCGAACCAACCGGCCCGGCCCCCTCCCGCTTGGCTGCGACGCGGAAATGGTTTATCTCCCACAGGGCAGGAGCATCCCGCCAAGCAGCCCGAACAGCGGTCTCTTCATGAAAAAAACTCTCCCGCCAAAACTCCTGACCGCGTTGCTCCTCGGCCTGATCCTTTGCGCCGCATTTTCCCTGCGCGCCTGCGACCTGGACAGGGGCTCCCTCTGGGAAGACGAATACCATGGCGTCGACCGGGCGCTCATGGAGCCGGCCCGCATGTTTCAGGTCCAGAAATACCAGGGACCCTCGAACACGTCCTTCGACCTGCAGCCGCCGCTTTTTTACGCGGTGGAGCGCCTGGCTTTCAAGGTGGACAAAACCGCCTACGCCGGAAGAATGGTCAGCGTCATGGCGGGAATCCTGTGCATCGCCGCGCTCTATTTTCTGGGCAAGCGGCTCTTTGGCCAGGACGTCGGATTCTACGCCGCCATTCTCCTGACCTTCTCCATCTTCCACATGAACATTTCACGGACGATCAAGCCCTATTCCCTCTTTTTTCTTTTTTATGTTTCCGCCCTGCTCTTTTTGTTGCTGGCCCTGGAGCGAAAAACGTTCGTATTCTACGCCTGTTATGCGCTGGCGGCCACAGGCATGCTCTACGCATCCTTCATCGGCGTCCCCGCGTTCGCCTCCCACGGCCTTGCGGCCGCCCTGTTTTTTTACCGCGAGCGCGCCGCCGGCGTTCCCGGCCGGGCGCTCCTGCGCCGGATCGCGCGCGCTTTGCTGGCGTTTCTGGCCGTGGGCGTCCTGTTTCTCCCCATGCTCGGGGGCGTGATCTTTCTGCGGGACTTCCTCTACGAACCAGGCGCCGTCGCCATTCTCAACTTAAGCGCCAAGGACTGTCCCGGCCTTGTTTCGGGATTTTTCTTTCAGTATTTCGAGCCAAACGCCTTCTGGTGGACGCTCTATCCTCTGGCAATCCTCACCGGCGTGGCCGCCTGCCTGATTCGAAAGAGGGGATTCCAGCTTCTCTTCCTGTCCATCTGCGCGCTTACGCCCCTTATAGCCGCATTTTTGGGCTCGACCAAACATGTCCTGGAAAACCGGCACCTTCCCACCCTGTATCCGTTCATCCTCCTCATGCTGGCCTGCGCCATCTCCCTTTGCGCGCGCTTCGCCGCCGGATTCGCCGCCTCCCGCGCCTCGAAAACCGCTCTTTCAGCGCTCCTCGGCGCCGGACTCGTCCTTCTTCTCAGTTTCCCCGGGCTCTCTGCCCTCGACGGTTTTCACGGCAAATCCATCAGCAACGACAAGCAGATGCTCCACTATCTGGCCAGCAACAAGAACAACATCGATTATCTCGATTTTCAAGGCTTCCAGTCGCACCCAAAGCGCGTGGCCGCCAAATGGTATCTCCCCGGTCTTTTTTCGCCGTTCTCCCCGTTTGACCCGGCGCCCTACAAACGCTGTTACGTCGTCTGCAACGCGCTTGACGTCGACACAGCGATCAAGATCAGCCCATATGCCAAGCTATTTAAAAACATTGATGTATCTATTTTTCATACGGATATCTATGTAACCGGACTGCTGAATCGATCGCCCCTTGCGATCGACCCCGTCCGCAACCGGTTCGAGTATGCGGAGGATTTCACCAGCTACCGCATGTTCTCGGACTGCCGCCAATCCCGGAATGCGGCTCTGGATCTGGAACGCGGGCTGCTCACGCCCCTTGACGTCGCACTGCCTGCGGAGGTCGTCTATATGTTCACGCCGCCGCAAAACGTCTCCATAGCCTCGGTCAAACTTACCCTGGACGCCACCTTGTACAAAAGAAATCCCAAGCGCGGGGCCGATTCGACAATCCTCGTCTCCACAAGCCGGGACGGAAAGACCTATGCCCAGGCGGGCCGCATCGACTTCGCCGACTTTCTCGACGCCAACGGCGAATACGTCCCGGTGCAATGCCCGTTTTACCTGATCTATTTCAATAGCAAATGCAAAACGATTTCAAAGGAATACGCGCTTCCCGCACAGGGCGGCGCCCCGCTTTACGTCCGCCTCTCCCTCGTCAGCGGTCAGGAGGAAGGCAACATGGTCATCGACGCCTTTCGGCTTTTCATTGAAACGAGCGGCGCGCCGGAACCCGGCGCCGATCTTCTGGCCGACGCGTTGAAAAACGTTTCCCAAAACGCCTGCCTGGCCAAGTGGACCGACGAGGCGACCCTCGCCCTGTCCGACTGCGTCCACGCCTTTGACCTCACGGACAGGCTCGGTTGCGAATCGCCCGAGGCCTCCTGCAATCCTTCCGCCGACCTTGCGAAATACGCGGCCGTCCATCCGGACGCCGCGCCGATCTACGCCCTGGCCGACCGGGACGGGAAACCCGGCGTCGCGTTCTACGACCCCGCTCTGGCCGATCCCTTCATCCGGCTTTCCAGCGCAAAGCCCTCGGTACGGATCGACCGGGGGACGTCCGCCCCCCTGGCCGTCAAGAGCCTCAAGATCACGGGCAGGCTCGACGCGCCCGACTTCACGGTGGACGGCCGGCGCGTGGCGATCCCGGTCATAGCGCCAGGCGGCTCCACCCTGGTTCTGAACGCCGGGGGCGAGGGGCGGCTGTACCTGAACCCGGTCTTCACCAAAAAAAGCTATGACCCCGACTCCTTCCTGAACAGCTACAACATGGCTAGAAACGACCGGCCGGGCGAGGACGGCTGCCTGACCTGCGGGGAGGATTACCGCTGCTTTTTCACCTATTCCGTGATCAGCGCCTTTCCCATCCGCGAGGCGTTCATCGAGAGCCATTTGCGGACCTTTATGGACGCGGCCAAAACGAACGGGGCCAAAGTCCTCGTCTCCACCGGAGACGAGCATTTTGTTCCCATCGAAGAATTCTCCAGCGACGGATCGGGGATTTGGAAGTATTCCGACGGCCGCGCCCGCGTCTTGACCTTCGAGACGCCGGTTTCGGCGCTGAAAATCCGCGTCGAGCTGACAGGCCAGGGCGCCCAGATCTGGTCCACGGACCGGCCCATCGACGACATGCGCATAACCTGCAAGCTTGACGCCCGGGCTTTCAAACCGTTCGCCATCGAGAAGAGATTTTTCGATCTGGCCCTGGAAAAACCGGGCGCCAATCGCACAGGATTCTTTTTTTCCGGCGCGCCCGAGCGCTTCTTCGATGATTTGCGGCGCTATCATTAAGCCCCGGTGATGTCGCCCGACTCCAGCGGCTCTCGTAAAATCGCATGGCGCGGCCTTCCATGCCGCCGAAAAACATGGCAAGATGTGCTTACGCTTCGCTTTCGTTCTCGCAAAGCCGCGCGCCCAACCCCAACATCGGACCGCCCATGTTAGAAAAGCCAGATGAAAGCCTTGCGGACATTTTGCGGCGCCACGCCGCCAAGACCCCGGACAAACCCTTCATCATTCATGGCGACCGCGCCGTAAGCTACGCCGAAAGCCTTTTGACGGTCGCCCATCTGGCCGCTCTCTTCAAGGAGCTTGGCGCGGCCGAGGGCGATCTCGTGGGCGTCTTCATGGACAAGACCCCGGAAGCCGTCTTGGCCTTTCTGGCCGCCGAGGCCTGCGGGGCCGCCTTCTTTCCTTTGGATTTTAACCAGCCGCCGCACGCCCTGCGGGCCATGCTCGACGCCCTTGGGCCCAAAATCGTCGCGGCTTCGGACAACCACCTGCCCGCCATCGCCGCCATTTACCCTGAAGGCCCGCCCTTCACCCTCGTGGCCACAGACGGCGCCGACGGGCCGGGCCTTGTTCCCTTTGCCTCGGATTTTTCCAAGACCCCTCCCCTGCCCGTCCGGACCTCCCGGGAAACCGACCCGGTCTACCTGAACTTCACCTCCGGAACCACCGGCGAAAACAAGGGCGCCGTGACCACTCTGGGCAATATCTATTGGAACACGCGGGCGGCCTGCGAGGCCTTGCGCATGGACGCCGACGACGTCCACCTGTGCATGATGCCCATCTTCGTGCACCCGCACGAGCTTTTCGCCCGGCCCCTCTACCTTGGCGGAACCATGGTCCTGACCGGGAACATCGCCCCGAAAAACGTGGCCGCGCTCATTACCCGCCACAAGATCTCGTGTTTCATGGCCGTGGCCTCCATCTACGAAACATTGGTCCGCCTGCGCGACCGCTCGGCCTATGATTTTTCCAGCCTGCGCATCCCGGAAAGCGGCGGCATGCACGTGACGGCCGCCCTGGTCGACGCCCTGGCCGACCGCTTCGGCGTCCGGCTTTTGCCGGTCTGGGGCAGCACGGAGACCGCGGGCATCGCCCTGGCCACGCCCCTTGACGAGCCCTACCGCCAGGGAAGCGCCGGAAGGCCCCTGCCCCACTACCATGTCCGGGTCGAAACCCCGGACGGCGAGGAAGCGGCGCCCGGCGAAGCCGGCGAGCTGGTCGTCTCCGGTCCGGGCGTCTGCCCCGGCTACCACGGAAAAAAAGCCGCGCCTGGCGAGGCCCTTTTCGGCGGGCGCTTCGCCACCGGTGATTTTTTCCACCGGGACGAGGACGGCTTTCATTATTTCCTGGGCAGACGCAGCCACCTCATGAAGGTGGGCGGCATGAAAGTCTTTCCGACCGAGGTGGAGGAAGCCCTGCGCTCCATCGACGAGATCGCCGAGGCCGTGGTCGTCCCGGTCAAGGATCCCTTGCGGGGGGAGGCGCCCAAGGCCGTCATCGTCCTTAAGCGCGGCGCAAACCTCAGCCAGGCCGACTTGCGCCGCCGCCTGGAAGCGCTGATCCACCGCCACAAGATTCCGCGCCACATGGAATTCGTTTCCGAACTGCCCCGAACGCCCGGAGGAAAAATCGCATGGCGAAAGCTGTCGTAGGACTCGGCCACGATCCCGGAATCGATGAACATCCGGACGCGTATACGGAAAAAAGCCTTGGCGCCATAACCCGCCTTTTGGAGGCGACCATCGGGCATTGTTGTGATTTTTCGGCAATGTGCCGGGGCGAATCGGTCTTCATCAAGCCGAACCTGGTGCGGCCCAATCCGAAAAACCCCCTGGGCGTGGTCACGGACGAGCGGGTTCTTTTGGCGCTGGTCGGCCTGGCCAGGGACGCTGGCGCGAAAAAGGTCCTCGTGGGCGACAACCCGGGCTATGGCCTGCCGCTTTCCGAGGCCCTGGCCCAGATGGGCGATTTCAGGGACAAGCTTTCCCTGGTCGGCGCCGAGCTGGCCTTTTTCGACGAGGGCGAAAAGGTGGAGCTGCCCATCGCCGGCGCCTTCGTGTTCGAAAAAATGCTCGCGCCCAAGGCCGTTCTCGACTCCGGCGTCTACATCAACCTGCCAAAGATGAAGACCCACGTGCACGCGCTCGTGACCCTGGGGGTGAAAAACCAGTACGGCCTGGTGCTGGACGACCAGCGCATGTTCTGCCACCGCAACGACATCAGCGCCAAGATCGTGGACATCCTGCGTATCATAAAGCCCGATCTCACCGTGGTGGACGGCGTGATCGCCGTACAGGGCCAGGCGCCGCTGGCCGGCAGCCTGGTCCCGGACATGAACGTCATCGCGGCCGGAACGGACGTGGCCGCCGTGGACGCGGTCTGCTGCGAGCTCATGAGCATCGAGCCGGATGAAGTGGCCGCGCTGCGGCTCATCCGCCAGGAAGGGCTCGGGGTCGTGGACCTTCATGACATCGAGGTCAGAGGCGCCAAAATCGCGGACGCGGCCCGGCGCTTCAAACGGCCGGTGATCGGCTGCATGGGCGCCTACAAGGAGGTCCGCTGCATTGAGGGCGGCGTCTGCCAGGGCTGCCTGTCGGCGCTCAGGCATTCCCTGGACAAGCTCCAGGCGGAAGGGCTTTTCGAAGGCCAGGCGCCGGTCTCGGTCTACGTGGGCAATCCCATGCCCGAGGCGCCCAACCCGGGCAACGAGATCGGAGACCGCTGGCGCTTCGGCAATTGCGCCGTGGACCTGGTCTTCGACCACTGCAAACGCCGCCCGTCAGCGGAATTCATTCCCGGCTGTCCGCCGCATATTCTGGAGTTCTACAAGGCCTATAAGCAAAAGTATTGCACATAGCGACAAGAGGATTCCGGCCGAATTTTTTTCCAGGGCGCAACTTGAAAATTTGGGTCAACCCCTTATTCGGAAATTTCAGAAAAGAACGCTTCCACTCTATCGATTACGATTATCCAAGCCTGCGCGCTCGGATTGATTCGCGACCGCGTTGCGCCTGAAAGAGGCGTCGCAGGGCCAAGGCCTACTCAGCGACCTTTTCCGTGACCCGGCCATAAGCGCTCGAATTGAAATCCCACCGTCCGAAAAACCATCTGGGGCCAGGCAACTCGCCCAGGGAAAAGGATCGGGCGAGAATAACGGCATAGGCAAGCAAAAAGGCGATTTCAGCGGCAAGCCATACGGGATATTCGATTTTGAAGTAAAACCTGTCGAGTATTTCCAGCATATTGAATTTGCCCGCAAAAAGCGGCCTCGTATTAATGCCGGGAAAGACGCCGGAAAAATCCAAAGGCCAAAACAGGAGCTTTAAAGGAATGACGTCGCACGCCAAGTGGGCAAGGTATAAAAATCCTACCTCCAGGGCGGCTGTTTTTGCCAAGCGACCGGGGAAAAGCCTTGATAACGACGCAACGGCGCAGAAAAAAAACAGGGCGGCGACGAGCGAATGGAAATAACCTCGCGAAAGGAGGCCAAAAACGAGATAAAGATTTTTATCCAATAGATCAGGCAGAAACGCCAGCCCCAAAAGGATTGGAAGCGAATAATAACGCTTGAATACAACCTTTCCGCATACCGCGGTGGCGGCGATGTGTCCGAAAATCATTCCGTGGAGTCTTTTTCTTTAAGGTTTGCCGCTGAATTCTTCGTCCAAAGTTATTTTGGACCGCCCTTCCTCTACCCGTCAAGCGCTCTTTTTTTCGACCCTGTTGAAAATGTTCCTAAACGGCCTTACCCGGTATTTCTCTTGATAAATTTAGGAACAGGTGAAATTATGGGTTCCATCTGAATTTGGTCTTTACCTAAATTTGGGCGAAAATCCAATTTGAGGCGTTGACAAAATTTGTTTCTCATGAAAATTACAACGAAATGTCAAAATATGGGAGAAGGTTTATGATGCGACCGATTATCATCACCGTCGGAAACAACAAAGGCGGCGTTGGAAAATCAACAACTTGCGTCAACCTCTCCGCTGGATTGTCCAAGGAAGGCTACCGCGTACTCGTGGTCGACGGCGATCCCCAGTCCAATACCACATCCACGCTTTTGCCGGATTTGGGACTTCGTGAAAATTCCAGTCTGGTCAAAGCTCTTGAGGACCCCGAAGGGGCCTTTTCGCCAAACGCCTGCGCCACTAGAACGGAACACCTTGAAATCGTTCCGAATTCAATTCGGTGCATGGAGTGGGAGGTCAAATCCTATTCCAGCATAGACAGCGTGCTCGGCTTTTCCAGGCTCATGCAAAACGACAAGGACATCGGAAAATACGACTTCGTCATCATCGACACGCCGCCGAACATCGGCCCCATGCTCCGCAATTCCTTGCTTATTTCCGATTATGTCCTGGTCCCCTGCCCTGTGGGCGATCAGTACGCTCTGGACGGGTTTTCCACGTTCATCCAGGTGCTGTCCCAGGCCAAGCAGCAAAACAAGAAGCTCCTTTTACTGGGCGTCGTTCTGACCAAGTACGACGGCCGCGCCGTGACGCACAAAAAGAACAAGACCAGGATCAGGGCTTTTTTCGACTCAAAGGGCATGCCGGTGTTCGACACGGAAATTCGGGTAAACATCGACATTGACCGGGCCCACTCACATCGCAAGACCATTTTCGAATTCGACGCCGCCAAATCCGGGGCCGTTGACTATCTGGAATTGGCGAAAGAGGTGATAGGGCGTGTCAAACAAGAAAATTAAGCAGGAAGAGGACGCTCTTTTCGAGAGCATTCCGGCGAAGGAAACATTCGACGCCTTTCCTTCCCTTGATGTTTTTCCCGCCAGCGATATTGCCTTTTTGACCGGCAGAACGGCCAGTCCAGGGTCCATGCCCGTGAAGGACGGCGAAGTTTCCTCTTCCTCGAGCGAGATCCCCATCAAGCGCACACCGACGCCCGGACAAACAAAGCCGGACGCCAGGCCGGTCTCAAAGCCGGTCAAAGCCTCACCGCGCGCATCTCTAGACCACACAGCCAGCCAGACAGTCAAACAATCGAAAAGGAAGCCTGTTGGAGAGTCGGTCAGCGCATCGGAGAAAAAGCCCGTCAACGAGCCTGAAAGCAAGGCGGCGCCTCTCTCCGAAGGCCAGAAGGCCGCTCCTTCAACCACACAAAGCATCACTCAATCAAACGATCTCTCAGCCACACAAACTATAAACCAGCCACAAAATTTCTCTCAAGACCACTCTCAAAACCCTTCACTAGATATATCACGAAACCAATCATTCAACTACTCATTAAGCCGAATACGGGTAGGGGACCGGCTCAACGAGAACCAGCGAAAGGTTTTGTCCTATCTCTTGGCCGTCAAACCGTACATCATAAAATTCAGGACGATCGGCCAGTCCCTCGACCTCTGTGAAGCCAGTGTTCGCACCATCTTACGCCGATTAAGCGCCCTTGATTTCCTCTCCTTCAAAAAAGCCAGGGACGGCGCCATCCAGGGCATACGCATCGCTTTCAACCAGAATCTTTGCGAACAATTTATTCAAGACCAGTCACTAAGCCATTCACAAGAGTTCTCTCAAAGTCATTCAGGAGATCAATCACAAAGCCATACGTCAAACCATACACAAAGTCTTTCATTGAGCCATAAAGCCAATCAGTCTTTCATACAGTCTGACAGTCAGCCTATGAGCCGACCGAACGATCTAAAGATAGATAAAAAAGAAAATCTTTCTATCTTGGAATCAAGAGAGGTAGACTGGTCCGATGAGTTCATAAAGCTCATGTGGCCAAACGTCTTCGAAGCCGGCTTTCGAAGCGAACAAGTCCGGCAGGTCGTCGATGCGAGGAGAAACGTGGGCAAGGAGGCCGAGCGGGAACTTTTGGTCTTGAGCCTCGACCGCGCCGACTGGGAACTCGAGGAAAAAGGGCGCCTGACCAATTTGCAAAACGGGGAAAAAGTGCGAAATCCGGCCGGGTACATTTTCACCGCCCTGGCCAGGTGGGGCGTCTTGCGGGCACATCCCGAATATGTTTCCAGGGAAGAGCAGGAAGCGCAAAACGCCCTTGCGGAAATCCGCAGGAAAAAGGAGGCGGCCGGGCGCGTGGAGGAAGCCCTTTTCATGTCCTGGCTCGAGGACTTGTCTCCCGAGGAACGCCGGGACATTCTGGCCCATAGCCCGGGAGGCCCGGAAGAACGGTGGCTCAAAAATTATTGGCGCAAAAATATCAAGCAGTAACACCGCAACCGAAAAGGAAACGCTCATGAAACCAGTAGCCGGAAAAATCCTGACCCTGGCCTGCGCGGCGGCCCTGACGCTCGGCGTCGCCTGCTCGCCGAAACAAAAAAACCTCCATACCGCCGACGATTTTTTCGCTCTTTATGATGCGGACAAAAGCGGCGACGTCACCAAGGAGGAATTCATGGCCAAGTGGAAGGACAAGGAGAAGGCCGAAAAGATCTTCCAGCAGATCGACTCCGCCAGCGCGGGGAAAATCCAGCGCGGCGCCGTTCAGGACATCGAGGATAACGCCTCGGTCTGGAGCGAGGCGGACATGGATGATTCCACCGCCCAGGAGCCATGATTCAGCGCATGGCATGATTGCCCTGGGTTTGTTGCGCTTTCCCCGTGATGTCAGGGCTGGCGCATTGTTGCGCCGAATACGCCGACCGCGCCGCCAATGGAATTTTATTTGGCGGATATGTGATTTTGTACCAACGCGTTACGCGCCGTGACAGCGGGGTTGGGAGGAATTGACGGACTCTGCGCGCGAGGTCTTGATGGTTTGTTCACGAGCGGCAAACGCTGACAACGCATAGCGCGGACAGCCGGTTAAGCCTTTCCTCTCAAAGTAATGGCATATGCAAGCGTCCTCCTTTTAGCGTCGGCTCCTCAAAATGAGAGCCCGTGTATCTTTGTGGGATATATAATTGTGTATTTCTAGTTAATCCCGCCATGATTTTCAGGGGCGATTTGCCCGCTGCTCTTTGCGCATAGCGAGGCTGACAAGGGCCTGAGGGAAACTGTGGAGGCATCGGAGTCGCTCGTTGAAAATCGCCGTAACGCGTCGTCGGAGGGGAATTCGAGGAAGGAGTGTAATGCTTGACGCAGCGCATCCCACTCTCCCTGATTCTTGATTGACAGTTAAGGATGATTTAAACAGTCCACGCGAGTTGCAGTTCGAAACCGAGAGTTAGGTGGAACGCTGGAGATCTTTTGCGTCAGATCATTGCATCTTTCCTTAAATACTGGCTCATCCCGCTGACTTTGAACGTCTTGGCCTTCGGTTGGATCCTGGCCTCGTACTATGATGTTCCAATTCTGAGCGAGGCGGGGAGAAGCCTGCGCTGCTCCTTTGCGAGAGGCTTGCAGGACGCTGTCTGGCGGCACGAAAAACTGATATCGCAAAGCGGTTTTTTCCAGACGCTCGTTTCGGCGGCCAACACGGTGGACGAGGCCGCTGAAATAGAAGGATGGACCGTTTTTCGGCCCAATGATCCCAATGCGCCGGCCGTTCTCCGCGTCATTCTTGAAGGACCGGAGGACGAGGCGATCTTTTTTCCCCGCCTGTCGGGCGGCGACGCCTCAATCTCCGTGGCCGCCGTGAAAAACGGACAGACCAAGACGGTCTTCCTTCTTCAGGGCGCCCCCGATGTCTGGACGCCCATAAGCGCCCAATTTCCCTTGGATTTACGTTGCATGCGAGAAAACGGCCGGGTAGAACTTGTCATCACGCTCACGGGACGCTGGACCCAGTTGTGGAACAAGGACTCCATTATTTTTTTCTAACGGAACAGGCATGAATATTTTTAAAAAATGTATTGACCTCTACAAATTCACGGCCATCATTCTCCTCAATACCATCGTGGTCTTTCTGATTTTCAACTGGCTGACCGGCGCCTATCTCGAATACCGCAAAAAGGAAGCGGTGTTCACAGAGAACAAGGTCATGGCCAAATATAAAGATATTTTCAACAATCCTGATATTATTGCCCAAATCTATCCCGGAATGTCCGAACCTGAAATAAGGCAAATGCTCGACGAGTCCTGGAACCGTGATTTCGTGTACATGCCCTGGACCATGTATGGGGAAAAGCCCGTCAATGGAAAATACGTGACCGTGGATCCGGCCGGTTTCCGCGCGGTCAAGGACCAGGGTCCCTGGCCGCCCTCCAAGGATTTTACAAACATCTTTCTCTTCGGCGGCTCCACGCTTTTCGGCTATGGCCTGCCGGGCGGCCAGACCGTGGCCGATTACCTCCAAGAGGCCCTGGCGAACATATCGGCGGACAAGCCCTACAAAGTCTACAATTTCGGCATGGGAACCTACTACTCCACCCAGGAGCGGATTTTCTTCCAATCTTTGGTGTTGGCGGGTTTCGTTCCGGATATGGCCGTCTTTCTGGATGGCTTCAACGATCCCCAGCGGGTGGAGGACGCGCCCTGGAACAGCGAGCGCTTCCGGCAGATGATGGAGTCGAGCGCCGAGCATACCGGCGCTTGGGAAGAGATACACGTCAACTGGCTGAAGACGAAAATCATCGAGTATATGCCCATCGCCGAGCAGTTGTTCAAGCTCGAGCGGCTCATGCCCCGCAAGGCCATGATGGATGGCGTCCAGAAGAAAAAGCAAAGCGAAAAGCTCGCCGAAACGCAGGTGGAACGCTTCGCTCGGAACAAGCGCATGGTGGACGCCGTTTCCCGCGCCTTTGGCGTGCGCGACCTCTACGTCTGGCAGCCCGCCTCCAAATACAACGCCGACACGCTCACGGTGAACCCTTTCACCACCGAGGACGACGCCCAGCTCAAATACCTGTACGCCGCCGCCAGACGCCGCTTCGACGACGGGGAATTCGGCGGCAATTTCGCCTGGTGCGCCGATATTCTCAAAGACAAGAATGAAATTCTCTATGTGGACAGCGCCCACTACAGCTACAAGCTTTCCAAAATGTGCGCGGACTGCATCCTGAACGGAATGCGGCGCGCGGACATGGTCCCGGCGGCGGGCGCCGCCAACGGCGCGGGAACGCCATGACTTCGGCGACAGCGCGGACCGGTTTGCGGCCATGGGCCGGTTTTTCAGCGGCGGTCCTTCTGCTCGGGGGATATTTCGGACTAGCCTCTCTGGACGGCGGCTACCAGGCCGATCTAGCGGGCCTGCTCTGCCTGGGCAGCTTGGCCGCGGTCTTCAGGACGCTGGCGGACCAGGGCCGCCTCAAGCGTTGCGCTCCCGGCGCGGGAACCCCCTGGGTCGAACTCCTCATCCAGGGCTCCGCCCTGGCCACCCTGGCCATTCTCTTCTCCTCGCTCTGCCTGGAAGCGGTCCGTCTGATCCTGGTGGATTGGCGCGAAGCGCTTTTAAATCCCTTCACCCGGACCTTTATAGAAGGGCGGGAGCTGACCAAGGCCTGGCTTTTGGCCTACGGACAAACCATCTATCCAGATTTTAGGGATTATCCCTTCATCGCCACCCTGTACGGGCCGGTCTATCACGGCCTGACCGCCCTGGTCCTGACGTTCGTGAAGGCGGCCGGGACCCCGCTTCGGGCCGGGCTTATGGTCAGCATGGCCGGAGCGGCGGGGCTGGCGTTGGCCTTTTTGGGCGTGGTCCGCCTTCTGTCCGGCCACATTTTCCTGGCGGCGCTCTTCGCCCTGGCTCTTTTTACCGCGCCCTATCTTGAATACGCCCACCATACCCGGCCGGACATGGCGGCCTGGTGCTTCTCCTTCGCCGGCCTCTTTTTCTTTCTGCTGGCCGAGCGGGGAAGGGGAGTCGCTTCGCCCTGGCTGTATCTTGCAGCCTTGTTCGCGGCTCTGGCCTATTTCACCAAACAGCAATCGCTGCCGTTTCCCCTGGCCGTGTGCATCTATTCTTTTCTGACGCGAAAGCGCGGACTTTGTTTCGCCTACGCCCTTTGCGCCGCCGGTCTGGCCCTGGCTTTCTTGGCCTTCATGCAGTTTGCCGGGGACGGGGATTTCATACTGCATACCTTCCGCTATCCGGGGTTGATCGCAAGCGACCCGGACATCACCAAAACGGGTTTTCTGTTTGACCGCTTCGCACGGCTCTTCGCGGATTATCCCGCCCTGATTATTCTCTATCTCGTCTCCCTGGCGGCCAATATCCGGCGCCGCGCCCCGACCCTGCCGGACGCGCTCTTTTTCGCGCACTTTCCCTTTCTTTACGTGCTCATGAGCACCTGGGGCGCGGAGATCAATTATTTCATCAGTTTTCTGGCGACCATGTACCTGGGCGCGGCGGTCTTTCTCGGCCGGATCATGGACCGCGGCCGGAACGGCCTTCTTGTCGCGGCTATTCTCATCGCCTTGCTCGTCCCGGCGCGCTTCGACGTTTCCTTTCTTTCCAATCCGCCAAAGGATTTCTCGACGGAAAAGGCCGAGGCCGACGCCATTCGCCGGGCCGTGGCCCAAGCGGACGGCGAGGTGATTATCGACGCCGAGGGGGCGCATCTTTTCCTGAACGATCCGGCCCTTGCCGCAAAGCTCAAAATTTACGACGGCACCGAGACGTTTTCTTTCGTCAAGGTGGGCTTGTGGGAGCCGGCGGACACGGTTTTCGGACAAGACATCGCAGCCCGAAAACCCGCCTATTTCATCGACTCGCAGGTGTTCATCTCCCCGAAAATCCTGAGCCTTTTGTCCTATTACTACGAGAAGGACAAAACCATCGGGAAGTATACGTTTTACAGGCCGCGATCCGAGGACGCCATCGCGACTTGGCCAGGCGGTAAAAAGCGTTCTTTCGGGGACGGAATCGTCGTCAGCCTCGTCGGCGAGGAGGGCTTGAAGGACTGGGGAAATTATGTCCAGGCCGAAGCGGGGATGGCCTCGGGAAGCCTGACCCTGAAGGTGGAGAGCGCGCGCCCCATGAAGATCCTGGACGTGGTCTTTTTTCCAAGGCTCCAGGCGGACGGCGGCGCCGTGCGGGTTTTTTGGTCGCGGGACGGGAAGGCGTTCACGGAATTTTCCCGGTTCGACGCCCAGAAAGGGTCGCCCGGCGAAGGCTGGGACAACCGTCAGGAAGCGTGGCTTTTCCCTGCCAGGAGCGAGGTTTGGCTGCGCTTCATCCTGAGCGGCGGGGCTCAACTTTGGCGAAACGCGGAACATCCGCTGGGCTTTTGGGCGACTTTCGCGCCTATAAAAACGATCCCGTGAGCGCAATATCTTGACGGCGTCAGTAAACCCATTGTCCGCGGGAAGCGCCGCGCGCGCCATGACGCGGCGCCGCAACGCCCGATCCCGGCCGGACGCCGCTGACTGGCTTGCTTTGCTTCTCGGGCTGGCGGCCCTGGCTCTGCGCCTGTATGACCTGGGCGGTCCGTCGGCCGCTTTTTACGACGAGCTGACCACTCTGGGGAAAAGCCTTGCTCCGTCTTTTGGCGATGCGCTGGCCGCAATGCGCTGGCAGTATCCGCCTTACATCGATTTTCAGCCGCCGCTATACGTCCTGCTGACCCACGCCTTTCTTGCATTGGGGCATACCGACTTCATCGCCAGGCTTCCCGCGGCGCTTTCCGGCGCCGCAAGCGTCCCCTTGCTCTATCTGATCGGGCGCCGACTGGGCGGACGCGGACTCGGGCTTTTCGTCGCCGCCGCCTTGGCCGTCAATCTGTATCACATCGACGCCAGCCAGCAGACGCGCCTTTACGCCTTTTTCGGTTGCATGAGCCTGGCGGCGATCTGGAGCTGCCTGAGGGCGACGGCGGCCGGAACCATCCGCCAAGGCGCCGTCGATTGGGCGCTCTACGCGCTATTTTTAACCGTGACCCTCTACACGTCCTATCTCGGCGTCCTTACCGGTCTCATCTGCGCCGGACTGGTTTTGCTCACCCTGGCGTGGCCGAAAGGCCCGGATGCGCGGATTGGACCTTCACTTCGGATCAGCAAATGCGGACTGTTCGCGGGCTGTCTGCTCGCAAACGCCCTGGCTGCGGCCGCTTTCCTGCCATGGCTCGCATCTACGGCCGAGATGCGGCGTTTTTTGCTCGTACGCGCCACACCGCTGCGGCCGCCGCTGACGCAGGCCCTGGCCGAGACGTTCACCGCCTTTTCCAGCCATTACGCAGCCTTTATCGGCATGCGGGAATCGTGCTGGCTGCTGGCCGCGCCGGTCGTCGCCGGAGCGCTGGCCGGGCTCGCCGTTCGCCGTCGCCGTATGGCGGCCGCAGCCGCCATACTGTGGTTTGCGGCCTGTTTCGCGCCGGTCTGGCTGCGGGCCAACGCCACGCATCATTTTCAGGTCCGCTATCTGCTTCCTTGCCTGTTCGCCCTGCTGCTTCTCGCCGCCATGCTCCCGGTCGCTCTGCTCGACGCGTGTTCCCGCATAAAGCTCCTCGAAACGAATCGAGCGTGGCGCGCCGTCCGTCTGGCGCTCCCCATTGCGCTTGGGCTGTCCCTGGCCCTGCCGAACCTGCCGGTCTATCCCTTTTTTTACCGGCGCGACGATAGCCGTCTGAAAACTCTGGCCGCGTTTTTGCGCGAACGTTCCGGACCGGGCGTGGCTCTTGCCTTCCTGGGAGGGAATCCCCCCTGGAGCCCCCTTTATTTCGAGACCTTCAAAAAATGGTACCTGCCGGATACGTTCGCCTTCCCCCTGCCCGGCAAGGATCGATCCTACCGGCAATGCCTCGTTGTCATCCCGGACGGAGAGGGCGCGCCCAAGCCGCCGCGGAACGCCGCGCTGATCGGCCGGTTGGCCCGGACGTCGATCTATCGCCTACCGCTCGTCAACGCCTCCCCCGTCCTCGCCACGCCGGAATCGGATGGCGGGATGGAGTTTGAAGCCGATTTGCGCCTGCCTGCGGCCTTTGCCCAGATAAGCGAAAGCGCCAATGTCCGTCTCGATTTAAACGGTCTGGTTCCAGCGGATCGAGGCGAACCTGGCATGGTCGCGTACGTTTTGGCCCCGCTGCCGGGACAGAAAATCGCCTTGGAACGGCTGGAGCTGGACGCGCAAATTGACGGCTACCCCGGCGTCGCGCCGACCGGCCGAATGAGCGTCCTGGTCGGAAACGCGCCGGACGCCCTGCGCCCTTACGTTTCCGGCATGCCGCCCGAGTTCGGCGGGGCGCTCCATGTGCGGATCACGCTTGATCCCGGACCCAGGCGAGAAAGCGTGCGCCTCAACCGGCTCGCTATCAGGGCCAGGATATCAGGCCGCCCAGAGCCGGGCGCCAGTCCGGCAAAGGAAGCGCAAGCCCGGCTGGCCGCCAATACCGAAATCGCGCCCGATGCGCCCCGTTCCCTCTATCCCGGGCGTCGTCCCCTGGTCGCCGTCACAGGCATGCCTCACCCGGCGGAAACGGTCGCCGTCATCGGGGATGCGGCCTACGCCGATCCCTTGCTTTCGCCGGACGCCGGCCGGGTGGGGGCTGGCGCGCCCTTGACCCTGCACAACCCCGGACAATCGCTTCTCATTCTTGACTCCTGGAAGATCGTCGGCCCATTGGTCGGACCGGGATTTACCCTTGGCGGGGAGTCCTTTTCCATTCCCTTGACCGCTTCCGGCGCCGGCGTGGCCCGCCTGAGGGCGGCCGGCCGGGGAACCCTCGATCTGACGCCGCTATTTACCGAGGAGGCCTACGATCCGGCCCAGGCCGACGCCGTCGAGCGCATGGCGCGACTCAAGTCGGAGCCCGCCTTGTCCTGCCCGGACGGCGAGCCGTGTTCCATCACCTACGCCCTGGTCACGGGCTACCCGGCCGAGCGGTTGCGGCTGACCTGGTTTCCCAGGGTCTTCGCCGATCCGGCCGGGAAAAACCACGCCCGCGTCGAATACGGCTTTGACGGCGGGGCGTTTCATCTTTTGGACGCATTCGAAAGCTCCGGATCCGGGCGTTGGGAAGGTCTCGGCGTCGGCCGAACCGCTTCGATCGATCTCGGCGGGAAAACCGGCGTTCTGCGTTTGCGCTTCGAGCTTTCCGGCGACGCGGCCCAGTTGTGGTCGTCCCTGGAAACGCCCTTGCGGGCGACGGTCAACCTCAATACCATGACCCTGCCTCGCTTTTCGCTGCCGACGGGAGAGACGACGCTGACCAGCGATTGCCCGGACCCGCCCGGCGTGGTAGTGAGGCCGAACCCTTAAAATGCATTCGGTATGCGGCGGAACGCGCCATGAGCCAGGCCGTTTTCACCTTTTCCGCATCCAATGCGAAACCACGCAGGAGACTTATGTTTGCGCCCAGAATCGCCCTGTGCCAGATCAATCCCGTTGTCGGCGACCTGGCGGGAAACGTTTCCAGAATTCTCGAGTACCTGGAAAAGGCCCGTGAGGCCGGAGCCGACATCGTCGTTTTCCCGGAGATGTCCCTGACCGGCTATCCGCCCGAAGATCTGCTGCTCAAAACCAATTTCACTCAGGCCGCCGCCTCCGAACTGACGGCCCTGGCCGCCAGGACCAAAGGCCTGACAGCGGTTTTCGGCGCCATCCACCATGACGGCGACCTCTACAACGCCGCCGTGATCGCCCATGACGGCCATATCGCCGCTGTTTATCATAAGCGTTTTCTGCCCAACTACGGGGTCTTTGACGAAAATCGCTATTTCCGGGCGGGAAGGCGCAACATGGTCTTTGACCGGGACGGCTTCCGCTTCGGGGTGAGCGTGTGCGAGGACATCTGGTATCCCGGCGGCCCCCCGGCCGAACAAGCCATCGAGGGCGAGGCCACGCTTCTTATCAACATCTCCGCTTCGCCCTACCATATGGGCAAGGGCGCAGCGCGCGAACGCATGCTGGCGACCCGCGCCGCCGATAACACGGCCTTCGTGGCCTACTGCAATCTGGTCGGCGGCCAGGACGAGCTGGTCTTTGATGGCCACTCCCTGGTGATCGGTCCCAAAGGGGATATTCTGGCCAGGGGCGCCCAGTTCGACGAGGACCTCCTGGTGGTGGACATCGACCCCGCCGAGCTGTCCAGGGCGCGCGCTTTTGACCCCAGGCGCCGCCAATGGCGCCCTTCCTTTGAAAACATCCCTGGGGAGATCAGTCTGCCTCCCTTGCCCGAGATATCCGCATCGCTTCGGGCGACCAAGCTTCCCGAGCAGGCTTTGGGACGTCTGGAGGAGGTCCGCCGCGCCCTGGTTCTGGGAACCCGCGACTATGTACGCAAGAGCGGTTTTGCAAAGGTCGTGATCGGCCTGTCCGGGGGCGTGGACAGCGCCCTAACCGCTGTCCTGGCCGCAGAGGCGCTGGGAGCGGAAAACGTTACGGGCGTGGCCATGCCCAGCCGGTATTCCTCGGACCACAGCATCACGGACGCCAAAGCGCTGGCGAAAAACCTGGGCATCGGCTTCATGATGGTCGGCATGGACCAGCTCTTCTCAGCTTTTCTTGACGCCCTGGACCCGGCCTTCGCGGGAAGGGAATCCGGCCTGGCCGAGGAAAATTTACAGCCCCGCATCCGAGGAACGCTGCTTATGGCGCTCTCCAACAAGTTCGGCTGGCTGGTTTTGACCACCGGCAACAAGAGCGAGGGGGCGGTGGGCTATTCCACTCTGTACGGCGACACGGCGGGAGGCTTCGCGGTCATAAAGGACGTGCCCAAGACCCTGGTCTACGAGCTGTGCCGCCATATCAACGCCTTTAATGGCCGGGAAATCATTCCTGAAAGCGTTTTGACCAAGCCGCCTTCCGCCGAGCTGCGGCCCGATCAGAAGGACTCCGACTCCCTGCCGCCCTATGAGCTCCTGGATCCGATTTTGGGCGATTATGTGGAAGGGGGGCTCGGTCCGGCTGAAATCGTCGCCAGAGGAGCCTGCAGGGAAACGGTGGAGGCCGTCGTGGCCTTGGTGGACCGAAACGAATACAAGCGCCGCCAGAGCCCTCCCGGCGTGAAAATCACCCCGCGCGCCTTTGGCAAGGACTGGCGTCTGCCCATCGTGAACAGGTTCCGTTCCAAAGACTGACCGGAGTTATTTCGACGCCAACCCTGTCATGAACCGGCCGCCTGTCTGATAATCCGCAGCAGGCCTCTCGCCGTTTCCTCCCAGGTGAAACGCCGAGCCATTGCCAGTCCCTTTTCCCGCATGCCTTTGGCCAACTCCGGTTGAGTCAGAACCCGGCGCATGGCGTCAGCGATGGCGGCCTCGTCATGCGGCTCCACAAACAGGGCCGCGTCTCCTGCCACCTCGGGCATGGAGGACGTATTCGAGCAGACTACCGGGGTTCCGCAGGCCATGGCCTCGATGATGGGCAGGCCGAAGCCCTCGGCGAAGGATGGGTAGGTGAGAAGATCGGCGGCCGCATAGAGGACCGACAGATCCTTCTGATCCACCTTGCCCGTGAAAATCGCGTTTTCTTTCGCCCGGCCGGTCATGGTTCGGAAGAAATCCTCGAACAAGGCATCCTTCATGCCCGCCACGACCAATTTGTGGGGAAAGTCGCCCCTGTAGGTCAGCCGCTCGAAGGCTCGAAAGAGGCCGGGTAGGTTTTTGCGCGGCTCGATGCGGCCGACGAACAGGATGTAGGGCCGGGAAAGGCCATATTTCTTAAGGACAACGGTGATTCGTTCCGGGTCGTCCACCGGCCGGAATTCGGGAGAAACGCCGTTGTAGACGCATGCGATGCGCTCGGGCGGGATGTCATAATGTTTCATGATCATCCGCCTGCTGTACTCCGAAACCGCGGTCACGAAGGCGGCGCGCCGGGCGCTGCGCGGGTAGAGCAGACTCATAAGCCGCCGCAGTTTTCCCGGAAAGAATTCCGGGTTGGTTTCGTGAATGATATCGTGGATATTCACCACATACGGAACCGGACAGAAGAGCGGGGCCAGGTATTGGAAGAACGCCACATCCAGACCGTCGCGGCCCAGGGTTTGGGGGAACGGCCAGACCAGACGGA
>Ga0307423_1000307_pt1 | contig 33173 bp, 28 predicted proteins | sample SalMarWE160310MG_FD_202154 | JGI IMG/M metagenome (GOLD analysis project Ga0307423, IMG submission 202154) | Salt marsh sediment microbial communities from the Plum Island Ecosystem LTER, Massachusetts, United States - WE1603-10 | ecosystem: Environmental > Aquatic > Marine > Intertidal zone >... | reverse complement strand
TTATCTCCTCACTGTCTCGCTCACAGTCGCGCGAACACACTGGTGACGCAGCGATCGTACCACAGGGTGTGGCTCCTGCTCTCGACACCTTCAACATCCACAAACGGCACACCATTCTAGTCCGTAAGAGGAGTTGGAAGGAACGTGTTGAGCGGACCGATTCTCCTCCTCCTTGGCGCCCCGCCGGAGCTGACCGGCGGGGCGATTCTCTTCTGCCATCCACCGACGCCCGCGGCTGAGCGGAGTGGGTCGCGCGCGAGTGATCCGGCTGGAGCCGATGACGTTCCTCAGCCTTTCAGGGCGTCGCGCAGTGCCGTAGCAGCCGCCTGCAGGCGTTCCGGGTGCTCCGCCTTGCCCTGAAAGAGCCGGTTGCGGCCGCCGCCTCGACCGCCGAGGATCTCTGCCACGACCGGTCCGAGCTCGCCTACCTCGAGCATACAGCTGTCGCCGAGCGCGACCGCGAAGGCGCCGTCGTCAGCTGTCAGGACAAACGCCGCGGGCCCGTGGCTGCCGGCGAGGCGTGCTGCGAGGGGGCGCAGCAGCTCAGCCTGCTCGGCCTCGAGCCGGCAGATCGCCACCGTCTCCCGCGAGGCAGTGAGCTCGCTGGCCAGCATCTCCGCCAGCCGCTCTCGCAGCCGTCGTTCCTTGCGCTGCACCTGCTTGAGCTGCTCGAGCTTGAGCTCCGCGACCGTCGCGAGCTCCGCGTCGGGGGCGCCCAAGAGGTCGCGCAGGCGGGCGTTTCGGTGCTCATGTGCTACGAGTCGACGTCGAACACGGTCACCGAAGAGAAAGTGCACTCGCGTACCACCGCGCATCGGCTCGGTCCCCAGCAGCGCCACCGTCTCGAGCTCGGAGGTTGACCGGACATGCGTTCCTCCGCAGGTGTTGAGGTCAATGCCGTCGATCTCGACCAGGCGCACGAGGCCGCTGTGCCCGTCCGGGAGGCCCCGGGTTCTCACTGGCAGTCCGGCCATTGCCTCGGGCGTTACCCAGTGGGGCTGTACCGCGCGCGCGGCCCGAATCTCGGTCGCCACGGCTGCTTCCAGCTCGCGCAGCGTGCTGGCTGGAATCGGGGACCTGTCCAGCTCGATGTCGCTGACCTCGGGACCGAGGTGGAAGGCGGTCGTACGGAGCCCGAACTGGTCGAGCGCAACGGCTGTCAGCAGATGCTGTCCGGTGTGCTGCTGCATGCGGTCGTAGCGCAGGTCCCAGTCGAGGCGGATGGTGACGCGGTCGCTCGGCGGTGGATTCTGGTCGACGAGGTGACGGATGCCGTCTTCCCGGCGTTGCACGTCGATGACCGGGGCGGCGTCAATCCAGCCGCGGTCGGCCGGCTGCCCGCCGCCCTCCGGGTAGAGGATGGTATCGCCGAGCTCGACCCAGATACCGTTCTCGTCGTGGCCGCTGGCAGTGACCTCGGTCTCCAGCTCACGCAGATAGGGATCTCGCTGGTAGGCCAGGAGATCCGAGGTGTGATCTTCGGAGTCGTGGCTCGTTTTCACGTCTTGGGCTCCGCAGCATCCTCGATCCCGCACGACGTTGTCCTGCGGGGTGCTGATCACAGATCTTATCGTATATGCTGGCGGCCGTGAGGGGAGGCCGCGGATGAAGGTCGGGATTGCTCAGCTGAACTTCACCATCGGGGCGTTCGAAGCCAACCTCGAGAAGATGCGCTCGGTCGCCGAGGCGGCAAAGCGCCAGGGAACCGACCTGCTCCTGTTCTCGGAGCTGGCGACGACCGGCTACCCGCCGAAGGACCTGCTGGATCGCCCCGACTTCGTCGCTCGCAACCTGGTTCAGCTGGAGCAGGTTGCGAAACTCTCTGACGAACGGCTCGGCATCATCGTTGGGTTCGTCGAGCCGAGCCAGAGCGAGACCGGCAAGCGCCTCCTCAACTCGGCCGCCCTGTGCCATCGGGGCGTAGTGGTCGGGCGCTACCGCAAGTGCCTGCTGCCGACCTACGACGTGTTCGATGAGGCCCGCTACTTCGAGCCCGGCGGTGTCGCTCGACCGCTGGAGTTCAGAGGCGTCCGACTGGGCGTCACGATCTGCGAGGACATCTGGAACGACCCTGACTTCTGGCAGCAGCGGCTGTACCGGCGCGATCCCGTGGCGGAGCTGATCGATGGCGGAGCGCAGCTGCTGGTCAACATCGCCGCAAGCCCGTTCACTGCCGGCAAGGGCGAGCTGCGGCGGTCGATGCTGTCGGCGGAGGCGGCGAAGCACGGTCGGTACCTGGTCGCCGCCAACCAGGTCGGGGCCAACGATGAGCTGGTGTTCGACGGACACTCGCTCGGCTTTGATCCGACCGGGCGCCTGGTCTTGAGAGCGAGGGATTTCGCGGAGGACCTTGTCGTCTATGAGGTGCCCGATGCAGCACTGGCAGGTGGCAGTGCGGTTGCCGGCGCCATCGGTGAGCTGCGGCCTGTGTCGAAGGGCGGGATCGAGGCGGCCTACCGGGCGTTGGTGATGGGTTTGGCCGACTACGCCGGCAAGTGCGGTTTCCAGCGGGTGGTGCTGGGGTTGTCCGGCGGCATCGACTCGGCGTTGACGGCCGCCATCGCCGCCGATGCTCTGGGAGCGGGAAACGTGCTGGCGGTGGCGATGCCCACTCGGTACTCCTCTGAATCGAGCCGCAGCGATGCCGAGGCCGTAGCCTCCACCTTGGGCGTCGAGTTCCGTGTAATCCCTGTCGACGACATTTTTCAGGCCTACCTGGATACCATGGCGTCCTCGTTCTCTGGGATGGGGGAGGACGCTACCGAGGAGAATATCCAGGCGCGGGTGCGCGGCAACGTGCTGATGGCGCTCTCCAACAAGCTGGGCCTGCTGCTGCTGTCGACGGGCAATAAGTCGGAGCTCGCGGTCGGGTACTGCACCCTCTACGGTGACATGTCCGGGGGCCTCGCGGTGATCAGCGATGTGCCAAAAACAATGGTGTACGAGATCTGCCGATGGCTCAACCGTGAGCGAAAGGTGATCCCGGAGAGGATTCTGACCAAGCCTCCGTCGGCCGAGCTCAGGCCGGGTCAGACGGACCAGGACTCGCTTCCTCCGTACGATCTGCTCGATCGGATTCTCGAGGCGTATGTGGAGCAGAACCGGTCGCCGGAGGAGATGGTCTCCGAGGGGTTGGATCCGGTGGCCGTCCGCCAGGTGGTCCGGCTTATCGACGGCGCCGAGTACAAGCGCCGCCAGGCCGCTCCGGGAATCAAGATCACCAGCAAGGCGTTCGGTGGCGGCCGCCGGTTCCCGATCGCAGCCGACTACGGAGCCGTGGACGACGAGGTCGGCAGCTCCTGAACCGTGGCGAAGAGCGACGCCAGGGCGTCGGCGTTCAGGTTCTGCTGGTGAGGGTCCTGGCCCACGACCTGGTCGTGAGTCGGGCACTCCGCTGTGCCGGGCCGGACCGATCCCTTACTGTTTTCCTCCAAGATGGTCCAAGAAGAACCCACCGACCGCACTGAACACCTGGAGATGCGACCCCGGTGCCCAGATCCCGTGCTTGAGGTTCGGGAACAACATGAGGTTGAACCGCTTGCCGGCCTTCCACGCGGCATTGGCGAGTTGCAGGGTATTCTGGAAGTGGACGTTGTCGTCTCCGGTGCCGTGAATCACGAGCAACGGATCCTCGAGGGCCTGCACCTTCTCCAACACCGAGCCGTCCTTGTACCCCTCGGGGTTCTCCTCCGGCGTTCCCATGTAGCGCTCGGTGTAGGTCGAGTCGTAGAGCTTCCAGTCGGTCACCGGCGCCACCGCCACGCCGGCGGCGAACACGCCGGGGGCATGGGTCAGCGCGTAGCAGGTGAAGTAACCGCCGTACGACCATCCCCAGATGCCGATGTGGTCGGGGTCGACGTAGCTCTGCTCCTTCAGCCAGCGTACGCCCGCCAGCTGATCCGGCAGCTGGCTCGAGCCCAGGCGGTGGTCGACCGCGCCCTCGAACTCGCGCCCGCGGGCGAACGAGCCGCGGTTGTCCAGGGCGAAGACGATGAATCCGTGCTCGGCCAGCCACTGATGGAACAGGTAGGTCGAGCGCCCCCAGCCGTTGCGCACGACCTGGGCGTGCGGCCCGCCGTAGGTGTAGATCACGACCGGGTAGCGGTGATGGGGATCGAAGTTCGGCGGTGTCAGCAGCATGGCGTTGAGCGGCGTGCCGTCATCGGCGGGGACGGTGACAAAGCGGGTCGAGCCGAGCGCCACCTTGGCGAGCTCCGTTGGCTCGTTGGCAGCCACCGTTCGCAGGTGCTCGCCTGCTGCCGAGAACAGCTCCAGGTGCGGTGGACGGTCGATCGCCGACGAGGTCACGAGCAGGTACTTGGCGCCGGGTGACAGGCTGCCGCGGTGCGAGCCGGCCGCCTCGGTAATCCTGCGGGGAGTGCCGCCTTCGAGATTGACCGCATAGAGCTGTCGTTCGAGGGGCGACGGACGGGCAGCCTGGTAGTAGGCGACACCGGCGGAGCCGTCGACACCGACCAGGGCGGTGACATCGAAATCGCCCGGCGTCAGGTCGCTGACTGCACCGTCGGGGCGGCGCAGCTGGAGGTGCATGTAGCCGGAGCTCCTGCTCGCCCACAGGAGGTTGCCATCCGGGAGGAACTTCATCATGTCGACCGGCTCGACCCAGTACGGGTCGCGCTCGGTCAGCACGGGTACGGCGGCGCCGGTCGCCAGATCGAGGCGCATCAGAGAGAGGTTGTTCTCGGGCCGGTCGAGCACCTGGTACCAGACATCCCGCCCGTCCGGAGTGAACCCGAACCGGGGGATGTACGGGATCGGATCGGTGAAGGTGACGGTTCGGTTTTCCACGACCTGCAGGTCATCGGAGACCCGGGCGACGTGCAGCGAAGGGATAGGCGATGGGTCGCCGGCCTTCGGGTAGTACTGCTTCCTCAGCTTGGTGTGGGTTCCGAGGTCGTCAACGATGTCGAACGGCGGGATAGGGCTGTCGTCGAGGCGCAGCCACACCAGCTGGGAGCCGTCGGGGGACCAGGCGAAGGCCTTGCCGCCACGGTCCGCCAGCTCCTCCCAGTACACCCAGTCGAAGGTTCCGTTGAACACCGTCTCCGAACCGTCCGAGGTCAGGCGAAGCTCCTTGTTGCTCTTCAGGTCGAGGGCATACAGGTCGTTACCCCGTACGTAGGCGAGGCGCCGGCCGTCGGGCGAGAAGGTCGGCATCTCCTCCGCACCATCGCCGGTGGCAAGGCGTTCGAGAGAGCCGCTGGCGAGCGTGTACAGGTAGAGGTCATCGCCGGCCGGCAACAGCAGGTGGTCACCATCGGGGGATACCTGGAAGCCGTCCAGGCGAAGGTGCCGCTTGCCCTTGTCTCCGTTCGGCGCCTCGAGCTTGGCCGAGCCGACGAGCACGGTGCTCTTGCCGGTCGCGGCGTCGACCTCGACAAGATTCGCCGGGGCCTTGGGCCCCTTCCCGTCTCGCTCGACGACGACCCACGACTCGTGACCGGGACGCCAGTGGAGGGCCCGTGGCAGGCGGCCACCGAGGGGCTCCTCCTGAGTCGAGAAGATCCGCTCGAGAGTGAGGCGTCCGAGGGTGCTCTTCGCCTGAGGCGAGTGCAGTGGAGCGGGGCGCGCGGCGCCTGCAACACCGCAGATGAGGAGCGGGATGATCGTTGAAAGAAGAAGCGGCGCGCGATGGTGCTTGAAGCTCATTCTTCCTCCAGGGCCGTGCACGGCCGCGGGAATTCTACCGCACACAGCAGGGGGATAAGGGCCCACCTTTCCTCGTGCATCGCCGGTCCCGGCCGGGATGACGTACCGCGACCGCGAGACGGGGCGAGCACAGTGGTAAACGGCTGATTCTGCTTCCAGGTTTTGTCGCTGTGGTATCGTAAGACTCGTGCAGAGTGGGGTTTGCCTTGGGAATAGCGGTTCGTAAGTGGGGTTGGTGGGCGTGGCTCGGCCTGGGTGTTGTGGCCGGCGCCGTGGTGCTCGCGGAAGCCGGGACGCGGTTCGGGCGCGTCTATCTGACCCCGCTCGCGTGGACGGGCGTCGTCCTGGCTGTGGACGGCTGGCTGGATGCAACGGGCCGTTCGTGGCTCCGCACTCGGCCCCGGAGCCTGCTGCTCATGGCACTGGTTTCGGTGCCCTCCTGGTGCCTGTTCGAGCTCTACAACCGGCCCCGGTTCTGGCGCCCGCACGGTCCTGAGCTGTGGTGGCACTACCACAACCTGCCGCCGTGGCCCGAGCGGGCGATCGGGTACGTGTGGGCGTTTGCCACTATCACCCCTGCGGTGCTGCTGCTGGGCCGTCTGTTGGAGCCGGCCGCGGCGCGACTGGCGGGGCGGGGTCGCGGTGGCAAGGCGCCGACGGAGCTGCTGGTTACCATTTCGGTCATAGGCCTGGTCCTGGCCGTCGTGCCGCTGATCTGGCCGTCGCCGTACCTCGCGGCCGACATCTGGCTCGCGTGGGCGCTGCTGCTGGATCCCGTCAACCGCCTGCGCGGGGGCCCGAGCTGTGTCGGAGACCTCGAGCGTGGCGACAGGACGCGCCCCGTCTCCCTCCTTCTCGGCGGGCTCGTGGCCGGTGGGCTGTGGGAGTCGATCAACTGGATCGCCGGTGCGCGATGGACCTACACGGTACCCTTCGGCGCCGGCCTCAAGCTCTTCGAGATGCCGGTCCTGGGGTTCCTCGGGTTCGCGCCGTTCGCGATCGAGTGCTTCGCCATCTGCTCGTTCCTCGCGCGCGGTGCGATCGCGGTCACCTCGGACAGCGATCGGTTGGGATAAACTCGACCGCGGAGGTGGTTCATGCTGCGCCGACTGCTCTTGGCCGTGGGCCTGATCTTCTTGGCTGTGCCCTCATGGGCGCAGTTCGTCGCGCCCGGCGGTACGATTCCGGTCATTGCGAACCTGTCGGGAAAGAAGGGGACGTTCTGGCGTTCGGACGTCAGCGTTCTCAACCTGGGGGACTCGTCGACATCGATCGTGATGCAGCTCTACCCAGAAATCGTCAACGGTGCGCCGTCGTTCGAGCCCAAGGTCAGCGAGCCGATCGCGATTGCCGCTGGTCAGCAGCTCGTCATGACCAACATCATGCAGTCCAAGTTCGGTCTGATCAACGTCAAGGGCGCCCTGATGATCTACTCCACCGACGGCACGTCGCTGGTGATCGCCTCGAGAACCTACACGAACGGTTCGTCCGGGACCTATGGGCAGGACGTCAGCAGCATCCTCGTTGACGGATCGGCGTGGGTCGCCGGGGTCGAGGACGATAGCCTCTACCGGACCAACCTCGGGATCTTCTGGCCGTGGGACGAGTCGGTGCAGTTCACGGTTGAGGTCTACTCAGCTGATGGGCAGCTTGCCGGCTCCGGTCAGATCGCCTTCTCACAGCCCGGGCTGCAGCAGAAAGGCCTGGACGCCTTCAACGTCGGCTTCCTGCCCGCGGGCTACATCGTGATCACCTGCAGCGACTCTCAGGCGCTCTGGTATGCCTACGGCACGACCGTGGACCAGAGCTCGGGAGACGCCGTCTACCGCCCGGCGCGGGGTCATCAGATCGCGGGTCAATAAGCCTCCGGCCGGGCCTCCTGCGTTGGTGTAGAATCTCGGGCCGGGTCGGGGACTTGGTGGGCCGGATGCCATGGCGCTCCACGGTTCCCCCCGCCTGGAGGCGAACGGATGCCGGTTACCTCGGTCCTGGATCTGATTGGAAACACTCCGCTCATCGAGCTCAAGCAGCTGCCGCCGAAGGGATCGGCGCGTGTCCTGCTCAAGCTGGAGGCCGCCAACCCCTCCGGATCGCTCAAGGACCGGATCGTCAAGTACATCATCGATGAGGCGGAGGCGAACGGGAGCCTCCGCCCCCACCACATCATCACGGACGCGTCGTCAGGCAACACCGGGATCGCGATCGGCATGGTGGCGGCGCTCAAGAGGTATCGCTCCCGCATTTTCATGCCCGAAACCAAGTCGATCGAGAGGCGGAAGATCATGCGCGCGTGGGGTACGGAGCTGGTCCTGACCTCGGGCGACGACCAGAACTCCCATATCTGGGCGGTCCAGGAGGCCGCGCGCGATACCGACACGTACTTCTATCTCGACCAGAACGGCAACCCGGGCAACTGGAAGGCGCACTACGAGGGAATCGGGGGCGAGCTCATCGAGCAGACCGGCGGCCGCGTCGACTGCTTCGTCGCCGGAGCCGGAACGGGTGGCGTGCTGATGGGCGTGGCCCGTCGGTTCCGCGATCAACACATGGCGTGCCGCGTCGTGGCCGTGGAGCCGGACAACCCGCACTCCCACATCGAAGGTCTGCTCCACTTCGACGGCAGCTTCGTGCCTCCGATCTGGGAGCCGGCGCTCATCGACCAGCAGGTGCGGGTCCCCGACGAGGCGGCGTTCGATACTGCGCGTAGGCTGGCCCGCGAGGAGGGCGTGTTCTGCGGTGTTTCCACCGGAGCGACGACCTTCATCGCCCTGGAGGAGGCGAAGCGACTGGGTGAGGGAGCCATCGTGGTCGCGATCGCCGGTGATCGAGGCGAGCGATACCTGTCGACCGCCCTGGTCACGGAACACACATGACCGCGGTGTCGAGACGGCGGAGGATCGCTTCGGTCGTCGAGCCGAGGACCATTTCGATCAACCGTCCATGGGCGTGTGAGCCCATGCAGATCAGGCTGGCGTTGCACTCGGATGCCACCCGCTCGATGGCCTGCACGGGGTTTCCGGACTCGAGCCTCGTATCGACCTCCATGTCCAGCGGCCGCAGGTACTCCAACGCGTTTCGAAGCAGCTCCTCTCCGTCCCCGGCCTCACCGTTGGCGTGAACCAGAGTCACCTTTGCCTTGAGAGCGTGAGCGAGCTCACCGCCCCAACGGAGTGCGTGTCGAGCAGGCTTGCCGGTATCGAGCGCGATCAGGATACGTGAGATCTGCGCATGGTCCTTGGCGGCCACCAAGACCGGGATCGTGGAGATGCGGACGAGCCGCTCGGTCACCGGCCCGAGCAGGTCGCCGTGGAACCGCTCGTTGAGGCCCCGCCGGCCGACGATGAGGAGCGCGCACGAGGCGCTCTCCTCAACCAGGCCATAGGCGACTGCACTGCGGACGAGGTGAAAGCGGCTCTTGACGGCGGACTCCTCCGCTCGGGTGTTGAAACGTTCCCGAAGTGTTTCGCCGAGGTCGTTGAGAAGCTCCTGGACCTGTGGCGTGAGGTTGAGAAGGGGCTCGACTCCCATGGCGCCGCTGACGTCCGTGATGAACGATCCCTCCAGGATGGCCGAGTCGATAACGTGAATGCCGTGGACGACCGAGCCCAACCTCTCTGCCAGCTGGAGTGCGAGATCGAGAGCGGCGTCGGCCGCGGCCGAGCCGTCAATACCAACGGCCACATTGCTGAACATCTTCAGACCTCCCGGTGAATGCAAATGCCTGCGTATCCAACGACCGCCGAGCGATCGCCGCTGGTGTCCCCGGATGTCGCATAGGCCACCAGGTGACCCGAGTTCGCCCCGAGGTGGCGCACGCACTCGAGCATGACGGTGGCGGGGATGACGCCACACATGCTGATTCGGTGGTCGTGAACGGTCCGGTAGAGATCGACGGGATCGAGGGTCAGCGCGGCATCGATGGCGCGATGGTCGTGCTCGCGCGCGACCGCGTCGGGCTCGTAGTGACTCATGTCCGAAGAAGCGATGACCCCCACCGGTTCCCCGGCCCGCTCCACCGTTCGGGCGAGGGCTCGGCCGAGCTCGAGGCAGTCCTCGACTGGGAGGTGCTGGAGACAGATCGGGAGCACCTGGAGGGCCCGGGTCCGGACCTGCAGAAACGGGACCTGGACCTCGATGGAGTGTTCGCGGCGGTGGGCGCCGGCGTCAAGCTCTGCACGCGGGAACTCTTCGCGCAGCAGGGATGCGAGGTCGGTGTCGACGGTTTCCTCTCCGAGCGGCGTGATCCAGGTCCCGCTCGGCGCCAGCGACACTGGTCTGCCGAGCCCGGTATGGTTGGGGCCCAGGATGACCACCCGGCGGGGAAACCGGAGGTGACTGTAAAGCCGGCCGGCGACCGCGCCCGAGTACATGTAGCCGGCGTGGGGAGCGATGCAGCCGAGCAGGTCGTGCTGAGCGTCGTCGTCAGGCATGTAGCGCTGGAGATCGCGCTCCAGCGTTCGTGGGTCGGCCGGGTAGAACATTCCGGCGACGGCGGGTTGGCGGGTCTCCATCTGCTCCATCTCAGGCCTCCCTACCCACAAACTTAGGCTACTGCGCCGGCGACTGCCAGCGGTGGACCGGCGCAACGGCGCTGGGGGGCGGGAGAGTGGGCGTGGCTGGCGGGTCAGAGGGAAGCGAGAGGGCTCTCCCGTTGCAGTCTGAGGAGCAGCTGGGCGTCGGCGGGAGGGGTCTTGAGCCGCGCGAGCTCGGTCGGCGTCACCCATCGGATCTCCTGACCATCGAGCGGTCGCGGCACGCCGCCAACGATACGGGCCTCGTAGAAGAGCAGGAGGATGCAGCGGTCGAGCTCGTCGTGCACGGCGAAGGTCATCGGTTCCCCGACAGCTGCTTGGACCCCGAGTTCTTCCTCGAGCTCGCGAACCAGGGCTGCCTCTGGATGCTCATGTGAACCGACCTTGCCGCCCGGGAACTCCCACAGTCCACCCATGTGGCGGCCCTCCGGCCGCCGACAGACGAGCAACTTCCCGCCAGCTTCGCGAATCACGGCCGCTACGACTGTCGTCACCGTCGGACGGGCGGCGGGCGAAGCACCGGGGAAGCTCACCGTCCGCCCCGCGTCATGCCAGGCTCCGAGGCGAGATCCTCCGTCGCGGTGCCGCAACGCCGCGCTTGTTGATGCCGCGGGCGGCCGTACGAAGGATCTGGCGGCGTTTCCGCTCGGCGTTCGGTTCGCTTCGGCTCACGCTCATGGGGCAACGCTAGTTCGTTGAGCGGCAGCTTGTCAAACCGCTGGACGGCGCTCACTGAACGGCGTGCTCGGCGGGGTGGTGGAGGATATCGGCATCGCATCGCTCCGACTCGTTCACGGCCGATCCGGGTCTGAGTCTCCGGTACAATCCCGCCATGTCTGATGCAACCGATCGACTGGTCGACATCATGGATCGCCTCCGCAACCCGGGCGGCTGTCCCTGGGATCGTGAGCAGACGTTGGAGAGCCTGACGGGGTACCTCCTCGAGGAGGCGCACGAGGTCGTCGCAGCGGTGGTGGACGGCGAGCCCGCCCTTCTGTGTGAGGAGCTGGGCGATCTGCTGCTGCAGATTGTCTTCATGGCCAGGATCGCCAAGGAACGCGGTTGGTTCGACCTCGACGCGGTCTGTGACGCGATCTCCGACAAGATGATCCGCCGTCATCCGCACGTCTTCGGGTCGGTGGACGTCAGCGGTGCAGACGAGGTGGTGCGCAACTGGGAGGACATCAAGCAGGAAGAACGACGGCAGCAGCCGGAGGCCTCCGCCCTCGACGGCATCCCGACGGCGCTGCCCGCCCTGCTGAAGGCGTTTCGTATGACCGAGAAGGCGGCGGCTCTGGGGTTCGACTGGCAGCGGCCGGCCGATGTCGTGGGCAAGCTCCACGAGGAGGTCGAGGAGCTGGAGACCGCGTTGGGCGAAGGAAATGGGAACGGGAGCCCTCCCGTCCGTGAGGAGCTCGGCGACATCCTCTTCGTCATGGCCAACCTGGCGCGCCACCTCGGGGTCGAGCCCGAGACCGCTCTGCAGCGGACCAACCTGAAGTTCATGAGCCGGTTCCGCATGATGGAGGAGCAGGCTCGCGCGGCTGGCCGCAGCCTCAGGAGCTATGACCTCGAGGACCTGGACGCGCTGTGGCGGGAGGCCAAGAGGAGAGAGCGCGAGTGAGCCGTTTCGGCTGACCTCAGAACGCTGATAGAATCGATGAGCTAGGCTCCGACGGATGCTGGTACCCGGAACGCCGGCGTTCTCTCCGGTGCGGCGGGCCCGTTGCCGGCATCGTTCCCACAGGCCGTTCGAGTACAGGGCGCGGAGGTCAGCATGAGCGATTTCTATCAGCACCACCTCTTCACGACCCTCCACCGGTTGAAGCGCCTGCCGCTCGAGAAGTTGGAGACGAGTCTCGAGCAGGCGGCTGAAAGGAGGAGCATGGCGCTTCTCCTGCCCAGCCTGGCGTCAGAGATGGACGGCCCCGCGCTACCCAGGATCCTGAGGCACCTGCAGGCGGTGCGCTACCTGCATCGGATCGTGGTGGCGCTCGATCGCGCCAGCGAGACCGACTACCGGCGCGCGCTCAAATTCTTCTCTGACCTGCCCCAGGAGGTCACGATCCTGTGGCTCGACGGCCCCCGAGCGACTGACATCTTCGACCGCTTTGAAGCGAGCGGCCTGGTCAGGCGCGCGCACGGCAAGGGGCAGGCGGTGTGGTTCGCGCTGGGGCATCTGCTCGCCGCCGGCGATTGTCAGGCCGTCGCGCTCCACGACTGTGATGTCGTGACCTACGACCGCTACCTCCTCGGTCGGCTCTGCTTCCCGGTCCTGCGACAGGACGTCGACTTCAAGTTCGCGAAGGCCTACTACGCGCGGACCAGCGACCGTCTCAACGGCCGGGTCACGCGCCTCTTCGTGTACCCTCTGCTCACGGCGCTGCGAAACTCGTATCCCGGGCAGCCGTTCCTCGAGTACCTGTCGGCTTTTCGCTACCCCCTCGCGGGCGAGATGGCGATGCAGCTCGACCTCGCGCGCCACATCCGGGTACCCTCGGATTGGGGGCTTGAGGTGGGCTTGCTGGCCGAGGTCTACCGCAACCTCTCACCCAAGGAGATGTGTCAGGTGGACGTCGCCGGGCGCTATGATCACAAGCACCAGGTGCTGTCGATCGACGAGCCCAACACCGGGCTGATGCGCATGGTCAAGGACATCACGGGGACAATCCTGCGCTCCCTTGCCGCCGAGGGGGCGACAATCTCTTCGGAGACGCTCATGTCCATCAAAGCCGCCTACCTGCGCCTCGCCCAGGACTACGTCGAGCGCTACGCCTTCGACGCGGCCATCAACGGCTTCCCGTTCAATCGCGACGAGGAGGAGCGCGCCAGCGAGGCGTTTGCAGAGTCACTTCACGTTGCCGGCGAGGACTACCTGGAGAACGTTCTCTACACGCCGCTGTTGCCAAACTGGAATCGGATGTTCTCTGCCCTGCCCGACGCCCACGACTGGATGACGGAGATGCCTTCGAAGGACAGGGGGGCTGTCAGAGCAAAGCAGAGCCAGTGAGGACGGCGGCTCGCGAGCTGACCGGCCTCGGCGCTACCGGAGCTGCTGAGCCATCCGAGTCAGCCACGGCGATGATTGAGGACGAGGAATGCCGCGATTCCGAAAACAACCGCCACGAGGAGTGACCAGAGATGAATGGCAACGCCGGTGGCGGCCGCGGTCTCGACCGGAATGCCGAGCGCCGCGAAGCCGGCCGTCCAGCCGGCCTCGAGAGTGCCGATATTGCCGAGCACGTTGACCGGAACCAGAGTTGCCACCGTGGCCGCGGATGTTCCCACGATGACCACGTCCAGCGGCCAGGAGAAGCCGATCGCCCAGAGCAGAACCCGGATGATCGTCCAGATGCCACCCCAGATCACAAGTGTCAGAAGCATCGCTGCGGCAAGCCTGCCGGACCTCCCCCGGAGCTCGTCGAGGGTGGATCTCAGGCGGCGAGCGCGTCTGGCCCACCTGCGTCCGTGATGCCCGCGGGGCGCAATGCATCGCACCATCAGTCGGTCTCCGATGGCAGCAAGGGTGGGCAGCAGTACCAGCGGCAGCACCAGCGCGATGCTGGCGGCGAGGATGACAGGGCGTTCGGCCCCCCAATGGAGGCCTATCGCCGCGCCCGCCCAGGTGCCGAGCCCCGCGAGATCCAGTGCTCGGACGGTGAGCAGGATACCCATGCCTCGTGCCAGTGGCACCTTGGAGTGCCGTTTCAATAGTGCCGGCAGGGCGAGCTCTCCCATGCGGACGGGCACGGTCTGCACCGCCGCCTGTGCCGCCGTCGACATGAGTACCGCGCGGCCGACCGGCAGCGATGTCAGGACCGCGAGGCGTGCCCCGCGCAGCACGGAGACCAGCAGGTACAGCGCGCCGGCGGCGGCAATCCCGGCGGGACGCGTCGAGCGCACCAGGCGCAGCACCTGAGCGGCGCCCGCGAGGTGCACCACCAGGCCGATGAGCGCGAGGGCTACCGCGGCCTGCAAGAGGCGGACGCGGAGCGAACGGCTCCCGGTAGTGTCAGGCGGAGGCGCCGCGGTCACGGTCACGTTCGACGAGCTCTTCGATCAGCCTGCGATTGACTGCGATAAGGTCTGCCACGAGGCCGAGCACACAGACTTGGGCGCCGACGACGATCAGAATCACGGCCAGGATCAGAGACTGGATGTGCCCGGCCGGAGACCGCTCGGCGAGATAGAGGACCAGGAACCGCAGCAGCAGCAGCCCGCCGGCGGCGATCGGAGCCAGGCCGATGCGAAGAAACAGCCGCAGAGGGTTGTAGAGCACGACGATCCTGGCCATGGCCTCCAGCGAGCGCACGACGTAGCCGATGTTGGAGCGGAACAGGCGCGACGGCCGGGTCGCTCCCGGGTTGGTGCGGATCGGGACGGACACGACGCGGAGGCCGGCCTCTCCGGCTTGCAGGATCGTCTCGAGTGTGTAGGTGAACCGAGTGAACACGTGCAGCAGCAGCGCAGTATCCCTGGAAACCGCGCGGAAGCCCGACGTTGCGTCGCGCACGTCCGTCTGGGACAGCCGGCGTACGACCCACGAGCCAAGCCGCTGCAGCACTTTCTTGGTGAAGCTGAAGTGGGGCAGGTCGGCGACCTGGCGGTCGCCGATCACCATCTGTGCTTCCCCGTTGAGGATCGGAGCCACCAGCTTGGGGATGTCTCGGGCATCGTACTGGTTGTCGGCGTCGGTGTTGACAATGACGTCGGCGCCACGGCTGACGGCGGCGCGGAGCCCTGCGGAGAACGCCACCGCGAGGCCGCGATGCAGCGGCAGCCTGACGACCACCGCACCGTGGTCTGCGGCAGTCTCGGCGGTGCGGTCGGTGGAGCCGTCGTCGACAACCTGGACCTCGACCTGATCGAATCCCTCAACGATTCGCGGGAGCGCCTCGATGGCGTCGCCGATGTCGTGCTCCTCGTTCCACGCCGGAATCTGAATGACGAGCTTCACCGTGCCCCTCCGCTCAGGACGAGGCACCCGAGGCCCGCCCAAGCTGCAAGTCCGAGCAGTGATGCGGCGCACCACCATGCCGGCATCGCCGCTTCAGCATCAATGACATGGTCTCCGGCGGGCAGTAGGGCCCCCAGAAAGAGGCCGTTCACGACCTTGTACCGCAACGGCTGACCGTCGATCCGGAGGTGCCACAGCCCGGTGCTCACCGGGGTTGAGCTGACCAGCAGCGCCGGCGAGGCAAGGTGGGACTGGAGCCTGACGGAGGCGGGACCCCACTGCAGCAGATCAAGGTGCTCGGTCCGAGCCGAGTTGTGAGGTGCGGGCGTCTGCGACAGCGCCGCGACGACCTCAGGAGACGCCACTGCCGTTCGGCTGAGGTCGAGCGGTGGATCGGCCGCCAGCAAAGTGTCGAGGTTTCCGGCCCTGACCGAACGAACCGCCCAGAACCGAGGTTGAGCACGCCGGTTCTCCCAGATGCGCAGATCTCGCCCCTGGTAGGCGAGGACGTAGCCCGAGGTATCGAAGACGAGCGCCAGGTCGCCCTTGATCTGGCGGCCGTTCCAGAGCAGGCGGCCGTTCAGCGCATGCGGGTTCCTACTCCGCGAAAGCCAGAGCACGCCCTGGTCCAGATGGGGGACGACGCGGATCCGGAAGCGGTGGTTCAGGTTGAGCGCCGGCGGCAGGTCGAGCCACTGTTGGCCGGTTCGTTTCAGCCTCGCAGCGTCCAGGTTCCACTCGGCCACGGTGGTATCCCCCTCTTCGTCGAGGAGCGTCACGGCCAGGGCGCCGTGCGCAGAGTCGCCGGCCGCCCGCTCGCGCAGTGCGATGCGCGAGCATCCGGGAGGGAGGTACAGTTCCTGAACGAGCTTCTGTCCCGACCGCAGCGGGCCGAGGAAGGCGCCCCGGGGCTCGACCTCGGTGGTCATCTGGCCGAGCACGAACTGGACCAGGTCGAGCGTGGGGTCCTCCACGATCCAGCGCGCGCCGAGGGTATTGAGGTACGGGTGTGTGAAGTCGATGGTGGCCGCGTTGAGCCGGATCAGCCTTCCGAAGTGACCCCATGCCTGCGGGTCGATCGCCTTGATATACCTCCGGTAGCCGACCGTGGAAGAGAACTGAGAACGTACGTCCTCGAGACCGAACGTTTGCGCCGTGTCGGGCCACAGGGTGTCCAGCAGGGGTGCGAGACGGTAGGGTGTCCGCCTCTGATCGGCATCGAGAAAGGCCAGACCGCGGGTGGTCGGGAGCGCCGCCTCGCCGCGTGGAAGAAACGCCAGGAGGTGCCCCGCAGCCAGCCCCTGCTCGAGGATGACGGCCGCTGCCAGCGCTGCGGCCAGGCGGCGCGCGAGCGGCTTGCGGACAAGCCGCATCAGCGCCTCGGTGCCGAACGCTGCAAGCACGGACAGTGCCAGGGCGACCTCCGGCGCCAGTCGCTGTGATGGGATCGACGCCAGGCCGGGTAGTCGGAAGAGCAGACGCGCGACCGGGGCGAAAGCGAGGGCGGCGAGACCGATCCCGGCGACGCTCACCCAGAACACTCGGCGGTGTCGTCGAGCCGCCAGTCCCACGGCCGCCAGGGCGGCCACGATGAACCCGATGTTGAGCGTGATCTCGTGCAGGCTCAGATTCTTCAACGGCGGCGGTGGGGTGAATGACTCCTGGCGGGGATCGCCATAGGCCAACGGGTCGACGAGCAATCGCGCGGCGCTCCACCCCCAGGACGTTCGCGCCGGACGCCTGTCGAGAGTCGCGGTGCCGCGGAGCGAACCCGCGAACAGCCCGATCGCCGGCGCGAGGACCGCGACGGCGACGGCGGCGGAGACGGCGACGGCGGCGAGCGACTGCAGGCGCTTGCCACGGTGCTGCGGACCGGTCCGGAGGCGCACCACCGTCCATGCGACAGCCACGTACGTGCCGAGAAGAGTGGGTCCGGGGGCTCCACCGGTGAGGAACACGAGCCAGGCTCCCGTGGCCACGGCTGCGGCCCGCCACGGCCTCTCGGCGGCCATCGTGCGGTCGATGGCCCACAGCAGAAGAGGCAACGCGGCGGTTGTGGCACTCGCCGGCCACAGCCACCAGGCGGCGACCGGACCCGACAGCGCGAACGCCATGGCGCCCACTGTGGCGGCGCCCTCGCTGAGAGCCAGCCGGCGCAGCAGCAGGAAGCCGCCGACAAACGCCAACAACAGCTTGACCAGAACCATGACGTTCATCAGCAAGGCAGGGTCGAGCCAGAACAGAAAGGGCAGTACGGCAGGGCTCAGAAGGCCGTTGCTCCAGGTCGCCGCACCTGGCCGGCCCCCTGCCAGGTACGGGTTCCACACGGCGCAGGCCAGCCCCTCACGGTGGACCGCCGTCGCGAGCGGCAGGAATGCGGTGGCCGGCTCCGACAGCTCGGGGTTCGTGACCTCTACGGGGTGGTGCACGGAACGCCAAGGGGCGTCGTTGTAGACGACATCGAGGGGTGAGATCACCCGTCCGAAGAAGAGCGTCGGGAAGAAGATGACGACCATGGCGAGGATGGCCGACCCGACCGCGATTGAAAGAAACGAGCTGCTGCGCACTCCCGAATTATGCGCGATTCCCGTGCTGCGGCCAAACCCGGGCTCTGCGTGAGCGACACGGCTGCCGGCAACCGCGGACTCCAACCGGAGTTGAGGTCGGTCAGGGATGGGGGAGATCTGGTCCCGGTAGCTCCTGACCGCCCCGGATCAGGAGGTGCCGGCCGAGACCGCCGGCTGCCTGAGCAGGCTCATCAGCTTGCTGCGGGAGCTGGTGCCGGTCTTGCGAAACAGGTTTTTGAGATGATCACGCACGGTGTGGGGGCTGATCCCCATCTCCTTGGCGATCGCCGGCGTCGCGAGACCGGTCGCCAGGAGGGTCAGAACCTCGTGTTCTCGCGGGCTGAGCTGATAGGCCGCCGCGACCATGGCCAGGTGGGGATCTATGGCCGGCGCCAACGGCTGCAGCAACGCCACAAACCCGGGGTCGTCACGTGCTTCGTCCCTGAGGCGCAGCAGCTCGCACGCAAACACCGAGCCGTCGGACAGCGTCAGCGTGCACCGTTGGGTGGCCGACCCGTAGTCTCTTTGCAGCAGCTCATCTACCCACGAGCAGAGAACGGCCAGCAACGGGCGAGCGGGAGAGCCCGCCTCGCAAGCCGTGAGCTCGCCCTCGGTCTGCCGAGACAGCAGCTGGTCGGCGGGCGGGTTGGCGTAGGCGATGTTGCCGTCCCGATCGAACAGCAGAATCGCGCTCGAGGTGGTGTCGAGAGCGCCTCGGAGCAGGGCGGCCTGGTGGCGCAGCCGTCTCATCCACAGGAGACGGTCCAGCATGAAGCGTGCGACGTCGGCCAGTGCGGGCAGCTGCTTCGCACGATCGTCCATGGTCAGGGTCGCCTCGAGATGCCCGGCCGAGGGGAAGCTCAACTCTCGGCCCTCGTCTCCCGGCTGCCCATGCGTGTAGCGGTAGCATTGCGGCCGGCCCTTGCGGTGGATCTCCAGCGTCAGCCAGCGGGCGTCCACGAGCTCCGCGAGAAGGGCCAGCAGACGTTGGAGCTCCGGATCGTCCGGCGGCGGACAGTTCGACTCAAGCAGGATCGTCGGCGCCATCCAGTTGTCCCGAGGTTATTGTAGCGCGGTAATCAGGAATAGTTCTGTGGTTCGTGTCACCGGCGCGGGACCGGGTCCGAGCCGCCGTGGGCTGAGACCACGGGGCCACCTGTGGTGGGAAAGCTCTCCGTCACTTGACGTTGTGCCCTCTCTGCCCTAAGCTGCCGATCCTATGTTGGAGAGCCTGCAGGACCGTCTCGGTCGCGTGGTCAAGACTCTGAGGGGTGAAGGGCACCTCACGGAGTTCCACATTGACACCGCTCTGCGCGAGATCCGCCTCGCCCTGCTCGAGGCCGACGTCAACGTCGATGTCGTCCGCCGGTTCATCTCCACGGTGCGCGAGCGCGCTCTCGGCAAGGAGGTCCTGAGCTCGGTTACCCCGGCTCAGATGGTGACCAAGGTCGTGCACGAGGAGCTGATGCACCTGCTCGGCGACACGACCACCGAGCTGAGCTTCAAGGGCCGGCCGGCGGTGGTGATGCTGGTCGGGCTCCAGGGATCGGGCAAGACCACCACCGCCGCCAAGCTCGCCTGTTGGGTGCGTGACAAGAAGAGGCTGTTCCCGCTGCTCGTGCCGGCGGACACCTCCCGCCCCGCCGCCCGTGAGCAGCTCCTGGTGTTGGGAGAGCAGGTCAACATCCCGACCGTCGACACGCGCGCGATGGACGATCCCGAGACCATCGCGAAGCAGGGGCTGCGCGAGGCGGCGATCAAGGGCTACCAGGTTCTCATCTTCGACACCGCGGGCCGTCTCCACGTCGACGATGAGCTGATGGACCAGCTGCAGCGGCTGAAGACGATCCTCAAGCCGCAGCACATCCTGTTCGTGGCCGACGCCATGACCGGCCAGGATGCGGTGCGCTCGGCCAAGGCTTTTCACGAGCGACTCGATGTCAGCGGCGTCGTGCTCACCAAGCTCGACGGTGACGCCCGCGGCGGTGCGGCGCTCTCCGTTCGCGAGGTCGTGGGCAGGCCGATCGTGTTTGCGGGCGTCGGCGAACGCGTCGATGCTCTCGAGCAGTTCCACCCCGACCGCATGGCGGGGCGCATCCTCGGGATGGGAGACGTTCTGACGCTGGTCGAAAAGGCCCAGGATGTGGTCGACGAGCGCAAGGCGCGCCGCCTCGAGGCGCGGCTCAAGAAGAACGCGTTCGACCTCGAGGACCTGCGAGACCAGCTGCGCAGCGTCCGCAAGATGGGGCCGTTGCAGCAGGTGATGGAGATGTTGCCCGGGATGGGGAAGCTGATGCCGGCCGGAGGGGTCGGCGAAGGGCAGGAGCGCACACTCAAGCGCATGGATGCGATCATTTGCTCCATGACGCCGAGGGAGCGCCGCCACCCGCAACTCCTCAACGGGTCACGCAAGAAGCGCATTGCCAAGGGGTCGGGGACGAGCGTAGAGGAAATCAACCGCCTCTTGCGTCAGTACGGACAGATGCGTAAGCTTATGAAGCGCCTCGGGAAGGCTGATCCGCGGGCGCTGAAGAGACAGCTTGGAATCCAATAACGACGGCACACGTCGGGCGAACCTGCGAAGGTTGGACAGAGGAGGACAGAGCAGATGTTGACAATCAGGCTACGACGCGTGGGAGCGAAGCACAATGCCATCTACCGCATGGTTGTGTCCGACTCGCGCCAACGCCCAACTGCGGACTTTCTGGACCAGGTCGGGTTTTACAACCCGAACAGCGAGCCTCCGGAGATCCGTGTCGACCTCGAGAAGGTGACAGCGTGGCGCGGAAAAGGCGCCCAGATGTCGGAAACGGTGCGCTCCCTAGTGCGTAAGGCCGAGAAGAAGCAGTAGAAGACGCTCATATACCTGAGTACCCCTGACGAAAGGAGCTCCCGGTGAGTGCGATGAAGGACCTGCTGGTAGAGATCGCCAAAGCTCTTGTAGATCATCCCGACGAGGTTCAGGTGACCGAGGTGGAGGGGGAGCAGACGACGGTGCTCGAGCTTCGCGTCCGGTCGGACGACCTCGGCAAGGTCATCGGCCGGCAGGGCCGGACGGCACGTGCCATCCGGACGCTTCTGGCCGCGTCCGGAATGAAGGTCCACAAGCGCTTCGTGCTCGAGATCTTGGAGTAGTGACAGCGAACGCCAACAACCCGTCGGGGCACGAGTGGCTTGTCGTGGGGGCCGTGCGGAAGCCGCACGGAGTCCATGGAGACGTGCTGGTGGCGATCCTCACGGACTTTCCCGAACGACTGCAGACCGGTGTGCAGTTCGGGCTCGGCCCAGAGACCGGACCCGAGAGCTTCCACGAGGTGCACCACGTTCGCTTCCACAAGGGCTCCTGGTTGCTGGGAGTGGCCGGTGTGCGCGATCGCGACGCTGTAGAGGGCTGGCGCGGCCTCTTCCTCTTTCTTCCGGCGCAGAGCCTGGACGAGCTCCCCGAAGGCTACCACTACGAGCACCATCTGGTCGGTCTTGCGTGCCGGTCGCCGGAGGGCGAGCCGCTGGGCGAGGTCATCGCCCTCGACACGGACGGCCCTCAGGCACGCCTCGTCGTACGGCGGGGAGGCCGCGACTTCCTGGTTCCGTACGTTCCCGAGATTGTCACCGAGGTCGATCCGGACGGCGGCGTCGTCACCATCGATGCTCCCGCCGGTCTTCTCGACGACGACTTTATCGAGGCCTGAGCACGCCGGATGCGCTTCGAGGTTGTCACTCTGTTCCCGCAGCTGTTCGCTCCGTTCCGGGAGACGGGCGTGCTCGGCCGCGCGGTCGAGGCCGGCCTCGTGGTGCTGGAGACCCACGATCTGCGCGATTGGGCCGGCAACCGCTGGAAGCAGGTCGACGACGAGCCCTACGGCGGCGGTGCGGGAATGGTCATCCAGGCGCCACCCGTCATCGCCGCGGTGCACGACCTGGAGCAGCGAATCGGCGGTCCGTCACGGCTCCTGATGCTGTCTCCCCGCGGGCGCGTCCTCGACCAGCAGTTCGCCGAGGAGCTGACCGGGGAGGAACGCGTGCTGGTTCTGTGCGGCCGCTATGAGGGCTTCGACGAACGGGTCGCAGAGATCCTCAACGCTGAAGAGATCTCCGTCGGTGACTACATCCTCGGCGGCGGCGAGGTGGCGGCCATGGCTCTCATCGAGGCCGTGACCCGGCTTATTCCGGGGGTGGTGGGCGACCCCCAGTCGGTGGCGGAGGACTCCTTCGCTGCTGGTCTTCTCGACTACCCGGCCTACACCCGCCCGGCCGAGGTCGAAGGCCACCAGGTCCCGGATGTGTTGGTTTCGGGCGATCACGGCGCCGTTCGCCGCTGGCGTCTCGAGAAGGCGGTCGAGCTGACCGTAACCAGACGGCCGGATCTGATAAGAAAGCACTGGGACCGGTACCCCGAAGAGGTCAAGGACCTCATTCGGCGGCTCGCGCCGGAGCTCGCAGACTGAAGGGTGAGATGAAACGAGCTATTGCTGCCACGTTCTCAGTCGTCTTGGCCATCGGCGGAGCGCTCTGGGCTCAGGGCTTTGGAAGCGAGCCGGTGTTCACGGTCGGGCTGGCGCCCGACCGGGCTCCGCTGGTTGCCGGCGAGACGTACCGTTTGGCCGTCCAGCTCAACATCGACCCCGGCTGGCACATCAACAGCAACGTCCCCAGGGACGAGTTCCTGGTTCCGACCGCCCTGGCATGGAAGCTTCCCACAGGTTGGACCAGCCCGAGCGTGGTCTTTCCGCCCGGCGAGCAGGTCAAGTTCGGCTTCTCGGACAAGCCGATCTCGGTATGGCAGGGGCATGTCGTGGCCATCGCGACCGGAACCGTCCCCGCCGATGCCGCCGGGTCGCTGACACTGACCGTTGTCGCCAGGGCGCAGGCGTGTAACGACACCCAGTGTCTGCCTCCTACCGACGTCGAGGCCGGCACCGCGATCCAGGTAGCGCCGGCAGGAAGTCCGACCACGGCCATCAACTCGGCGGCGTTCGTTTCTGCCGCGCTTGCCCCTTCGGGGCCGACCCGGACCACATCCTCTCGGAACGAGGGTGGGACCGTCTCGCGCCTGGCCGGCGCCGGGCTGCCGCTGCAGCTGCTGATCGTTTTTCTCGCCGGCCTGGCTCTCAATCTCACCCCCTGTGTCTACCCATTGATCCCGATCACTATCGGCTTCTTTGCCGGGCAGGCGAAGGAGCGGCGCGGCGGCACCTTCGGCCTCGCCCTCGTCTACGTGCTCGGAATGTCGGTGACCTACTCCGTCCTCGGAGTTGCGGCGGCCCTCACCGGCAAGCTGTTCGGCGCCGCCCTTCAGAGCCCCATCGTCATCGGAGTGATCGTGGTCGTGCTCATCGCGCTCGCGCTGTCGATGTTCGGGCTCTGGGAGCTCAAGGTCCCCGGCTGGGCCCTGCGAGCTTCCGGCGGCAAGAGCGGCCTCGTGGGCGCTCTCCTGATGGGTCTTCTGGTCGGATTCGTGGCCGCGCCGTGTATCGGACCGTTCGTCCTCGGGCTGCTCACCTACGTCGGGCAGGTCGGCAGCCCCGCGCTCGGTTTCATCCTGTTCTTCACCCTCGCCATGGGGCTTGGCGTGCCGTACCTGCTGCTCGGGACCTTCACCGGCGCGGTCAACAAGATGCCGGCCTCAGGGGCGTGGATGATCGGCGTGCGCAAGATCTTCGGCATCCTCCTCATCGCGCTGGCGGTCTACTTCGCCAGGCCGCTGATGCCCGCTGCCGTGGCCGGATGGCTCCTGGCGCTGGCGCTGATCCTCGGCGGTCTCTGGATGCTGGTCTTCGAGAAGGCCGGCCGCGAACACCCGGCGATCGGGATCGTGATTCGACTTCTCGCAGCAGCGCTGATCGTGGCGGGCGTCTTTCAGATCCCACGGAGTGGGACGGCGAAGCACGAGACCGAGCTGCCGTGGCAGCCTTTTGAAGCTGCGACGGTCCGCTCCGCCGTCGATGCAGGACGGCCGGTCATCATCGACTTCTACGCCGACTGGTGCGCGCCCTGCAAGGAGCTCGATGCCAAGACCTTTGCCGACCCGCAGGTTGCCAGGAGGCTGGCGGACTACGATCGGTTCAAGGTCAACATGACACGCTCTTCACCGGAGAACACCAACCTTGCCAAGCAGTACTCGGTACGGGGTGTTCCTACCATCATCCTCTACCGGGACGGCAAGGAGGTTCATCGCCTCACCGGCTTCGAGCCGCCGCAGCAGTTTCTGACACGGCTCCAGTAGCCCGGGCCTCTCAACGGCGGCGATGGATGGTCCGGGGTAGTATGTTGAGCCCAACCCCGGTTCTGAGTCCCCGGGGCACGGAGTGTGCAAATGCTTGGACTGCTTTTGGATCCGGGCTTCTGGGTGAGTCTGTTCTCTGTGACGCTCGTCCAGGTCGCCCTCGGCGCCGACAATCTCATCATCATCACCATCATCGCCAACAAGCTCCCGGCCGGACAGCGGCGAAAGGCAATCAACCTCGGGCTGATCCTGGCCATGGTCTTCCGCATTGTCCTGCTCGCCGGGGTCAGCTGGGTTTTGCACTACGCGACCGCGGTCTTCTGGAGGTTCGACGTCAGGGTGCCGGGAGGAGTCCACATCGTGGGCGGTCTCAGCGGCAAGGCGTTCATCCTGGTTGCCGGCGGTCTCTTGCTGCTCTGGAAGGGCGTGAAGGAGCTTCGCCTCAAGTCCAAGGGCATCGGCAAGGAGATGGCTCAGACCGACAGACTGGTCGAGGTCGTGGCCGTCATGGTTGGCCTCAACCTGCTGTTCTCTGTGGACTCGATCCTGACCGTCGTGGGAATGACGGACGTGTTCCTGGTCATGGCCGGGTCCGTCGTAGCCTCGGTGGCACTCATGCTCGTCTTCGTTGGTCCGATCTCGAAGTTCATGAGTGAGAACCCCGACTTCGAGATCCTGGGCCTGTTCGTGCTGCTCCTGATCGGCTTCGTTCTCTTTCTCGAGGGAGGCCATGTGGCGGGTCTGGCGGTCAACGGCAGCGAGTTTCCGTACATTCCTCAGTGGATCGTCATCTTCATTCTGGTGCTGATGTTCTCGGTCGACCTCTACCAGAACTGGCTCGAGCGCAAGCGCGCCAGCGCTCCCATCACGCTGCGGCGTCGGAAGAGCTAGGAGCTTGTAGTTCATAGGCGGATGGTGGACTTCGGAGCGTCGCGAGTGGCCCGTTGAGGCGCATTTGAGGAGCAGTACTCCGAGTACGGTCCGAGAATGTGACGAAGACGGGACCTCGCGCCGCCCGAATAGCGCCGTTCGCTCTATGTGCAACAGGCTCCTGGGCGCTGCAAGAGCTGCCGCCGAGTCCCTGGTAGGATGCTCGGGCGCCGGCGGTGCCGCCAACGCCGACGGCGAAGGAGGTTCGATGCGAGGCTGTTCGAAGCTGATGGTGGTTGTGGCAGGTGTGGTCCTCGGGATGTGGAGCGCGCGGTGGGCTCCGGCGTGTACCAACATCCTGGTCTCGAAGGGAGCCTCGGCCGACGGCTCGGCGATGATCGCCTACGTTGCCGATTCGCATGATTTCTACGGCGAGCTGTCCTTCACGCCCGCCGCCGACCATCTGCCGGGCGAGATGCGGGACGTCATCGAGTGGGACACGGGATCACACCTGGGACAGATCCCGCAGGTGCCCCACACCTACCAGGTCGTGGGCAACATGAACGAGCACCAGGTTGCGGTCGGCGAGACCACGTTCGGCGGCCGGGAGGAGCTCGAGGGCCCGTCCGGCTTGATCGACTACGGCAGCCTGATGTTCCTCGCCCTGGAGCGGGCCAGAACCGCCCGCGAGGCAATCCTTGTCATGACCGGCCTTGCCGAGGAGTACGGCTACTCCTCGGAGGGCGAGTCGTTCTCCGTCTCGGATCCGAACGAGGTGTGGATCCTGGAGATGGTCGGCAAGGGAAAGGGCGAGAAGGGCGCGCTCTGGGTCGCCCGCCGTATCCCGGACGGGTACATCTCGGCCCACGCCAACCAGGCGCGGATCCGGACGTTTCCGCAGCACGATCCGGAGACCTGCCTCTACTCCAAGGACGTCATCACCTTCGCGCGCCGCAAGGGGTGGTACCAGGGGCCCGACGAGGCATTCTCGTTTGCGGACGTCTACGCCCCGCTGACGTTCGGCGCCGTGCGCTTCTGCGAGGCGAGGGTGTGGAGCGTGTTCCGCCGTGCCGCGCCGTCGCTCGGCCTCGGCGTCGAGTATGCCGACGGCTACCACCCGGACAAGCGCTTGCCCCTGTGGGTCAAGCCCGACAACAAGCTGACCGTCGCGGATGTGATGGCGCTGATGCGCGACCACTTTGAGGGCACCAAGCTCGACATGACAAAGGACGTCGGCGCCGGCCCGTTCGGCTGCCCCTACCGCTGGCGGCCGCTGACGTGGAAGGTGGACGGCGCCACCTACGTCAACGAGCGAGCCATCTCCACGCAGCAGACGGGTTTCTCGTTTGTCGCCCAGTCGCGCTCCTCTCTGCCGGACCCGGTAGGAGGCATCCTCTGGTTCGGCGTCGACGACACCTACTCGACCGTCTACACGCCGATGTACTGCGGGATCGAGCGCGTCCCTCCCAGCTACGCGGAGGGTGTCGCGTCCCTGCATGACTTCTCGTGGGACTCCGCGTTCTGGGTCTTCAACTGGGTCGCCAACTTCGCGTACTCGCGCTACAGCGACATGATCGTGGACATCCAGAAGGTGCAGCGCGAGCTGGAGGGCGGCTTCTTCGCGCGTCAGCCTGATGTGGAGAAGGCGGCTCTGGCCCTCTACGGACAGGCGCCGCAGCTCGGCCGCGACTACTTGACTCGCTACTCGGTAGAGCAGGGGGAGCGAGTTGTGGCGCGCTGGCGCCGGCTGGGCCAGCAGCTGCTGGTGAAGTACATGGACGGCAACGTCAAGGACGAGCACGGCAAGGTGACCCACCCACCGTATCCCGAGGGCTGGTACCGGCGTATCGCGGGCGAGCGGGGTCAGGATCTCCGTGTGGAGCCCTGGAAGACCCAGGAGCAACCGGAGTAGGCGGACCGGCCCCATCCAGCGGTCGAGCGAGATCACGAACCCGTGGCCCGCGCCGGCAGGGCTTGCCGCACCGGGATCGACGGCGCATCTTGTTCATTGAGAAGGAACGCACAGCTCGAGATCTGGGGGTCGTCAATGCCGCGATACGACTTCAAGTGCGCCAAGTGTGGCGCCGAGTTCGAGAAACAGATGACCGTGGCCGAGCGGGAGAAGGTGCGGCTCACGTGCCCCACGTGCAAGAGCCGCAGTGTGCGGCCGGTATTCTCGGCCTTCTTCGCCAAGACCAGCCGCAAGAGCTGACCGCTCGCGGGCACGAAAAGGGCCCCGGCCGAGCCGGGGCCCAGGATTCGATTGAGCGAGAGAGAAACTAGCGACCGCCGCGGCGGCCGAAGCCACCCGCGAGCGGCATGCCGGTTGTCGAATCTCGCAGCTGAACGGACACACCGGTGGCGGAGTCGGTCACGGAGAGAGCCGCGAGGACCTCGCCATCCGTGCCTGCTACAGGGGCGTACGCGACCTTCAGCGCCCGTCCGTTGTCGAGTGACAGGTCCGCCGCTGCAAGGGTGCGGTAGGGGCTGACCATAAGGTCCAGGTCACCGTCCGCCGTGTGCAGGGTCAGCGTTGGGGTGCCCTGGCCGGGCCCTCCGCTGAACGCTGCCACTGTCCCCGACGCCGTGGCCACGGCGCTCATGTCAAGGCCGTTTCCGCCGCAGGCACGTGCTCGGGTGCCGAGTCGTGCCACACCCGCCGAGCTCATTCCGGCCGGGCCGGTGCGGCCGTTGGCCCGACGAGCTGCTCCGCGGCCGCCGCCTTGGCCCATCCCACCGGCGTTCCACAACGGCATGCCATCCGCGCCGCGGAGGACCGCCGAGCTGCCGTTGCTCAGATTGTCAACGCGGGCGGCTACCCAGCCGCTCGTGCACAGAGGGCACGGGTAGAGGACGGCCTCGACCTGGTCACCGGCCGTGGCCGAGAACGACACGCTCTCGAGGTAACGGAAGGGGCCGAGGACGAAGCTGGTGCTCCCTCGCGAGGCGTCATTCACTGTCATGGCCGGGTGGCCGGTCCCGGCGACGGCGACGAAAGACAGCACGGGCCCTGAAATGGTGATCGCTCCCGAGGGGTCCACGGCCGGCTGGCCGACTCCCTGAGCCGCGGCCGTGGCCACGGCCAGGGTGATCCCGACGAGAACCTGAAGAACAACTCTCTGTTTCATGATGAACCTCCACTTTTCCGAAGCAACCCTTGAAGGGTCGATTCGACCTGTGCTAACGCAGGGACCGTGCCAACCGCCGTTGCCTGGACCCAGGTCCCATGCTGTCTTCAATTAGCTCCGGCAGCGGCGATCTCCGGGGGGGCCGGACTGCGGCCCGGTCTGCAAAGTCTGCAGGCCCGGCCTGAAACATGTGCAGGCCGGTGTGGGATACAGTTGGTCTCATGAGACGCGCGGGAACGAGCCGCTGGGACGTGCTGCTGCCTGCTGGCGCCGCGGTCGTCGCCGCCATGATCGTGTGGCTGGGCGTGACCGCGGCCGCGAGCATGCGTGAGCGGGCTGTGATGGCGCTCGACGGTCGGGTTCTGCGCCTCTCTCATGATGCCGAGAGGGAGATTCGAGACCGCGGTCTCGAAGCGGTCGAAGGGGTGCTGTCCGCGCTGTTGACGCGGGAGAGCGGTGTCGTACGCGGGTTGACGTTGCAGCGTGCGGACGGCACGGCGGTTGCCACTGTCGGCGAGGCACGACCTCCGTTCCGTGAGGTACAGCTCTTTGTCGGTCCTACAGCATGGGGAGGAACCCCGGGTGGCGGCGGCCGATCGGCATCGGCGCCCTCGCGCGGCCGGGGGCGCGGCCGCCTGCTTCTCTTCGTCGCGGTCGATGCCGACGTCGCACGCGCGCCACTGAGCTCCCGGCTGTTGGTGCCGGCAACGGTTGCGGTCGGTTGTCTCCTCATCGCTATTTCAGCGATCGGGGGCAAGCTGCTGGTCCGCGAGGAGTTGCGGGTTGTCGAGGAGGCGGAACAGCGGCGGCTCGTCAGCCTCGGACGCGCTGGAGCCGGCCTCGCGCATCAGCTGCGAACGCCGCTGGCGACCATCAAGGGAAGCTGTCAGCTGCTCGCCGAGGACGCCCCTGACTCTCACGCCGCGAAGCGCTTACAGACGGCGCTGGAGCAGTGCGAGCGCATGGAGCGGCTGTTGGGGCAGTTGCTCGACTACACGCGTCCGCCGCAGAGAGAACCGGAGGACGTGGCAGTACTGCGCCTCCTCGAAGAGGTCGCTGCGGGACGGCCGGGCGTGGTCGTGACCTCAGCCGAGGGTGCCGTTCGGGTGGACCCCGAGCACCTGCGGCAGGTCCTCGAGAACCTCGTCGACAATGCCGTAAAGGCGGGCGCCGGCGAGACCGTGGAGCTGTCTTCGTCGAGCTCGAAAGCCCATGTGCAGATCAGGGTCGCGGATCGGGGGCCCGGTCCCGGAGATGACCCGGAGAGCCTGTTCGAGCCGTACGTCACGACCCGCGCTGACGGCATTGGCCTGGGGTTGCCGATCGCCAGAGCCCTCGTGGAGGCCAACGGCGGCACGATCACGCTCGGTGAGAGATCCGGAGGCGGGTGTGAGGCCTCACTGATCCTGCCTGCCGCGAGGGGAGCGGGATGACCGCCACCGTCCTCGTGGTCGATGACGACGCCGCCTTCCGCGAGCTGGTCGCCGATATCCTCCGGGGTGAGGGGTACCGGGTGTTGACGTCCGCCTCTGCCGAGGATGCTCTGACGCAGCTCGGTAGCGGCGGCGTGCAGCTCGTGGTCACCGACCAGCGCATGCCGGGAATGGACGGCATCGAGCTGACACGCCGAGCGCGGGCGGGGGCCGAGGCGCCCGCGGTCGTCGTCATGACCGCCTTCGGGACCATACCGCAGGCGGTGGAGGCGGTCCGCGTGGGCGCGGCCGACTATCTGACCAAGCCGTTGGAGAGCCCCGAGGCGTTGCGGCGGCTCGTGCGCCGCGTGCTTGGAGAGAGGGTCCCGGAGGAGGAGAGCGGCGGCGACTTCATCACCCGCGATCCCACGGCTCTCGAGGTGCTGACGTTGGCCGATCGGGCCGCTGCAACGGATGCGACGATCCTGATCAGTGGGGAGTCGGGAACCGGCAAGGAGCTGCTGGCCCGGCGCATCCACGAGCGGTCGTCCCGTCGGCGAGGGCCGTTCGTTGCCGTCAACTGCGCCGCCATTCCGGAGAGCCTGGCAGAGAGCGAGCTGTTCGGACACGAGAGGGGGGCTTTCACCGGCGCAGAGAGCCGGCGGACGGGCCGGTTCGAGCAGGCCAGTGGCGGCAGCCTGTTTCTCGACGAGGTGGGCGAGCTTCCGGAACCGGTACAGGGGAAGCTGCTACGCGTGCTCGAGGAGCGTGTGGTGGAGCGCGTCGGCGGCTCACGGCCGCTATCCGTCGACATCCGGCTGGTCGCCGCTACCAACCGCGACCTCGAGACCGAGATCGCGGCCGGCCGTTTCCGGGCCGATCTCTTTTACCGATTGAACGTGGTCGCGCTGGCACTGCCGCCGCTGCGTGAACGTGCAGGCGATATCGAGCTCTTGGCGCCGCGCCTGATCACGGGCATTGCTGCGCGGCTCGGGGTCGAGCCTCGGCCCCTCGATCCCGCGGCGATGAAGATCCTCCAGGGTTATGCCTGGCCGGGGAACGTGCGCGAGCTGAGAAACGTGCTCGAACGGGCCCTGATCGTCGCCGCCGGGGCGGCAGTCCGAGTCGATGATCTACCGGTGCTCCCGGCGTCGGCGGCGTCGCGGGTGGAGGAGGGGAGGGGACCCGGCGGCGGCATGGCCTCCCTGGAAGAAAGGGAGCGCCAGGCGATTCTCGAGGCACTCGAGCGCACCGGCGGTCACCGTGAGCGGGCTGCACGGCTGCTCGGAGTCTCGGTCCGAACGCTCTACAGCCGCCTCAACCGCTACGGGATCCGGTAGACACTCGACCAGAGTCCCCATTCGGCTGCGATCCGCGATACGGGGCCATCTGCGCGATTTTCGCTTGTCGCACGTCTCCGACGTACCTGCAGGTACGCCTGCGACGAGCTCCGACGCGAGAAAACGCACATCTGACGCCCATCTCACGAATCTCGCTGCGAACGGGGTCTCCGGCCGGGCGTCTGAGAAAACGCGAGGCAGAGGTCTCCTCGTGTTTCCTGCTTGTGTCTTGGTGAGTTGTGCGTGGCACATCTCCTTGAAGAGGAACGGGTTGCCAGATAGGTGTTGATCTTGTGGAGCCTTGCCGGCTGCTGTTGCGAGATCTGAGAGATTGAACAGAGTTAGAATGAGACACGTAATACTTGACAATCTTGTGAAAATATCCACATACTCTCTCGAGGGGGGTTGTGATGCGGATCTCTGCCACATGGGTTGCCTCGCTGAGTCTGGCCGTGACGCTGGCCGCCGTGCTGCCGCTGGCGGCCGCCCCCACCGATCAGGAGTACGAGCCGATCACCAGCTCGGACTGCGCCACCTGCCACGAAGGTGCGGCCTCAGACGGTTTGCTTGCTTCCACTCTCCGCCATTCGGTCCACGAAGGCGTCGAATGCCTGGACTGCCACAAGGACAAGGGGACAACGCCTCACCGCCCGACGGTAGGATTCAAGGCTGGTAGCGAAGGCTGTCGGTCGTGCCACGACGAGGAAGCGAGGCAGTATCAGGCACACGGGCGGGTCATCGTTGGGGGCAAGAACACCGATATCCCCGACTGCGCGGACTGCCACGGCAGCCACGGCATTCTGCCATCCACCGACAAGCGGTCGCCGGTCAACCCGACCCACCTTCCGCAGACCTGTGGCCACTGTCACGAGAACCTCAACATCACCAAGAAGTACGAGATCCTGATTGACCACCCGGTGAAAATCTATGAGGCCAGCGTTCATGGGCAGGCGACGAAGGGGGGGGTCTACGTCGCCGCTACCTGCACCGACTGCCACTCCTTGGGCGGTACCGCCCACCGCATCCTGGCGCCAAACTTCCCGAACTCGCCCATCAATCACTTCAACATTCCGAAGACCTGCGGCAAGTGCCACAAGGGGATCGAGCAGGACTACCTGGAGGGAATCCACGGCCAGATGGCCGCCAACGGCGAGACGGATGCACCGGTCTGCACGGACTGCCACGGCGAGCACGGCATCCTGCCGCCGACGGATCCGAGGTCTCCGGTGTCGCCGGCGCGCATCGCCGAGATGACCTGCGGTCGATGCCACGACTCGGAGGTTCTCAACGAGAAGTACGGTCTTCCCACCGACCGCCTGATCTCGTTCGTTGATTCCTACCACGGTCTCAAGAGCAAGGCCGGCGACACCCGGGTGGCGAACTGTGCCTCCTGCCACGGCGCCCACCGCATCCTGCCGAGCTCCGACCCGATGTCCACCGTCAACCCCAAGAACCTGCGCAAGACCTGCGGTGAGTGTCACCCTGGGATCAGCGAGGCGGTCGCCAGCACCCCGATCCACGGCGTCGGCGGCGGCGGCCTCCACACGCGGGCGTCGGAGATCGTGTCGCGCGTCTATCAGATTGCCATCATCGTGATCATCGGCCTGATGGTCATCCACTGGCTGATCGACCTCGGCCGCCACATCAAGAATGTTTTCGACAAGCGCCCACAGATCAGGCGCATGCGACCCGGCGAGGTCTGGCAGCACACGTTCCTCGCAGTGAGCTTCGTGGTCCTTGCCATCTCCGGCTTTGCACTCCGCTACGACCAGAGCTTCATTTCGAAGCTGTTCTTCGGCTGGCAGGGAGGCTTTGTCTTCCGCGGCTTGGTCCACCGAGTCGCAGCCGGGGTGTTCTCCGCGACCGTGATCTGGCACGTCGCCTACCTGCTGACCCAGCGCGGCCGCCAGTTCCTGAAGGACATGCTGCCGAAGCGCCTGGACTTCGTTTTCTTCTGGCAGCAGATCCTCCACAACCTGGGCCGGGGAGAGCGGCCGATGTGCGCGCAGCGGTTCTCCTACGTCGAGAAGGCCGAGTACTGGGCCCTGGTGTGGGGCACGGTGGTCATGATCATTTCCGGCCTGATGCTGTGGTTCGACAACTGGCTGTCCGCCTTCCTGCCGAAGGGCATGCTCGACGTCGCGCTGACCATCCATTTCTGGGAAGCGTGGCTGGCAACGTTGGCGATCCTGGTCTGGCACCTGTACTCGGTGGTTTTCAGCCCGGAGGTTTACCCGATGAACCCGAGCTGGATCACCGGGACCATGCCCGAGGAGATGTACCGCGCCGAGCATCCGGGTCACCTTGAGGAGGCCAGGACGGAGAGCGAGGAGTACATCCGGCGGGAATCCGACCGCATCCACGGCGACGAGCCCAATACGGACGGTAACTGAGCGCGGGAGTCAAGGTGTGACAAGAGCGAGGACGGGGGAATGCCTCCCGTCGTGCACCTCCCGGTTAGGCGGGGGACCCTA
>Ga0307423_1000306_pt1 | contig 33369 bp, 33 predicted proteins | sample SalMarWE160310MG_FD_202154 | JGI IMG/M metagenome (GOLD analysis project Ga0307423, IMG submission 202154) | Salt marsh sediment microbial communities from the Plum Island Ecosystem LTER, Massachusetts, United States - WE1603-10 | ecosystem: Environmental > Aquatic > Marine > Intertidal zone >... | reverse complement strand
GAGCCGATCGGCATCGACTCGTGTATGCAATGGGCCGGCGTCAGCATCTTCCTCAACGAGGACAACCAGATCGCTGCAGTCGTCGTCGACTACTTCGGGCCCTAACCCGTTCTGGCGTCAGAAACCGGAACATATTCCGGTTTCTGACGCCAAAAGCGTCTTGAACGCGACGGAGCCGCCAGGCGGGAAACCGGCGGCTCCATCTTTTTCACGGCTCAGGAGGAGGATGAGCCGATTTCTTCGGTACTACGCGGCCTTTCGAGGAGCGAACAGCACCGGAACCTGCGACTTACGAACGGCGGACTTCCAGTTTCGGTGGCCGACAAGACGCTGAGGCATGACAACCGAGGTTGCCTGCTCACGGCTCACTTCGTCGAAGACGAAACGGTCGGCGTGCGGTCCGTCGGCGACGAACATCACCCGGCTGCCGACAAGGCCCATGTAGGTCTCGGACAACCGCTCGAGATAGATCTCACGACCATCGGCGTGGCTTAGATTCTCGGCGTTGGCGAAGGCCGAGATGTTAGCCATCGTCTCCCGTCCGAGTAGCACGATGATGGTGGCGTCGCCACCACGGGCAAGGGTCTCCCTGGCGAAGTTGACGGTGTCGTCACCATCTACTGTCGGTTCCACCACTGCGAGAGTGTGTTCTTTCATTTTCAGGCCTTTCAGTGTTTCAAGTTTGAGCGTTTGGTTGATTTCAGTCATGGTTGAGTTGTTCTTCCGGTGACCAGGGGATTGTCCCGATGAGTTCCCACAGGTACTCGTCGTCCACGGGGTCTCCGGTGAGGAGAAGTCGGTAGTAAAAGGGACCGAGGATGTGATCGAGGATTACTTCGATTTCTTCGTCGGTTGTGTCCGATGGGGCGATTTCTCGCACCGGTGCCGCGGCCAGCTTGCGCCGCCCTCGCCAGTACTCCTGGAAGACCTCGGCCAGGCGCTTGTTGCGGGCCGATGCGCTCACGATGCCGGCGATGATCGGGCCGGCTTCGGTGTCCATATTGACCTTTCTGATGTTCTGGAGGAACACGAACAGTCCGTAGCGAGGATCTTCCATCTGAGGGGCGGGGACATTCTCTTCCGACATCCTGGTCAGCAGACGGAGAACCAGGTCCTCCTTGCATTTCCACCGTCGGTAGAGCGTGTCTTTGCCAACTCCAGCGCGTCTTGCGATTTCGTCCATCGACGTTCCGTTGAATCCCTTTGCGGCGACCACGGACCGTGCCGCGTCGAGAATCGCCTGGTCAACAGACGGATCCCGGGGACGGCCTCTCTTTGTGGTCTCTGCTTGGTTCATAGGCAATACCATACCATACTGTCCCGTATGTGTAAACCCTTCTCTGTTGACAACGGACAAGTTGCGTTCGGCGGCGCAACCGCCGACGATGTTGACTAATGAGAACTCGTTACTAGTGCCGACCCCGGCTATTGGCCCGATCCGAGTAGCCCGACCGCCTCAGGAGACCGACAATGCTCAGAACTCCACAGCGCCCAACCAGTCTCGCGGTGCTCACCAGCGGTGGTGACGCCGCAGGGATGAACGCCGCCGTCAGGGCGGTGGTGCGTGCCGGCCTCGATGCCAACCTCACGGTCTACAGCGTCTATGAGGGTTTCCAGGGCCTCGTTGAAGGCGGCAACAAGATCAAACGTGCAACCTCCGAATCCGTTGGTGGCATCTTGCAGCAGGGAGGCACCGTGCTCGGGACGGCGCGCTGCATGGAGTTCCGCACCAAGGAAGGCCGCCGCCAGGCTGCTCGCAACCTCGTGGAGCTTGGAGTCGATGCCCTCGTGGTCATCGGTGGGGACGGCAGCCTCACCGGCGCCAACATCTTCAAAGAAGAGTGGACCGAGCATCTCGACGATCTCGTTGCATCCGGGGAAGTCCCGGCGGACATGGCCGAGCCACATCGCCGTCTGACCCTCGTTGGCATGGTCGGTTCTATCGACAACGACATGTTCGGCACCGACATGACCATCGGGGCCGACACTGCGCTGCACCGTATCACCGAGGCGATCGACGCAATCCACAGCACGGCGTCAAGCCACCAGAGAGCCTTCGTTATCGAGGTGATGGGTCGCAACTGCGGGTACCTGGCGCTGATGAGCGCCGTCGCCGCCGGTGCCAACTGGGTACTGATCCCTGAGAGCCCGCCCGAGCAGGAGAATTGGGAAGAGTCCATGATGGACGCTCTGCGGGCCGGCAGAGAGGTGGGTCGCCGGCTCAATATCGTGATCGTGGCCGAGGGGGCCCAGGACAAATTCGGCAATCCGATCACGGCCGAATACGTGAAGGAGATCCTGTCGGAGCGTCTCGGCGAGGACACCCGGATCACCAGTCTCGGGCACGTCCAGCGCGGCGGTGCCCCGAGTGCTTTCGACCGGTATTTGAGCACTGTTCTCGGGTACGCCGCGGTAGAGCAAGTCGTCACGTCACGTGGTGGCGAGGCGCAGCTCATCGGTCTCAAGGAGCACCAGATCATCAGCTCACCGCTCATGGAGTCCGTCGCCCAGACTCAGGCCGTTGCCGAGCGCATCGCCGAGCATGACTACGACACCGCCATGGACATGCGCGGCGGTAGTTTCCATGACTCGTTTCAGATGATCAAGACCATGGTGCGGGCCAAGCCACATGCACCAGACCCCGGACAGCGTCGCCTTCGACTGGGCATCATGCACGCCGGTGGCCCCGCGCCGGGGATGAACCCGGCGGTCCGTGTGGCCGTCCGTGTCGGCATCGACAAGGGCCACATGATGTTTGGGATCCGCAACGGCTTTCGCGGTCTCGAATCGGGACTGATCGAAGAGCTGGAGTGGATGAGCGTCAATGGATGGGCATCCCGTGGGGGCGCCGAGTTGGGGACCAGCCGACACCGACCGCGCGGCGAGCAATACGCGATGATCGCCGCCAACCTCCAGAAGTACCAGATCGACGGCCTACTGATGATCGGTGGCTGGACGGGGTACGAGGTAGCGAACGAACTCAAGCATCAAGCCGGTGAGTATCCAACGCTGAATCTGCCGATCGTGTGTCTCCCGGCAGCGATCAACAACGACCTTCCCGGATCTGAGGTTGCCATCGGCGCAGACACCGCTCTCAACAACATCGTTGTCGATGTCGACAAGATCAAGCAGTCGGCCGTCGCCTCCGGTCGCTGTTTCGTCGTCGAGGTGATGGGTCGCGACTGTGGCTATCTCGCTTTGATGAGCGGGCTCGCCACCGGCGCAGAGCGGACCTATCTCCCCGAAGAGGGGATCTCGTTGCACGATCTCGAGACCGACGTGCTCAGCCTCAAGGACGGTTTCAAGTACGGCAAGCGACTCGGTCTCATCATCACGAGCGAGGGGTCCGATCCCGTCTACAACAGCGGCTTCATCAAAGCGCTGTTCGAGAGGGAGAGCGGAGGACTGTTCAGCGTGCGCCAGTCGATTCTCGGTCACGTCCAGCAAGGTGGCGACCCCTCACCGTTCGACCGCATTCAGGCGACCCGGTTCGCTTCCAAGTCGCTCGACTACCTCATCGAGCAGGCAATGAGTGACACGCCACAAAGCGCCTTCATAGGTCTTCAGCACGGCAGGATCCAGTTCACCCCGCTCGACGAGTTTCCCAACCTGATCGAGTCCGATGCGCAGCGTCCCAAGGAGCAGTCCTGGATGTCGCTGCTACCCCTGGCGAAGGTGATGGCCAAACCCGGAGTTCGCGGTCTGTAGCCAACAAACGGTTTACATCCCCTGGATAGCTGTTACTGTTCCGCTCGGTCGCACCGGGTGGAGGCCAGCGTTACGTCGCTTCCCCGGTGGTTAACGGCAGAATTTCTCATCCGGTTGGATCGCCTCTTCGGCCGAAGCTAGAACCTCTCGACGATTGATGTCGCACGTTCAGCGAGACCGAACAGTTCACAGCCCCGATCGCGGGGCAGGAGAGAATAATGACGACTACGTTCGCCCAACTCGGGCTGCCCGAACCACTCGTTCGCGCCCTCAGCAATATAGAGATCACAGTCCCGTTCCCCGTCCAGGAAGCAACCATTCCCGACGTACTCGCCGGCAAGGACGTCTCGGGTAAGGCTCCGACGGGCTCGGGAAAGACACTCGCTTTCGGGCTGCCGATGCTCGCTCGTGTCGCCAAGGCGCAGCGCAACCAACCCGCTGCGCTGGTACTAGCTCCCACCAGGGAACTGGCAGAGCAGATCAAACAAGAGTTGTCTCTTCCGGCGAAAGCAATGAATCGCTTCGTGTTTGCGATCTACGGCGGTGTCGGATACGGGCCTCAGCGCCAGGCACTGCGGCGGGGCGTCGACGTGCTCGTCGCTACCCCCGGCAGACTGGAGGACCTCATCGAGCAGGGTGATGTGAACCTCGGTCATGCCAGCATCGTCGTAGTTGACGAGGCCGACCGGATGGCGGACATGGGCTTCCTTCCTTCGGTGCGTCGCATCCTGGACAAGACTGCCCGGAATCGACAGACGCTCCTCTTCTCTGCGACTCTCGACGGAGACATCGCCACCCTGGCCCGCAATTATCAGCACGACTCGGTGCGTCATGATGCCCCCGGGGTCGAAGAGCACGCTATCGATGCGCGCCACATCTTCTGGCTGGTCGACCACCACGAACGGGTCGGGCATACTGCCGATGTAGTGAACGCCGCCGGGCGCTCCATCGTGTTCACCAGGACCCGCCGCGGCGCCGATCGTCTCGCCAAGCAGCTGAGCACCGTTGGTGTAGAAGCCGTCGCGATGCATGGAGGGCTTTCCCAGAATCAGCGCAGCCGGGCACTCCGGTCGTTTATGTCCTATCGTGCCCAAGCGCTTGTCGCCACCGACGTCGCGGCACGGGGGATCCATGTCGACGCGGTCGAGTCGGTCATCCACTTCGATCCACCGGCGGACCACAAGGACTATCTGCACAGGTCGGGTCGTACCGCTCGCGCCGGCGCAGCCGGCCTGGTTCTCAGCCTGGTCACCAGCAATCAGAAGCGTGATGTCGGCCGTCTCACGAGAGAGCTCAACCTCGACGCTCCGATCACCGCGCCGCGGCTGTCGGAGCTCAAATCGGGTGGGTCCCGTATCGGTGAGCCGACACCAAATCGACGCCATGAGGCACCGGCCGACAGGCCGAGATCACCGAAGCGCGAAACACGTCCAGATCGACCCACCGGCAAGTCCAAGAGCATCTACGTGGCGAACCTCCCATGGAGCCACTCAGACCATGAGCTGGGACAGCTGTTCGAACGATTTGGCACTGTGCATAACTCGACGGTGATCGTCGACAGACGCACCGGCCGTTCCAAGGGCTTCGGGTTTGTCGATATGCCGCAGGGAGCAGCTCGCCAGGCGATCGATGCACTCCACGGCCATGAAATCGACGGTCGCGATCTGACCGTTCGGTTTGCCCAACCCAGCAAGTACTCGTCCTAACAACACCCACCAGATGTCCTGTCGGGCATCAAGAGGGGACCGGGCTCAATCAACCTCGAGCCCAAAGACGTATGAAAGGAGTGCCGAATGTCGGCACACAACATGAAACTCATAGCAACCAACTTCAACCATTTGCGCCGTGGTGGCACCTACCGGGCTATCACCAACGCCGGCATCACCCTCGGGGAATACCTCGGTATGGAAGGCTGGTATGGCGAGCGGGCAGTGATGCTTCGCAACCATGCCGGTACCGTGTCGCTGCTGCGAACCGATATCTTGTCGATCGAGCCGGCCGCGTGACTGCCCGGCAGGTATAGCCCACGGTCAACCCATTTTCGGTAACTAATCAGGATTCCCTCAAAGTAACTACTTATCCATAGCCCGCTCCGGCCGACATGCGCATCAGAAGCCACGGAAGGCGAGCTGTATGCAGTCATGGATGACGCTTTTTGTTGTAGGTATCTTGATGGGACCCGTAGCCGGGTCACCAGCGGCTCTTGCTGATTCCCCTCCCGTTCCCGACGAAGTCCGATCCATCGTCGAAGCCTCATACGACCAGTGGTACGACTCGCTCGGTGTCCGTCAAGCCTGCTCCGCAACCGTCACGATCGCTTATGAGGAGATCGACGGTCGCAGGGGCGAATACCGGACCAGGACCGGTCAGGTAGTCATTGACCCCACCGACACGACCGACGGCCTTGGTGCCATCGTGATCCACGAACTGGCCCACCACACTTTCCTCGCTTGTGGCGCCTTCGCCGACGACGACTTCACGGCATCTTTCTATGCCTCACAACATTTGCCGGAGGACCGTGATTGGTTCGACTACGCAGCCGGCTGGTCTGCCACCCCGGCGGAGCACTTTGCCGAGGCTATGGCCTTCACCATCCATGGCTCAGGCGAGGGCGGCATCCCCGTCGACCCGGAGACGACCGCACTTGTCTCCCGGTGGTTGGCCGGTGCACCAAGCACGCCTCCGGCAATCTCCCATGATCCCGTTCCCTTCTCCTCCGCCTCGACTGGCCTCGAGAAAGAGGAGGGGGCGATGGAGCCCGGCGGGCTACCAGCCGCTGGGGAGCCAACTCGACCCACCCAATCGGAGCTGACGGTCAGCGCCGCAGAGTTGGTAATCCGTACATCGGTGAGAGTGTTCACTCTCACTCGCGGATTGGTCCAAGGACCCATCCCGGCCGTTTCCCTTCGCTTGATCAGGTCCGGGAGGGCCCCCAATATGACGGCCGTATGAATTCTGCCCCGAGCGCTAACCAAGACGTTGTATCTCACCCCAAGCTGCCGGATGTGTGCCTGCAACGGGTGCTCTCGTCATCCGGCCGGAAGTTCACGTGAGGCTGATGGGCTTTGCCAGATCGGCAACTACCTCCGAGTTGGGCAGTGCGGTCAGGATCGACGGGGCGCCCTGGATCTTGCGGTTCCGGGAACCGCCGCCGAGGATGACCTTGTCGCGCTGCATGACCCGCCCATCGATCCAGATCGGGAGGTCGGCGGGCAGCCCGAAAGGGGTGACGCCGCCGATGGTCATCCCGGTGACCGCCGCGGTTTCGTCCGCTGATGCGAACGACGTCCTTCTGATCCCCAGTTTCTTCTTGACACATCCGTTGACGTCGAGCCGGGTGTTGGCCAGCACCACACAGGCAACATAGACCCGGGGCTCAGACTTGCCGACCACCACGATTGTGTTGGCAGACTCCTCGAGCTCGTAGCCGTATGCCTCGCAGAACTCGGCCGTGTCGGCCAGGTCCGGATCGCATGGGATGATCTCGTACTCGACTCCGAAGCTGTCGACGGCTGCAATGATCGGATCGCTCATACCCGGTCGAGAGCCTGTCTCAGATCGTCGATCAGGTCTTCGACGTCTTCCATGCCGACCGAGATGCGGACCAAACCGTCCGTGATCCCCACTTTGAGGCGTTCCTCCGGCTCAATGGCGGCGTGTGTCATCGTCACCGGATGGGTGATCAGCGACTCAACCGATCCCAGGTTCTCGGCCAGGGTCCACAGCTCGACAAGGCCCATCAGCTTCTTGCCTGCCTCGACTCCGCCTTCGACCTCGAACCAGGCCATGGCGCCAAACCCGGAAGCCTGCCGCTTCGCCAGGTCGTGCTGAGGGAAAGACTCGAGACCCGGGTATGCCACCTTCACTACCTTCGGATGGCCTTCGAGGAACTTCGCCACCTGCATCGCATTGTCTGATTGGCGGTCGAGTCGTTCCGACAGCGTTTTGGTGCCCTGCAGCGTCAGCCATGCGACTTGCGGCGACATGGTGGTGCCGGTGGCGTTCTGGATGAACTTGATCTTCTCGTGCAGTTCCTCCGTCTTTGAAACGACCGCCCCGCCCACGGTGGCGTTGTGGCCATCGAAGTACTTGGTCGTGGAGTGAACGATGAGGTCCGCACCCAACTCGAAGGGGAGTTGGTAATACGGCGTCAGAAAAGTGTTGTCGACACAGTGCGGGATACCGTGGCTGGTGGCAATCTCCGAGACCGCGGCGATGTCGGTCAGCTTGAGTGTTGGATTGGCGGGAGTCTCCGTGAATATCAGCCTCGTGTTGTCCTTGATGGCCGCCGCCACGTTGTCGGCGTTGGAACTGTCGACAAACTCGCATTCCACACCGAACCGTCGAAACACCTGAGTGGCGAGCCGGTAGGTACCGCCGTAGACGACATCAGAGAACACAACGTGGTCGCCGGCATTGAGCATGGCCAGCATTACCGCATTGGTGGCCGCCATTCCGGTTCCAAAAGCAGCGGCATCGGCACCGCCCTCGAGGGCCGAGACCTTCATTTCCAGGGCACGCACGGTGGGGTTGCCGGACCGCGAATAGGAGTACCCGGTCGCCATATACTCGTCGACCGACGGCTGGACGAAGGTCGTCGACTGATGGATCGGCGTCAGAATCGCCCCGGTGATGGGATCGGGGGTTACACCTGCATGAATCTGTTTGGTGCGGAATCTCATGAGTACCTCGCTTCCGGGATGAAGATAACGGTTTGTGGGCTCAACCGATGAGCTGCACTCCGTCAGGCATCATCGGTCAGTGTGCCTCCTCCGGCGGTTGTGGTGCTGGTCGCGGACGATATCGGGCTCGATGTACATGGGGCGGGCAATCGGGACGACCTCACGAACGCGGCGTTCGACCTCATTGATGGCGTCGGCGAGCTCGGGGACCGTGAGCGTCTCTGCAAAGGCGATCTTGGCGCCAACGAGTAGCTGGTCCGGGCCGAAGTGCTGGGTGCGGAGGTGGATGACGTCGACAACGTTGGGCGATTCAACCATCGCGGTGCGGATGGCGTCGTAGTCGCCCGGTGCTGCCGATTCTCCGATGAGCAGACCCTTCATCTCGACGGCAAGCACGATGGCAATTGCGCCGAGCAGCAGTCCGATGCAGATGGTCCCCAGCGCATCCCAGACCGGGTCACCGGTGATGGTGCTGATTGTCACCGCGATCAACGCAAGGCCGAGCCCGATCAGGGCGCCGAAGTCCTCGAGGAGAACGACGGTCAACTGGGCGATCCGGGAGGTGCGAATGAACCGCCACCAGCTGCGATCGCCTTTTAGCGGCAGCGAGGTCTTCACCGCGGTGGCGAAGGATGATCCCTCGAGGACGACGCCGAGGAGCAGGATCCCGATGGCCCATGCGGCGTTGTCGATCTCGTGAGGGTGCCGCAGCTTCTCGATGCCCTCGAAGAGAGCGAAGAGCGATCCGAGGGAGAACAGGATCATGGCGACGACGAATGACCAGAAGTAGTTCTCCCGGGCAAAGCCGAATTGGAACTCGTCATCTGCTTGCCGGCGTGACAGGCGGCTGCCGAGCAGAAGCAGTGCCTGGTTGCCGGTGTCGGCGACGGAGTGGACCGACTCGGCAAGCATCGAGGACGAGCGAGTGACGATGAAGCCCACGAACTTCGCAATCGCAATTCCCAGGTTCGCCAAGAACGCGGCGATCACCACACGAGTAGAACCACCAGTAGACATGCCCCGAATCTAGTGGGAAGTGGATGGGACAACCCCGTTCTGGCGTCCATACGCGCAACATATGGCCAGAATGGACGCCAGAACGCTCCGACAGCACCATGGCTGTGCCCACCGCCCGGAATGTCACCTCTCTAGCTCCCGGCCGTGATGGTGAACCCGTATGGCAGCTCGAGACGGTGCCGACGGAGCAGCGCTTCGTCGGCCAGGATCTCCGGTGTCGGTCCGGTGGTGACGATCTCTCCGCCGTCCATGACGATGGCCCGCTCACACATCTCGTATGCGAATGGGAGGTCGTGGGTGACGATGAGCTGCGTGGTCTCCAGTGCTTTCAGTGCCTGGGCTAACTCGCGACGACTTGCCGGATCGAGGTTCGAGGTTGGCTCATCAAGGATGATGATCGACGGTTCCATCGCCAGCACCCCGGCGATAGCGACCCGGCGTTTCTGGCCGAAGGAGAGATGGTTCGGAGGCCGACCTGCAAGATCCACAACATCCATGATCTGAAGGGCATCCTGGACACGTTCATCCAACTCACGCCCTTCGAGACCGAGGTTGCGTGGCCCGAATTCGACATCGGCGCGGACCGTCGGCATGAATAGCTGATCGTCGGGATCCTGGAAAACGACACCGACGCGGCGTCTGATCTCCATCACATTGTCCTTGGAAAGCTGCAAGCCGGAAACGGCAACCATCCCGTGCTGGGGCATGTAGATCCCGTTGAGGTGCAGGATCAGGGTGGTCTTGCCGGCACCGTTGGGGCCGAGCAGTGCGACGGTCTCGCCCGGATGGATGTGCAGGTCGACGCCCTTGAGCGCAGCGGTTCCGTCGGGGTAGTGGAAGTCGAGATCAGTGACGGCGATGGTCGGGACGCTCATGAGGCCCACCATGCCATCGCCGCTATCGCCCATGCGAATGCCGGGATCAGCAAACCCACAGACCACTGGCCGATGGTGGCGTCGTCACCGGGTACGTCTGGCATCTGCCCGGTGTAGCCACGCGACGCCATCGCCAGATAGACCCGCTCGCCACGCTCGTAGGAGCGGATGAAGATGAGCCCCGCCGAACGGGCATAGGGTGCAGCCTGGCCGAGCGAGGTGGGGTTGTGGCCTCTCGACTGCATGGCGACACGCATCCGGCGGAATTCGCCGAGGATGACATCGAGGTAACGGATCATGAAGCCCATGATTGCAGTCAGGACACGGGGCACTCGCAGCTTCTCAAATCCTCGCAACATGGAGGGGATGTCTGTGGTCCCCGCCAGGACCACAGATGAGAGTAGGCCGAGCGATGCCTTGGCAAGCACATTCCACATGTCCCATAGACCGGTGCGAGAAAGTTCGATGCCGACAACCGGGATGGTCTCGCCACCGGCGAAGAACGGGAACAGCAGCGCCGCTATCACAAAGGGCGCCTCCAGAAGCATCCGGGAAGCTACGAAGCGGGCACCGAGATGGGCGACGGTGGCAAGTGAACTCAATACTGCTGCATAGATGACGAAGGCCCACCATGCTTCCCGGGGGGTGGCGACCACGGCGAACACGAAGAGAAATGCGGCGGCGATCTTCACCTGGGGCCTCAATCGGTGGAGGGCGGTTTCGCCGTGCCGGTAGAGGGCGTGGACGTGGCCTCCGGCCACTAGGCGGACTCCGGTGGAGTACCGTCAGACCTCCGTGTGGCCAGCCAGAAGACGCCGTAGCCGAGGGCGAGAGTGATCAGCACGCCGGCCCCTCCGGCGACTGCGGTGTTGACGCCGCTGTTGCCGGTGAGGTTGTCGCCGTAGTCGGCGAGAGGCGAGCGGGAGAGGCCGTGGTCGGTGGCGTTGGCCGCAAAGCCCTGCTGGTCGGCAACATGTTCGAGGCCGTCGGGAGATGACGATGCGAACTGGGCGACAATGACTGCGACGGTGAGAGTCACGAGCAACCCGATGAGGAAGATGCGTTTGGTATCTCTCATCGCAGTGCCTCCGTTCTCTCACCGGCGAATTGTGGTGCTCCGTAGACCAGGTCGGCCCGGCTGTTCACCACCGTCCCGATCACGAGCGCGGTAATGAGGCCTTCGCCGATGCCGATGAGGATATGCGTGCTCAGCATGGCAGTGAACACAGTGCCTACCGAGACGCTGGCTGTTCCGCCGAGTGCGTATTCGAGCACAAATCCCATGGCTGCCAGGGGCACAGAAGTGCCGGCGGCGATTCCGGCGGCGACCGTGACTCCGCGGCGGTCGGCGGGCAGGAGGCGAAGGATCAGGCGATATATGGCGTATCCGCCGACTGCCCCGATGAGTGCCATGTTGATGACGTTGAGCCCGAGAGCGCTGAGTCCACCGTCGGCGAAGAGAAACCCCTGAACGATGAGCACGACCGAGAGAACTACGAACCCGGCCCACGGGCCGACCAGGATGGCGGCGAGCACACCGCCGAGCAGATGGCCGCTAACGCCCGCGGTCACCGGGAAGTTCACCATCTGTGCCGCGAACACAAACGCCGCGACCAACCCGGCGAGCGGGACCTGTCGCTCGTTGAGGTATTTGCCCGTCTGTTTGATGGCGGCGCCAAGCCCCCCGGCAGCAGCAATGCCAAAACCAGCCGAGGTTGGACCGTTGATAAAACCGTCCGGTATGTGCACCACCGTCTCCTTATTGCAAACCGTTCGCAATAAGAATAGCGCAATCCCCCAAGGGCGATTCCGCGGGAAGGTCACGGGCGCTGAGGGTCCCCTGAACAAGACGCTCCGGCTACCCGAGCGTCTGTTTTGGGAAGGTGACCGTCTGTCCTCTGGTCACGTTCCATGTGGGGCAAAACTGGTCAGCTACCGATCGTGAGAGGCGGCTGCATCGGGTCGCGTTGGTAACAGATGCCCCTTCAACTCGACGATGGGTGGCGGTACGGTGAAGAGAGTCGAGTAAAGGGTACGAGATGACTCGGCGGTGGGTTATTGCCCTCGTTGTGTTGCTGCTATTTGTGGGGGTGACGGCGGCGCTGGCTACGACCCCCCTCGGCGGACGATTTGGCGATGATGATGGCAACATCCACGAGCCGAGCATCGAGGCTATCGCTGCCGAGGGGATAACCCGGGGATGCAATCCGCCCTTGAATGACTTGTTTTGCCCGTCCGCACCCGTGACGCGGGGGCAGATGGCGGCGTTCCTGGTGCGGGCACTCGACTTGAGCGATGATGGCGGAGGTAGCTCATTCGTCGACGACGATGGTTCCGTATTCGAGATGGACATCGCAAGATTGGCCGCTGCCGGAATCACGAAGGGCTGTAATCCGCCCCTGAATGACATGTTCTGCCCTGATGCTGTCGTAACCCGGGGTCAAATGGCCGCGTTCCTGGTTCGGGCTTTCGGCTACGTCGATGATGGAGTCGGTGATCTGTTTGTAGATGACAATTACTCCATCTTTGAAGCCGACATCGATCGACTTGCCGCTGCCGGAATTACCAAAGGCTGCAACCCACCCGACAACGACAACTATTGCCCTGACCAAGCCGTTACCAGAGGACAGATGGCGAGCTTCCTGGCGCGAGCTCTCGATCTTGCCGTCCCGCAGAGCGGCGCAGTTCTGACGGTAGAGTGGTCGGTAGACCCTCCCGAGCTGTACATGGGGCAGCCGTTTGTAATCGAAGCCAAAGTGCTTGATCTGGGGATAGTGCCAATTACGAGCATCTATGTGGTACCGCGCTCCGGCTGCCTGTCAACCGATCCGGTTAGCGGACCGGTGAGGCTCGTTGACGATGGCGACGCTCTCCTCGAGTTCGGCGAGCGCTGGGCATACACGATCGCCTTCGATCAGCCAGATTGTGAGCCGGTCGGCATCTCAGTGGTCGGGGCTTCGTTCGGGGCGACAGACATGGATCTCATTGTGCACGGCGAATGGGACCTCGGAGAAGAAGCCCTGTGGCCGATCGATTTCGAAGGGCGCTTCGAGCCCTCACAGCCAAGAGCGGGCGACACCGTATCCTGGATCGTGACGGTTGAGTCTCTCGCGCCATACGAGATCGGCTCTGTCCAGGTCTCGTATGGCGCGTCGACGGACGTCCCCCTCTTTCCGACTCGGTCGATGTCCGGTCCGATCGAGATCGTCGGTGACGGCGACCCGGTTTTCGAGTCCGGTGAGATCTGGGAGTTCGTCGGTGACGCCACGGTCACCGAGAACACCAGTTTCTACTCGTTTGTAGAGGTGTGGCCAACCCACCTTTTCGGTCAGGGGTACGCCTTCTGGCTCGAGGCAGAGGTCGAGGTCTCGCCGTGAAGAGCCGCGTTCGGCGAACGGCGGATCTCTCCCGAGCGGTCCGACCATCACTACTCGGCAACCTCGATAGTGAACCTGACCTCGGGAAGGTTTGCCCGTGGAAGCTCCGTGGGACGAGGCACGGGAACGCATAGAGGAAAAGGTTTTCGCGATGGCTCGGGAGCTCCATGGCATTGACGTCACGATTGAATGGTCGCCGGCTGATCTGTCCGAATGGTGGAGAGGCGAAATCACTGTGACAGGACATAGCTAGCGCCTACGCGAGCACCTCTACCTGGAAGGATATGTCGGGAGATGGCGGCACGGGTGCTGAGGCGCCTCTGTCGCTCGGCCCGGTGATAGCGGGCTGCAGGAGTAGCCTTGGGTCTGACGGATAGGGAACCTGCCGATGGATGTCACACTTCAGTACTTCGATGGCTGTCCCAATTGGAAAACGACCGCGGCTGAACTCCGCGACCTGATCGAAAAGTGTCACCTCGCTGCGCAGGTGCAGCTCCAGCTGATCGATACACAAGAGAGCGCAATGGAGCACGGATTCCGCGGTTCCCCGACGGTTCTCATTGACGGTGTCGATCCGTTTGCCAATCCTGAAGCACCGGTCGGGTTGAGTTGTCGCATCTACATCACTCCAGACGGCCTGGCCGGATCGCCAACACGAGACCAGCTGCTCGAAGCCCTGCTCGCTGCCGGCCAGTAGTTGACCGGTCGCTCGTCCGTTCGGGCGTAGCTCCGTACGACATGTCGTACGGAGCTACGCAAGAACGGATATCGGTGCCACCGCTAGCCTGAATCGTGCGCTGTGACGAACCATTCTTCTCGTAGCTACGGGCCGGATGTCTTCACCCGGGACCGCCTGACATTCCTGACATACGGGATGGCCACGGCGTTCGGCTTTGCCGTCAGCGTGATGGGGCCGGCGATGCCGTCTATGCGAGACGAGCTCGGGATAAGCCGCACCGTCGGCGGTCTGCACTTCACCGCCCTTGCCGCCGGGTCGGTGCTGTCGGGCTTCATCGTCGATAGGCTTATCGGGGCGTGGGGTAGAAGAAGCGTGTTCTGGACCGGTGGAGTCGGGCTCTCCCTCGGCGCCGCGCTCATCGGTCTTGGCTGGCATCCGGGGGTCACTCTGGCCGCGGCGCTACTGGCCGGTGTTTCCGGGGCGTCGATGCTCGCCGTTGCTCAGGCTACCTTGTCCGACCATCACGCCGCTCATCGCTCGGTGGCGCTCACCGAGGTCAACATGGCGATGAGCTTTGGCAGCGTCATCCCCGCAGTGCTCATCGGCGCAACCCTGGCGATGGGCTTTGGCTGGCGACCTGCGTTCGTGACGCCGCTGCTGATACTGCTCGTCTTCGCCTGGTGGCTGGGTGCAGAGACGTTCCCGGCCACCCCCACCACCGGAGCATCTAGTCCGGGATCGCGTCTGCCCCAGCCCTACTGGTTCTTCTGGGCCGCCTTCATCCCCGCAGTTGGTGCCGAGTGGTCGCTTGGGGCGTGGGGCGCGGACTACCTGGTGGACGTGGCCGGAAACACCAAAGGAACAGCCGCCTTCCTCATGACTGCCTTCTTTGGGGCGATGGTCGTCGGCCGGTTCCTCGGCAGCAGAGTCGCTCGCAGCGTCGCTCCGTTGCCACTGCTCATCGGTACCACCGTCCTGGGGCTCTCCGGATTCCTGGTGTTCTGGGGATCCGTCGCCACCGTCCCCGTCGTCGTCGGCCTGCTCCTCTCCGGCCTGGGTATCTCGATGCAATTCCCGATGATCCTGTCGCTCGCCCTCCAGGCCGCGCCGGGCAGAGCGAACTCGGCGGCAGCGAGGCTGAACATCTCGTCCGGCGGAGCAGTGTTGGTGGCGCCGCTTATCCTTGGTGCCATCGCCGATCAGACCGGCATCAGAGCCGCTTTCGGGATAGTGCCCGCGCTCTTCTTCATCCTCGTGTTGCTTGTGGTTCTGGGACATCACGCCGGCTCGCCGCGACAGCCGGAGGAACTCTCCCAGGCGGGCTGAGGCGCGGAGTCGACCGCGATGGGGCAACAACCCCCGGCGACGTAGTACGGTTTCGGTTCCCCGTCGGAGAGTGCAATGAGCCGTTTCAGCGTCGGCAACACCGAGACGCAGTTCTTCACATTCGGTAGTCCACAAGACCCGTTTCTGATGCGCGCCGGTGGGCACCTCGACGAGGTCACCATCGCCTATGAGACCTACGGGACGTTGAACGATGACCACACCAACGCCGTGCTCGTATTCCACGCCCTTACCGGCAGCCAGCACGCCGCCGGATACAACCACGTCGTGCAGGAAGTGGAGTCCCGCTGGACCGAGGAGTGTCAATCCGGCTGGTGGGATGGGTTCATCGGTCCCGGCAAGGCTCTCGACACCGACAAGTTCTATGTGATCTCGGCCAACTACCTCGGCGGTTGCTACGGCTCCACGGGGCCGTCGTCGACCAACCCGGCAACCGGGCGTGCGTACGGGTCAAGCTTCCCCCGGGTCACTTTTGCCGACATTGCCGACTCCCAGCGGAAGCTCCTGAAGCATCTCGGCATCGAGAAACTCCACGCGGTCATCGGGGCTTCGACGGGCGGGCTGCTGACGATGAGCCTGGCCACCCGCTACCCGGAGATGGTCGACATTGTCATTCCGATCGCCTCCGGGGTCAGGGTCACCGCGCTCCAGACGCTGCACAATTTCGAACAGATCACCGCCATCGAAAACGACCCCAACTTCAACAGCGGCGACTATTACAACGGTGAGCCTCCGAATGCAGGGCTGATGCTGGCGCGGATGATCGGCCACAAGACCTTCGTGTCGCTCGAGGCCATGCAAGAGCGCGCCAGGGGTGAGACCATCGACCGGTCCGAGGGTCCCGGCACCTATCGGATTGCCGACCCCATGGAGTCATACATGTGGCACCAGGGCCGCAAGTTCGTCGCCCGATTCGATGCCAACAGCTACCTGCGGATCTCAGAAGCCTGGCAGCACTTCGATCTGGTGTCAGAAGCCGACGCCGCTGATCTTGCCGGGGTATTCACTCGCTGCCAGAACCAGCGGTACATGCTGTTTTCGATCGACTCGGATGTCTGCTTCTACCCGGATGAGCAAGCAGAGCTTGCTCTATTGCTCAAGGATGCCGACGTGCCCCATCGGCGGATCACCGTCCACTCGGAGAAGGGTCACGACTCGTTCCTTCTGGAACCGCCTCTATTCGCCCCACATCTGATCGACACGCTCAACAATGACTGGTGAGCCGGCATTTCAGGTGTCGGCGGCGATTCTCGCGGGGGATTGACTCACCGGCTCAGACCGGTTGTAGCGACGCCACCGCAGCGGCGATGGTGATTAGCCCCATCAGCGCCCACAACATGAGCAGCGTGTAGCGCATCCTGTGGCTCGGTAGCGCGCCCAGCGGGACGCCTGCGCGCCGGGCGGCGATGCGAGTGAAGATGGCGCCGCCTGCGAAGTAGACGTACATGCCACCACCGACCAAGCCGAAATATGCCCACTCCTCGATGTCGAGAATCATCAGGATTCCGGCGACGACCATGGTCCACAGCGTCACAGACGCAAACGGGGCCTCGCCGCGAAAGTCGATCCAATACGACGGCTCGTCGGCGTCATCGGAGGCAGTGAAATGAAAGCGAGCACCGGTACGGGGAGCCACCCAGGTGATGAACTGGCTTCCCCAGGCCAGCAGCGACAACGTGACGACGATGATCCCCCACAGCAACTGCACCGTCCGCACCTCCGACTACTTCTCGATACCGAGACGCTACCAGGGGGTGTCGGAGCGGTCAGCCTTGTGCTTCACTATCGGCTCTGGCACGGAAGCGGGTCCCTGCCGGCAATCTGAGGTGGAATACGGATTCTCCGCCGTCGTACTCATAAACCAGGCTTCCCCCCATCGTCTCTGCCAGTGTCCTGGCGACGGTGAGCCCCAGCCCGACCGAGTCGGGCCGTCGATCGGTTCTGTCCCGGGCACGCTCGTATGGCTCGAAGATCGACTCGCGTCGATCCGCTCCGATGGGCGGGCCGTCGTCGCGCACTTCGACGACCACCTCATTTCCCGTCGCAAACCCGACAAGACGCCGATTGCGACCTCCGTATCGAATGGCGTTGCTCGCCAGGTTGCGGAGGATCTGGCGGATCCGGACCTGGTCGGCCAGAGCCACAAGGCCTTCCTGGAGCTCCAGGACAAATGGCTCTTCGAAGAGCCGAAGTGTTGCGGTGACTGTTTCTTCGAGATCGACGTTTGCAGCGATGGTCGACAGGTTGCCGCCTGCGGCACGCGCCGCGATAAGAAGATCTTCGACTATGTCGGCAACGTCACGGCTCTGCTCGGCGACGATCGCCATGAGGTCGTTCTTCTCGGCGTCGGTGATCGTTGAGTCGGGTCTCACGACTTCCTCTGCCAGACCGACCACTGCCGTCAGTGGTGTGCGTAGCTCGTGGCTGACTGAGGCTATGAACTCATCCTTGTAGCGGAGCTGGTCGGAGAGCGCCTGCTCTGCCGCCTTCTGCGCTGTGATGTCTGTGGCGAAGAGGACAACACCGCGCCGGTCCACCGAGCCAGCGCTCCAACTGATCACGCGGTGGTAGTCGGTGCCCTCTGCCTCGAAGGTGAGCTCGACAAGACCCTGTTCGTCTCCGTAGATGATCTGTGCAGTCACATCTGCGACGATCCGGGCGGCGTCGGGGTCGATACTCCCAAAGAGACTTGCAGGCCTGTTGAGGAAGAGATCTTCGCTCGCCGCCCTGTTGTAGCCCTGAACGAACACCTTGCCGGCGATCACCTGCGGATCGAGTTTGCCGGACCTCATGGCCTGCCTGTACTCGTCCAATGTCTGACATTGGTTCTCCAGCAGCCAGCGGCGAACGGCGCGTAGATCCAATTCAACAATCCCCACCGGAGCGGTCTCGATGAGCCGCTCGTATTGGGCCCGGCCCTGGCGCGTAGCCTTCTGGACGCTGACAACCGCAGCAAAAGTCAGCGCAATAATGACGAGAACCGTTGTGGTATCGCTCGCCACCTGGCCATATGACCGGGTAGCCGGCCACCTGGCAGCCACCACACCAACGATGATCATGGCTGACCAGGTGACGGCCACGGGTCGTATCCACTTGCCACCGAGACTGAGGGCAAGCACCCCGGTTGTGGAGAGGAACACGATTGGCTCCGGGTCCGTCAGCCAGTAGTAGTCCTGGACGTTGCCAGCGGAGTAGAGCGTGGCAGTGGCAGCGAGTGCCGCGAGCACCAGAAGCGTACGAGGGTATGCCCGACCGGAACGATCCATCCAGAGAATGATCAGAACGAATACGCAGGCGGCGCCAAACTGGGCGCTCGACTGCGTAGTGCGTTGGCGGAGGAGGTCGGCGAGGCCGATCAGACCGAGCGCGGCGTTTCCGATGAGCAACACCCTGATCATGGCGCGCTCAACATGCTCCTCTGGATCTTTGAACCCGATCTCGGTCCAAACCCTGACTCGATCAATCCAGCTCGCCATTGGGTACTATGTCGGTGTTTGCGGCCCGCGATTCACTACTTCTTATCGGAAGCTGACTCAACTCGCGCGCAATCCGGGCACAGACCGGTAACTGCGAAGTGCGTCGGGTCGACGACGAAACCGGTGGATCGCTGCAATTCATCGAGCCAATCGGTGATCCCGGCGGTTGGCACCGAGGCTGTCGCCCCACACCGCCGGCACACCACATGTTGATGGGCCGCTTCTGAAGCCAGGTGGTATACGGCTGGGCCGTGACCAAGATGGCTGTGTACCAGCAGATTGGCCTCCTCGAGCGCATCGAGCGTGCGGTACACCGTCGATTGGTCGGCAGTGGCGTTGTCGCGGGCTCGAACTTCATCGAGGATCCTGGCCGCAGTCAAGTGCTCGCTGTGGAGTTCAGCGACGATCGAGCAGACGGCGCGCCTAGCCCCAGTGATGCGCAAGCCCTGGGAGCGCAGCGCGTCGATGAGAATCTCAGAAGTTATGTGCATCAACGCATACGGTAGGCGAACGGCGCCCCCGCCCGGTCATGCTTCCGGTGGAAAGGCCTGGTCGGCGATGAATGCGGCGATGACGTCGGCGGCATCCGGTTCAATCGGGACGACGTAGGCAACACCGCCTTCTAGCGAGTTCTTCACCGGCAATGTCCTGGTTTCGATCTCGCCAGATGACAGGCTGAGCGCAGCACGACCCAGGTCGACCATCACCTGCACCGAGAAGCCCTCGTCTGCTTTGATCTGCTCGGCCAGGGTAGAAGCAAAACCGGGCAGATTGAAGGCTGCGGATTTCGAGGTGGCCTGGTCGAACATAAGCAACAAGACCTCCTGTTGCCGATGTGTGCGGCCGATGTCGCTGCCGTCCACCGACTTCCACGATCCGTTGATCAACTCCTCGTAGTGACGAGAGCGGGCATAGGACAGGGCGGTCATGCCGTCCATCTTGATCGTGCCCGCGTCGACGTTGAGCCCGGATTTTGTGTCCCTGGCAGGGTGGTCGAAGGTCTTGGTGATGCCGCCGAGAGCATCGACGACATTGGCAAACCCGGCGAAATCGATCTCTACGTAGTGGTGGATGGGTATGCCGAGGTTGTCCTGAATCGTCTGGACCAGCAGGTCCGGCCCGCCGAACACGTAGGCGGCGTTGATCCGGTTGGTGCCCTCTCCCGGGATTTGCATCTTGAGGTCGCGGGGCAGGCTGAGCAACTGCGCTCCCTCTCCCGGCACGAGATGGGCAACCATGATCACGTCGGTACGCGACCCGCCGAAGTCGCCGAAGTCGGTGAGATCGTCGAGGCCTTCGCGACTGTCGGAGCCGACGATCAGTATGTTGGCGACACCGTTGTCCTGGACCTCCTGTTGCAGCGAGGGAAGCGCCTCATTGGGGATCTTCTCGATCTTCGAGTCGATGAAGTAGACGAATCCGACGGTGCCGAATACGGCGAGGACGGCGGCGATGAGCACGCCGAGCAAGACCTTCTTGGGGGTGCTCAGACGTGAACGCGGTTCGGGCGCAGGAATAGGGGATTCGGTGGTCAAGTGAGCCTCGCAGCAGATCGGGATGGTGGCTGCAATCGGGAAGTGTAACGAACGCCGGGACTATGCAAGCGAAGTGGCAGGGACGGGGGTGCAACTTCCGGGTTACCATTCCCGAATGAGTGAAAATCTGAACCGCATCAGCCGTCGCATCACCCAGGAGGCCTCGCAGGGGGCGTCACAGGCGATGCTCTACGCCACCGGACTAACCGAGCAGGACATGGACAAGGCCCAGGTAGGGATTGCCTCCATGTGGTTCGAGGGCAACTCCTGCAACATGCACCTCGATGATCTCGCAGCCAAAGTCAGGGAGGGAGTTATCGCCGCCGGCATGGTATCGATGCGATTCAACACCATCGGTGTTTCCGACGGGATCTCCATGGGGACCGAGGGGATGAGCTACTCGCTGCAATCTCGTGATCTCATTGCGGATTCAATCGAGACCGTGATGCGTGCTCAGTGGTACGACGCCAACATCTCGCTGCCGGGCTGCGATAAGAACATGCCCGGGTCGATAATGGCGATGGCGCGGGTGAATGCCCCGTCGATCATGATCTACGGCGGCACCATCCGGGCCGGGCACCTCGAGGATGGCACCCCGCTCGACATCGTGTCCGCGTTCCAGTCATACGGAGAATGGATCGCCAACCGGATCACCGATGAGGAGCGTGAGGCCATCGTTCGCAAGGCATGCCCCGGTGAGGGCGCCTGCGGTGGAATGTATACGGCCAACACGATGGCGTCGGCCATTGAAGCGTTGGGGATGAGCCTGCCGTATTCCTCATCGACGCCGGCAAACGACCCGGCAAAGCTCCAGGAGTGCTTCGACGCCGGGGCGGCCATCCGCAACCTTCTCGAGCACAACATCACGCCTCGAGACATCATGACCCGGGCTGCGTTCGAGAACGCGATGACCATCGTCATGGTGACGGGCGGATCGACCAACTCGGTGCTGCACCTCATCGCCATGGCCCGCTCGGTGGGTGTCGACCTCACCATTGACGATTTTCAGGCCGTCAGCGACCGCGTGCCGTACCTTGCCGATCTCAAGCCGAGCGGCCGCTATGTGATGGAGGACCTGCACGCTGCCGGCGGTACCCCTGCTGTGCTCAAGCTCTTGCTGGACCACGACACCATCGACGGAAGCTGCATCACGGTCACCGGCAAGACGCTCGCCGAGAACCTGGCCGATCTGCCCGGGCTTGCAGAAGGCCAACAGATCGTGCACGCATGGGACAAGCCGATCAAGGAGACCGGCCATCTCCAGATTCTTCGCGGCAACCTCGCCCCGGAAGGTGCGGTCGCAAAGATCACGGGCAAGGAGGGGTTGTGGTTCAGTGGCACCGCCAGAACCTTCGATTGCGAGGAGGATATGCTGCCCGCCCTCGAGCGCGGAGAGATCGGCCCCGGCGATGTGGTTGTGATCCGGTACGAGGGCCCCAAGGGCGGGCCCGGCATGCCCGAGATGCTCACTCCGACCTCGGCCATCGTCGGTGCCGGCCTCGGTAGCGATGTGGCGCTGATGACCGACGGGCGCTTCTCCGGCGGATCACACGGGTTCATCATCGGTCACGTCACTCCCGAGGCGCAGGAAGGCGGTCCGATCGCCCTCGTCGAGAACGGTGACACCATCACCATCGACGCCACTACCCGTTCGATCGTGCTCGAAGTCGATGATGAGGAGCTGGCCCGTCGCCGTAGCGTCTGGACCGCACCGCCGCTCAAGGCGACACGTGGCACGCTCCACCGCTATATCAAGACGGTCAAATCCGCCTCACAGGGCTGCGTCACCGACGAGTAGAAGGCGTGTTCCCCAAAGGCGAACACGTACGCAGTTTCCTGCGGAAACTGCGGCTGGGTGTGTCATCGGCAGGAACCTACGGCTAGGTCTCCAGGGCTTGCATGGCTAGCGCGATGGCGCCGTATAGGCCTGCGTCCTGGCCCAGCTCGGGATAGACGACGTAATCGTCGAGGTTGCCGTCGCGGATGTGCGACGTTGCATACCCCGAGATCTGCTCGGCGAGCTTGGTTCGGAGCAGCTCGATCAGACCCGGGACCTGCATGACTCCGCCACCGATGACGATTCGCTCCGGGGCGACCACGTATGTGAAGCTGCACAGCGCCTGGGCGAGATAGGTTGCTTCGAGGTCCCAGACGTATTCCCGGTCTGACAGATCCTTGCCCTTGCTACCCCAACGATCCTCGATTGCGGGACCCGATGCCATGCCCTCGAGGCACTTGCCGTGGAAAGGACAATGCCCTGCGTACTCGTCGCCATCCACCGGTTCTAAGGTGACGTGGCCCATCTCGGGGTGGCCCATTCCGTGATGCACCTTCCCGTTTAGCAGCACGCCACCGCCGATGCCCGTCCCAATAGTCAGGTACACAACATGCGACAAGCCTTTTGCTGCTCCCCACTTCCACTCACCGAGGATCGCTCCGCCGACATCGACGTCTATTGCTCCCGGGAGGCCGAGGGCATCCCGTACCCGGTCGAGTACCGGCGTATCACTCCAGCCGGGCTTCGGTGTGGCCGTTATCGAGCCATACGTTGGTGACCCTGACACCAGGTCCAGCGGGCCAAAGCACGCGATGCCGGCCGATGCGACCGGACCGTTCTCCTCGATGAAGGCGATACTGGCCGAAAGTGTTTCGTCCGGGATGGTGGTGGGGATAGTTGTGTCGGCGACGATCTCCCTGTCCTCGGAGATTGCGACGCGGAACTTGGTCCCACCTGCTTCGATGGCTGCATATCTCGTCATGGTCCGACGATACCGCTTCGACGGCTACCGGCACCAACCGGGGGGTCAGCCGCTGATCCGATCGATCTCGACGGCAACGTCGACCCGCACCTCTCCCGGGCGTGACCACTGGTAGCGGTCGCTGTTGGTGTACTTCCCGGCCATGCGATCGATGAGGTCGGTGCCTCGATTCTCGATCTCGACCGCCCGGCCATAGAGGACGATGTTGCGATACGAGTTGTCGGGCACGGTAAAGGAGATGGCGATGCGGGGGTCGCGGCGAAGGTTACGCGGCTTGACCCTCCCCTCTGCGGTGCTGAACACGAACCGATCGCCCTCGAGATCCGCCCACACCACAGACACCTGAGGTGATCCATCGGGATTGATGGTCGCGGCATGGAAGAAGATCGGTTCGGTGATCAGGGCACGTACGTCGTCGGGAAGGGTGGCGCTCATGGTTCTCCTTGGCTACAGGTGGTGAAGCTAGCGGTGCTGTCGGTAGTAGAAGTACGGTCCCGGGTGCGCGATGCTGTCGCTGTTGTCAACCCACGGAGTCACAGTGGACCAGGTAGAGGAATTCAAGGTCAAAGGCGAAGAGTTGCTCGGCAAGATCAGGGAATTGATCGCAGAGGGCAACGTCCGCCTGGTCACCATCAAGAACGCCGAAGGCAAGACGCTCCTGGAGATCCCGTTGACGGTCGGTGTAGTCGGTGTGCTCCTGGCGCCGGTCGCAGCCGCTATCGGCGCTGTCGCAGCATTGGTGACCGAATGCACCATTTCGGTTACGACAAACGTTGACCCCGAGGACTAGTTCAGACAGGGGCGGGTTTTCTCCGGCGGTCGCGGAGCGTGCGGAACGCCAGGACGATGAAGAACAACACGATCGGGACGACGGCCATGGTCGCCGAGCCGGATGTGTTGGCGTGATAGCTGATGATCAGCCCGGCGGCAACCGACACGACACCGATGAAAGCGGCGGTGAGCATGATGAATGGCACCCGCCGCACCACCAGGGCGGCCGTGGCTGGCGGGCCGACGAGCAGGCCGAACACCAGCAACGTTCCGACCGTTTGAAACGAGCCGACGATGGTCAGCATGACAAGCCCGAGCAGCGCGGCATGTGCGATGCGCGGCTGCATGCCGAGTAACTTCGCCTTGCGGTCGTTGAACGACAGCACGAGAAACGGCCGATAGAGCACCGTGGCGGCGGCAACCGCTACGACGGCGATTATGCCCAGCAGCCACACGTCGCCGGAGGTGACCCCGAGGGCGTCACCAAAGAGAATCCCGGTGAGACTGCCGGTATACGAGGCGGTCCTCGAGATGAGGATGACGCCGCTGCCGAGCATCCCGACAAAGAGCAGGCCGATACCGGTGTCTTCGGAGAACGTTGTCTGGTGATGGACGAGGTTGATTCCCAGGATCATGACGACGGCCGCCAACAGCGCGCCGATCATCACATTGAAGCCCAACAAGATCGCCAGCGCTATGCCCGGGATCACACCGTGGACGAGAGCATCGCCCAGGAAGGTCATACCCCTGATGACCACCCAGGTACCGACGACCGCCAGAGCGATGGCTGCCAGTGAGCCACCGATGAATGCCCGCTGCTGGAAAGCCAGCTCGAACGGTGTGGTCAGCCAGTCCATGTCCGGTTCCGTTCTGCCGTGGGCACTATCATCGGGATTGATAATCATAATCAGAAGGTTGGTCGATGCCGACATCCAGTCTCGATCGTGACGTGGAGCAGAGACTCCAGCGTGACGACATCCGCTATACCAGGGGCCGCCGCGCCGTCGTCCGTGCCCTCGCCGACGCGGCCGGGCCACGTTCGGCCGCGGAGCTGAACGAGGACATCGGTGCCGAGGTCCCGCTCTCCTCTCTCTACCGGACGCTGGCGGTGCTCGAGCGGGCCAATATCATTGCTCCGCATTTTGGTGCGCGAGGCCTCACCCGCTACGAACTGGCCGAATGGATAACCGGCCACCATCATCACTTTGTGTGTCTCGAGTGCGGTTCGGTTTCGGATATTGACATTTCGCCCGACGTCGAGCACAAGGTGGATGCGCTTGTGGCTGAGATCTCGGAACTGGCGGCGTTTGCCCCGACCAGTCATGTTCTCGAGATCGAAGGGCGATGCAGGCAATGTCGATAGCACCCGCCGCAGTCCGCGCCGACCGGGTGGTCCTCGGCTACCCCGGGAAAGTCGCGGTGGAAACCAGCACATTCGCCATCCCGCGGGGATCGGTGACAGCGGTGATCGGCCCCAACGGCTCGGGCAAGTCGACACTACTCAATGCCATCGCCGGCCTCATCGAACCATCGGCGGGGACACTGGACGTACCGGCCCGCAGCAACGGCTCGCAGCGCATTGCATATGTGCTCCAGTCGATACAGGTCAACGACGCGCTACCGATCACCGTTGCGGAAGTCGTGGCGATGGGCAGGTACCCGGGCCTTGGCTTGTTCAGACGGCTCACCGCAAGAGATCACGAAGCCATCGACATCGCGATGCGACGTACCGGCATCGACGAGATGGGCGTTCGGCACCTTCATGAACTCTCCGGCGGTCAGCGACAGCGGGTGTTTGTGGCACAGGGCCTTGCTCAGGATCACGATATCTTGCTCCTCGATGAGCCGCTCACCGGTATCGATCTCCCTACCGCGCAAGCGATCGACGAGGTGATTCACGACGAGCGCAGCCGCGGCTGCACAGTCATCATGACGACGCACGATCTGTCCGAGGCGATGGTGGCGGATTTCGTCGTGCTGCTTTCGGGACGTGTGGTTGCGGCAGGAACACCCGGTGAGATCCTGACCAGCGAGAACCTCACCGAGGCATACGGTCAGGCGCTGATGCACATCGAAGAAGGGGCAGTGTTCATCGACGATCCGGCGCACATCCCCATACCGGGAAGACACGCAGGCGTCCGCAGCACGATCCACACCGATTCCAACCCGAGCGATGTGCATGGGACCGAGCCTCACTAGATGTGAGATCAGTGCCCGGCCTGATCGAGTCTGACCTGGAGCCATCCACGCACGACCTGCCGGTATAGCGCTTTCCGATAGCGGTCTGCGTGACGGTAGGCTGATCCGCCTCATGAACAACGGGACCAGCACAGCCGTCCTCGTCACCGACCTCTTTCGCGGCGACGGCCCATTTACCGGCATCGCCGACGATTTTGTCGCGATGGTGTGTGGCTTCTGTGGCCAGGTCTTTGACGCCGACGGCCGATTCACCATCGATCGGTTCGTGTGCTCGACCTGTGCCTCGGTCCTGTCGGTCGTCTCCAAGTAGCGGGGCATGGCGACCGGCCAGCGCCCGGCCGGATTAGTCGAGCCACAGCGGCAGTGACCGATCCACCTGCACCTCTTGTCCATCGACGAAGGTTGCGATCACCTCCGTGCCGCGAAGCTGATCGGCGCCGACCTCCACGGGATCGCGGTCGACCACAACGAAATCTGCAGGGCTGCCGACGGCGAGCGGCGTTGGTTCCTCGAGTGCGCGAGCTGCTCCCGAGGTGTACATGGCCAGGGCGCTTCCCGCGCTCAGGCTCTCCGCAGGGACCATCCCCGCCCGATCCCGTGCCAGCGCCATCCCGACCCATGGGTCGGGTGACTCCACAGGACAATCCGAGCTGCCCGCAAGTGCCACGCCCGCCCTCTCCATGGTCCGGAACGGGTAGGTGCGCTCGAGCCGCTCGGCGCCAAGGCGGTCGATCAACCAGGCAGCCTCCGAACCGAGGAATGCCGGTTGGACGGCGGCGAGTATGCCGTATTCCGCAAGCCTCTCGATATCTTGTGACGTCAGCACCGAGGCATGCTCGATCCGCAGTTTCTGCGGGTCGGCGCCGGCACCGATCAGGTCGCCGAACATGTCAACAACAGACTCACAAGCTAAGTCGCCGATGGCATGCACTGCGGCGCCGCCACCAAGAGCAAGCGCCTCCCGAACTATGTCTGTGTCGAACCGGGTCAAGCGAAGCGTTCCCGTTGTCGGGACGTCGACGAAAGGCTCATGCATCGCTGCCGTATGCCCGCCGAAGCTGCCGTCACCGAATCGCTTGATGCCGAGCCAGCGCAGTCGCTGCGGGGCGGCATCGATCCGCTGCTTTGTGCCGGCGACCCCGGCCACCGTGTCTTCGATGGTGTATGCGCCCATCTTGATTGGCAATTCACCAGCGGCCGCGATGGCGATGTCCACCTCGTTGCCCAGGCTCGCCCAGGCGCCGTGGCCCGTCCTGAGGATGGCGCCGATCGAAGTGATCCCGACAGCTGCCAGACGGCCGAGGGCGTCGAGGAGCTCGCCGCGGCTGACCTCGTTGCCTTGTCCCAGGCTCTCGGAGACAAGCTCTATCGCTGTCTCCCTGAGCACGCCCGTCGGTCTCCCATTCTCATCCCTGTCGATGCTGCCACCCGGCGGATCGGGAGTCTCTGGCGTTATCCCGGCAAGCTGCATCGCTGCACTGTTGGCAATAGCGACGTGGCCGCAGTAACGGTGCACCATCACCGGCCGGTCGCCGACCGCTGCATCAAGCATATCCCCGGTCGGCAGCCTTCGCTCGGCGAGTGTTTCCTCGTTGAGGCGCATTCCCAGCACCGCTGTCTTTGAGCCGGGTCCGGCCGCTTTCCTGAGCCGGGTGACGATCTCATCGAAGTTGTTTGCGGTGGCGAGCGTCGTGCCTCGAAGAGCAGCCGCATAGGCAACGGGGTGCATGTGTGCGTCACGCATTCCCGGTAGCAGATAGGCATCGTCAAAATCCCGGGTGTTCCCGTCGCCGGAGAGGCTGGAGCGGTCGCCGATTGCAGCGATCACGCCATCGACGACAAGCACCGCGTCACCGGAGATCCCGAGGGGAGCCCGTACCGAGCGTGCGGTGTACAGCTGTGAGGCCACCCTCAGGACTCTTCCCGGCGATCGATGTGGGATGGGACCAGCGGTGCGAGTATCTCCAGTAGCGAGGGGTACAGGGCCGGTGTCGCAGCCAGTACATGGCGTAGAGCACCGACGGGTGGGCGGCCACGCACATCGGTGACTGTTGCTCCAGCTTCAGAAGCGATAACGATCCCGGCTGCCACGTCCCACGGTCCGATCGAATACTCCCAATAGCCATCGAAGCGCCCGCAGGCGACCCAGCACAGGTCGAGCGCGGCACTGCCGAGACGGCGAATCCCATTGACCTCCGCCAGCACGGCAGCTACCGCCCTTGTGTACTCGGCCGCGTACTTGTCGTGGTCATAGGGGAACCCGGTGACGACGACAGATCGATGCATGTCGACGACGTCAGAGACCCGGATCGGTTCGCCGTTGCGAGTGGCGCCGTGACCTCGCCCGGCGGCGAACACTTCGTCGTGGATCACGTCTACCACCACGCCCACCAGCGGCAGGTCTTCGTCCCAAAGAGCAACCGACACGCCTACGTGAGGAATGCCGTGGATGAAGTTGACGGTGCCGTCGAGCGGGTCGATGATCCAACGCCTGCCTGTGGAATCGCGGGAGGCTCCTTCCTCGCCGAGCAGGCCATCTTCAGGGCGGTGGGCGGACAAGGTCGCGACGATCGCCGCCTCCGATGCCCGGTCGATCTCGGTGACGGGGTCGAGCCTGCCCTTCTGCTCGATGGTCCGATGAGATCCGAATCCGGACCGTACGATGGCGGCTCCCTCAGCCGCTGCCTCGAGTGCCAGTTCCAGGTCATTCATGACCCGCAGCCTAGGCACCGATGCCGGTGGCGACCCTACTTCCGCCGCACAACCACGATCGGTGGCTACTCTCCGTGATTCGATGATTCCGTACACCGCCGCGCTTGCCGGAGCCCTTCTGATGTGGCTCGCTTTTCCCCCGTTCGACCTGGGGTTACTTGCGTTCCTTGCGCCGGTTCCGTTCTTGTGGGGTCTGCGCCGCGCCGAGTCCGCCGCTGCGGCGATCGGGGTCGGTTTCGTCTATGGATCGGTGTTCTTCGGGCTTCTACTTTCGTGGATCGCGGTGCTCGGCGTAGTGGCCTGGATTCCGCTGACCCTGTGGCTGGGGACACTCTCGGCGGCATATGGCTTGTTGGTGTGGAGCTTCCGGATGTGGCCCGCGGCGCGCTGGTGGTTGATCACGGTCGGAGGCTGGACGCTCTGGGAACTGGTCAAAGCCCATGTGCCCTGGGGCGGCTTCCCGTGGGGGTCGGTTGGCTATGCGGCCGCCGGTAATCCCGGCTTCATCGGTTCGGTGCAGTGGATCGGCCCCAGCGGATGGACGGTCCTTGCGGTGGGGATAGCCGCCGGGATCGTGCTGGTAATCGAGGACACTGAACAGTGGCGTCTGTTGGTCGATCCCGGCGTGGTGGTGCTGCTGCTCGTGCTCGGCGGGCTGCTCTTCGTCCCGCACGCCGATGGGTCGGTCGTCAACGCCGCCATCGTCCAGGGCGGATCCCCGTGCCCGCAGACACATTGTCAGAATGAGAACCAACGGATATACGAAAGCCATCTGGAGCTGACCCGCACGATAACGAGGGGCACGGTTGATCTCATCGTATGGCCGGAGAACTCGTTCGGGGCACCGTTCGACCCCATTGGCAACCCCGACATCGAGCAAGAGCTCAAGGTCGAGGCATCAAAGCGCAGTGCCTACATGCTGGTGAGCGGGACCCATGTTGTTGACACGGATTCCTTTGTCAATGTCAACATCGTCTACTCGCCGGTCGGGACGGAGGTCGGCCGGTACGACAAACAGCATCCCGTGCCGTTCGGCGAGTTCGTGCCTCTGCGCGACTTGTTCAGTTTCATCCCGCAACTCGAACAGGTGCCCCGCGACATGATCCCCGGCACCGAGGCTGTCGTCTTCCCGATACGTGACGACGGAGTACTCGGCTCGGTGATTTCGTTCGAAGGGGCGTTCATTCGGAACATCCGGGCCGAAGCCAGAGCCGGCTCTCAGTTGCTGGTCATCGCCACCAATGAGAGCAGCTACGGACCGGACGCGCCCGCTTCAGATCAGTTGATCGACATGGCTCGCGTTAATGCCGCAGCCGTTGGACAGGATCTGATCCTGGCCGCGATAACCGGCAAGTCAACCTTCATTACGGCAGAAGGCCACGTTGGGGAAAAGACCGATCTCCTGGAAGAGACGGTGCTCTACGGAGAGGTGCACTTCCGGGATGCCGGCCCGACTCTGTATACGAGGATCGGTGACTGGATGGTCATCGTCGCGCTGGCGGGCGCCGCCGCGGGCATCTTCACCCCCGGTCCGGGTCGTCCCGAAGGCGGTCTCCGCCAACGCAGGATCTGAGCACGACGACTCAAATGTGATATCAGACGCAAGCTCTTGGGCTAACTCGACCACTAGCTGAGTTTCCGTCCGACGGAACTCAAACGTGATTTCAGGCGCTCATGCGCCTGAAATCACGCCTCGTAAGCGGAGATTGCCTCGGCGAGGATGTCGATGCCTTGATCCAGCTCATCGGTGGACACGTTCAGCGGCGGGATGAACCGGATGATGTTCGTGTCTGGCCCGCAGGGCAGAATCAACATGTTGTGTTCCAGAGCGTATTTGCCGATGGCCGGGAAGGCATCCGGATCCGGCGTATGGCCATCGTCTTTGACCAGCTCGACGCCGATCATCAACCCGAGGCCACGAACATCACCGATGGTCCTGTGCTCGCCCTTGATCTCGTTCCAGAGATCAAACGCGTGGTTGGAGAGCTTGTTGACGTTGGGGACGACGTCGCGCAAGGCCTCAATCGTTGCCGACGACGCGGCGCATGCGATCGGGTTGCCACCGTAGGTCGTGCCGTGAGACCCGGCAGGCCACGATCCCATCAACTCCTTGGATGCGCCGAACGCCGAAAGGGGGAGGCCGTTGGCGATGCCCTTGCCCATCACGAGGATGTCGGGCCGGATGTCGTAGATCTGTGATGTGAACCATTCCCCGGTGCGCCCGAAACCGGTCTGCACCTCATCCATGATCAACAGGATGCCGTGCTCGTCTGCCCGGTCCCGTAGACCCTGGAGGAAGGTCTTGCCCCCGGGGTAGTAGCCGCCCTCACCTTGCATCGGTTCGACGAGGAAAGCAGCGACCTCACCTGGTGTGATCTCATGCTTGAGCAGGTAGTCAAGCTCCTCGAGCGCCCTGGCGCTGGCTGCTTCCTGGTCCATCTTCCAGCGGAACGGCCACGGGTAGGGGGCAATGAATACCGAGCCCACCAGCGGGTGGTACCCCTGGCGGTATTTGGCCTTGGATGTCGTGTACGACACCGAGCCCATGGTTCTGCCGTGGAAACCACCCCGGAAGGCCACGATGCCCTGCCGGCCGCTGGTCTTCCTGGCAAGCTTGACCGCACCCTCGACCGATTCGGCACCCGAGTTCATCGGCATGAAGGTCTCGATCCCGTCCGGAGTCACCTCCCGCAGGTTCTCTGCCCAATCGACCAATGACCGGTATCGGAAGGTTGAGCCCGAATGCCATACCTCGTTGACCTGCTTGATGATGGCGTTCTTGACATGTGGTGGCTGGTGGCCGAGGTTGCTGACGGCGATTCCACAGGTGAAATCGAGTAGCTTCTTGCCGTCCTTCGTGTATAGCCAGGATCCTTCGGAACCGACCACTTCATCGTCGGTCTCGAAGGCGAACAGTGGTGCGATTACTTCTTCTTGCCGGGATACCAGGTCGGTCATCGGTGCTCCTTTACGGATAAGAGAAAAGAGGTGAGTGGGTGACGGAGAACGTCACGGAGCTGCAAAGAGCTGTCGTCGTCGATCGAAGGGCCGGTGCGTCTGCATGTGACCATTGTGACACATGATGGGCCCCCTCTGGATAGGTGCGACAAAAAGTAGGTGAAGCTGGGGCCCAAAGCTGTCGAATGACGTGACATGGACGACAAAGCTGCCGGGCTGCCTTCACTTACCATCGTGCTGCCCGCGTACAACGAGGAAGCCCTCATCGGTGACACCCTCGAAAAGGTGGTTGCGTATCTATCGAGTATCGAAGACCGGTACACATGGGAGATCCTCGCGATCAACGACGGGAGTCGGGACCACACCGGTGAGATCCTTGACCGGTACGCCGCAAAGGAACCGCGGATCAAGGCACTGCACCATCACATCAACTTCAATCTCGGGCAGGCGTTGCGGTATGCATTCTCCAATGCCCGTGGTGACTACACCATTGTGCTCGACTCGGATCTGAGCTATGGGCCGGAGCATATCGGTGCCCTGGCCGATGCCATCGTCGAGACGAGGGCCAAGGTCGTCATCGCCTCGCCATACGTCAAAGGTGGCAAGGTCACAGCAGTTCCATGGTTCCGGGAGAAGCTGAGCCGTTGGGCAAACAAGCTCCTGTCGATGAGCGCAAAAGGCAAGTTCTCAACTCTGACCGGGATGGTACGCGCATACGACACAGTGTTCCTACGCAAGCTGAACCTGAAGGCGTGGGACTTCGAGATCAACACCGAGATCATCTACAAGGCGCAGGTATTGCGGGCACACATTGTCGAGATCCCGGCTCATCTCGATTGGAGCGGCCAGCTCGAAATCCCCGAGCGAGGCTCCAGCATCCGCATCCTTCGGGGGATACTCGGCCAGGGCTTTTCCAGCTTCCTGTTTCGACCCTTCTTCTATTTCATCGTCCCGGGCCTGGTCATAGCGGTAGCTGCGTTGTACTCGTTGGGATGGTCGTTCTACCACACGATGTATCAGCTGTTTCATGTGCCGCCTGGCGCCGAGGCGTCGATATCGGCAGCGGTTGCTCGAGCCTATGCCTTCTCGCCGCACAGTTTCATCGTGGGCGGTATCTCGTTGCTCGTGTCAATCCAACTGGTGAGCCTTGGCATCATCTCGGCACAGCAGAAGCGCTACTTCGAGGAGCTCTTCCACCTGGGCACGACAGTGCTCAGCCGAACACGAGATCTACCCCCACAACCGCCCCACGACTAAGAATCCACTTTTGGCGTCGA
>Ga0307423_1000305_pt1 | contig 33378 bp, 35 predicted proteins | sample SalMarWE160310MG_FD_202154 | JGI IMG/M metagenome (GOLD analysis project Ga0307423, IMG submission 202154) | Salt marsh sediment microbial communities from the Plum Island Ecosystem LTER, Massachusetts, United States - WE1603-10 | ecosystem: Environmental > Aquatic > Marine > Intertidal zone >... | reverse complement strand
TTATCGAAAAAGAAAAGTCATCTCCTCTCATCAATTGGTTCAAACTGGAGTCTGATGAGGTAGCATACCTCACAAACATGAAAAAGCTATAATGGACTGGTGAAAAATGGTAGTTCTCAACAAAACTTCTTTCAAACTTCCACGGGTTGAAAGCGACGAATTCATTACTTTACTGAAGCTTGGTCTAGGATATAACCGCAACCAAGGATGCTACTTCATAAGCAACTACAACAACATCGGAAAACTAATCGATACCCTATCTAACATCCTAAATACAGAAGTTGTTTTTCTCCAAAGATGCACAATATGTTCAAAAGCTTTCTCATGTTCAAATTGCAAGTACGCCGATTCATGCGCCACAAAGAACCTTCCTTTTGAATGCGTTTGTCCCCAATGCCTGAACAAAGAGACCTCGCAATCCAATGTTCCCAAGCCAAAGGGTAACTTGTCAGCCTATTTCTAGAAGGCACCATAAATGAAAAACTAGTTTCAGACCCCACAAAACTAAGTTTGACAGTGAAGCTATTTGTTTTAAAACAGAAAAAAACCAAGTTTTTGCTTAAGAATCGGGAACTGTTTTTCTATGATATCTTGCTTCCTTCAGCAACGTCTTTTTCTGGTTGTAGCACCGTAACGTTGCCTTCGTCGTCTTCAGCCGCTAATATCATACACTGCGACTCTACACCCATAACCGTGCGTTTTTGAAGGTTAAGGAGAAACAAACATTTTTTGTCAACTAAGTCCTCTGGCTGGTACCACTGCAGAAGCCCCGCGGCAGCCTGCCTTTTCTCTGTTCCGAAATCAACCATGAGCCTTATGAGTTTCCTTGAACCTGGAATCTGGTTTGCCTCAGTGATTTTTCCTATGCGCAAATCCAGTTTCTGAAACTCTTCAAACGAGATTTCCATTTTCCAACACACCTTCAGCCGAGATTTTTACACGTGACAAAACACTATAAAGTTTTGCGTTTCACTCTCACTTCCATTTTTGCGTCAGATGCTATTTTGTGCGCTTGAAAAAGCGGTTCTGGGATTCTGCTGTTGCGGACGCAGTGTTTTGTGATTTCCACAGCTGTTTCCAGCGACACCAAGTGACCAACGCTGACGTAAACGGGCTTCGCACCCTTTTTTGTGGTGACTACCGCGCCGATGGCTCTGCAGTTTTGAACCAGAAACTCCTCCCCAGCCACAGTTTTGCGCTCACCGATTAGCCAGCTTTTAGCCACTCCAACAGTGGGTTCTCCAATCGCGAGTCCGAGGTGGCTGGCGAAACCGAAACTATACGGGTGCGCTGCTCCTTGAGCGTCAACAAGCAGCACATCAGGCTTACGCCTCAGCTTTTTTATGCAGGCGACCGCGGCGGGAAGCTCCCTGAAAGCCAGCAACGTTGGAATATACGGGAACTTGGCTTGGCACGTTTCCGTTTGCTGCTCTAAAATTTCAAGAGACTCGTAATCCAAAACCGCCACCGCGCCTATTGCCAGTTTATCAACATATGCTACGTCAACGCCGGCTACGCTTCTGATGTTCTCGGGTAAGTGGTCTCCAGCTATAATTTTCTGAGATAGGAGCAGTTGTGTTTTGTGGGCTTTTGAAACAGAAAAATTGTGTAACGAAACGGTGGAGCGCATTGTTAACTTTTTCTGGGCTGCCGCTTCATTTGCGGTGCTTGCTCTAAATGTTTCAGGTAGTTCTCCAGCGACTTTCTCCGCACTTCCTGAGTTACGTCTCCTCGCGTGGTTTCGATTATTCGGCGTGCTATGTCGCATTTCCTTCTAAGCCCGGGAACAAGCATGTACGCTTCATCCATCGCCATTAACTCAATGTAGATTTCATCCATTGTTTGCAGGCAGTTTTCGCCTTTTTCAGCGTCTCCTTCCCGTAGCACGTCCAGAACCAGTCTGCGGTACTCGCCTATGACGTCGGCTAAACCTAACACATAGTCTACCGCAGGCACGTTGATTTCCTTTGGTGTGATAAACCGTTCTTCTCGGATTAATCCTTGAAAGATGTTTGCTTCAGCGTACTCTTGAAGCGCCGTGCTGAACATGCCGCTGTAAATGATGGCAGGGTATTCCTTCGCTGAATCTTGAAGTTTGGATATGATTTCTTTCGCGGTGTCAAGTGTTTTTCTGGCTTTGTCGTATTTTTTCTGGTGCATGAGAAGTATCGACTGCTTGGACAGGCTTGTTGCCTTTCGCATATTCTGCTGCGCGTTTTCTCGCACGTTGTCTTTCTGCGTGAGCTCTTCTTTTATTCCTTTTAGAATAGTCTTCAAACCCGTCAAGTTTCCACCATTACTACTATAAAACGCATTGACTACTTATTAATTCACTATCGAAAAAAAGGATGTTGAGAGGTTTTTTTCTTCTTTATGCTTATTCTTCCTCTTCAGGTTCAGGCTCTACCCATTTCTCAATCAGCAGCTTGTCGTCTTTCAGCTTGAAACTTACTTTGACGAATATGGAGTCTGCTCCCTTGAACGGGAACATGCTGTCTTCTGCTAGGTCTTTGGGCAAGTAAATAAGGTATTTGCCGTCCTTTCTCCTGAACAGTCGTCCTCTTCCTTCACTAACCATAGTTCACCACCCGTTGAATTAAATCATAAGTTCAAGAATAGGGTCGTTTACAAACATATTTAAGCTTATCCTTCACAGTTACCATCAGAGCCTTATTAAAAAGGTTGAACAGCCCCGAAAATTGAATTATTTGCGAGTTGTGCCCTTTTGTTCAGTGAGTCTCAAAACTTGTAGGTTTTCTGCGTTTGCTTAACAATACAACTCGGCTCTCGGGCGCCTCATCTATAACATAATATCCTGTCCTCTCCGCTAAACATCTCGCGAAATCGTAAACCTCCTCGTGCGACGGCATATTCGAGTAATCTAAACGCAGCCCCGAGAAACCCACATGCATATACGCTTTAGCTTCAATATACGTGGGCTCGGCTTTTCCAACAAGTTCGGCGTAGCCATCCGCAAACTCCATGTTGTGCCCTTTAACCAGTGTCATACGGGTCACGGTGGGGCAACCGAAGCTCGGCAGCAGGTCAAGAGTTTCGTTCAATTTCGCCCAGGCGTTGGGAACTTGGGGGCGGCAAACGTGCTTGAACACGTTTTCGTTTGGGGCGCAGACCGAAATGTACAGCTGCGTTGGTTCTTCGTTTAGCTCTGCAAGTTTAGATGGCATTGTGCCGTTGGATACGAGGAACGTGGTGAACCCCTTGTGGTGAAACGTGTGAATCAGTTCTCTCAGATGCGCGTACAGGGTTGGTTCACCCGCTAAACTTATGGCTACGTGCTTAGGTTTGAGGGCTTCGGTGAACTTTTTCCAGCTTGTTTTCGGGTGCCCGTTGTACCCAGTTAATATCTTGGCTTGCGCCTTCAAGCTTTCTCGTGCAATTTCTTCAGCGTCATCCCAGTTTGGCAGTTCCATTTCGTTCCATTTTGCTTGCAGGTCACCGCTTTGTGCTCTCCAACAGAACAGGCACTGCTGTGTGCAGTAGAAAAGCGAGGGGGTCATTTGGATGCACTGGTGCGATTTTATCCCGTAAAACTTTTGTTTGTAGCAGGAGCGGTCGTGAATTAACGCTTCGTAAAGCCACTTGCACCTTTTAACTGCCGAGTGCTTGCCTACAAGATGGTATCTGTGCTTTTTCAAGAGTTGCAGTAGCGCAGGCGGAATCGAGTTCTCCATGTTTCACAGGTCCATGCACGTTTTGTTCTGGGATACACCTATTGGATGTCGTTTTATAAAATGGTCTCGCTGCAGAAAAAGGGGCTTGTGTAAAGGCAAAGTTTAAAATGTTCTGGCACAATGAAAATCTGCTATACAGGAGAAGTCTCGTTTGAAGGAAAAAGCTGCCACAGTCACTCTCTTAATGTTGCTGAGTGTTGCGTTTCTGCTCATGCCGCTCTCTATTGTTACAGGGCAGCTTGGCGTGAACATCTATTTGCTTAACCCTGAGGAAGAGGGCGTTGCTGGTCAAACCGTTAACCTTCAAGGAACAATCGACATCAGTAATGGCAGATACCAGATTTGGTTTGATGACAGGCTTGTTTTGACAAACAGTTCCGAAGGATACTACGTGAACGCGGACTTCATAATCCCGTCGCTTCCAGAAGGCACCTACTCGATAACCTTGAGGGACGTAACCACAAATCAAAACACAACCAAAGACTTCACGCTAAAACTGGCATACTACATTGAAGCCCAAGTGCCTCCTTCCCCTGAACTGCTGCAGGAAGGAGATTCTGTTGTTTTGAATGTAACAATAGCTGGCGTGCAGTCAGGCACCACGTACCACGCGAACGTTACGGTTACGCTTCCGGAGCCCCTCGGCACGATTTATTCACGGATAGTTGAGCTTGCTGCTTCAGGCGAAGAAACCGTTGCCTCTGCACTGGTGACTTATCCCGCTGCCGCTTTTCAGCCTGAAGGCTCGCTTACCGATTATGCAGGCACGTACAAAGTGGCTTTTAATGCCACTCTGGCCACGGGTCAGTTTATTGTGGGTTTCACTGATTCAAGCCTGTACCACAGGGGTCAAGCTGTGGCTATAAACGCGATAGGTTATAACCCTGGCGAAAACGCTACAATAACCATCGTAAACGAGAAAACCAGTGATGAAGTGTATTCTGAAACCGTGGCTGCTTCAAGTGAAGGCGTGGTTTCTTCTTCTTACACGGTTCCCTCTGACGCGTTGATAGGTAATTACAACATAACCATAACCCCCGAAACCACAGAGAAGCTCGTGCGTGACTCCCAGATTTTCTCTGTTCCAGGTTACGCCATAACGGTTAACACCTTGAATTTGGCAGGTGAGCCTGTAGGTCAAATAGTTGTTGAAGCTCTTGATGAATCTGCAGACACCGTGTACAACGGCACCAGCCTATTCGACGGCTCAACCAGCTTGAAGCTTGAGACGGGTAACCACGTTTTAACCGCGTATTGGAACAATGTAGCTGTCGGCGAGATGAACGTGACTATAACTGGAGCAGGCTCATTTGACTTAACATGCCAATTGACCAATCTGAAAATAACGATTAAAAACGAACAGGGAAATTTGATTCCCTTCGTCAGCTTAGACATCACCTACCAATATGTTACAACAAAAGACGGAGCATCTAAAACTGGTTCCGCCTCGGGCGAAACAGACCTTTCAGGAACTTTCGTTCTAAACTCTGTTCTGCCCGGAATAAGCTACACTGTTAACGCGTCTCTCTACGGCGTAGTTTTCAACACCGACAATAAAACAGTTTCCAATGTTCCCGTGCAGCCCCTTTCCGAAGTGGTGATAATATGTCCCACTAAGACTCTGACCCTTAAGATAGTGGATTACAACATGGAAGCGATTCCAAACGCGCGCATAGAACTGGTTGAAATATCAAGCGGTTTGTTCCATGGTGCTGTAACTGACGATGCAGGAACAGTAACATTGGATCTTACCTTCGGAAAATACCGGTTGCGCGTGTACAAAGACGAAATCTTGTTGAACTCAACGGTTATCGAGGTTTTCAGCGACGCGCAGCGCCAAGTTCGTTGCAGTCTCTACAACATTCAAGTGTCCGTGATGGTTGTGGACTACTTCAATCAGCCGATACCTAACATGAACGTGGTGTTTAATGGTCCAGGCGCAGAAGCGCGGTCATCAACAACGCAGGCGAACGGGGCAACAACATTTGGCGGTGTAATTGGCGGGGACATACAGATACTTGCATATCCTGAAGGTGCGGAAAGCTCTTATGAAGCAGTAAGCCTCAGCATCGAGGAGCCCACAACGGTGGAAATTCAAATGGCTAAGTACATTCTGATAGGACCGTTTCTGGTTGAGAGCAGTGCGTTGGCGACTTTAATCGTGGTTGTGGTCGCGGTGCTCTTGTTTGTCTCCATTGAGGTTATCCTGAGGAAACGAGCTAAGCGTTCTGATAGTGGAAGTTAAATGTGTAATCAGGAGTATTGAATAAAAAAATTTATATGGGTTCCAAGAGCTATAACTTTTGGGAATGCATCGCAACATTGAATTTTATTAATTAACAATAGAGGTGTGTCTATTGGCTCAAACAAAAAACTGTTCTCCCGGCTGTCAATTCTTTAAGTGCGTAAAAAACTCTGCTTTCTTCCGCCGCGACGTTGTATGGTGCAGATGGACTGATGACGCCTGTAACGTTGCGAACTGTACTTACGCCCTCTGCGTTAAGAGGCGTTTGCTACCGCGGGGGGTCTGTGGCGAAACCGTCAAGCGAAAAACTGTTGAAAGAGATCCTGAAGAAGTATTTGACGAACCGATAAAGCTGCGAGGAAAAGCGTTACGCAAGATTAAGGATAGAGAGTTCTACTGAAGAAACATTAAAGCAGAAACCGCTGTAAACTCAAGGTTTATTCGTGTTTATTTGGCTTGCACACGTTTAACTACGGGCGGTTTTACCTTTTTCAGAATTCTGTAGCCGCAGATGATGCATTTGATTTCTCCGCCTCGCATCTCCAACTCTTCAGATGGGACTCTCGCGCCACATCTTATGCATTCATAAACAATTCCTGATTCTTCCAACGACTTTACCCTTCCTACAAAGGAAAAGCATTTTGCTTTTAAATGTTTCCAGTGCCTTTACCATTAACGAAGGTTACAGCTTGAGAAAACGACAACGCAAAAAACTCTCCAACACTCTCTCCCTAGAAGGCACCAGCAAAGTTTACAACTCGTTTGATGTTGTAGGTGACATAGCGATAATCAGGATGCCCCCCGCGTCACGAGTGAGCGCAGAAACTGTGGCAAAAGCAATACTGAAGCGCCACCTGAACGTGAAAACGGTTCTGCTTCAAACAAGCCCAGTGTCCGGCGACCTGAGGCTCAGACGCTTAACGCATGTGGCTGGCGAAAACAAAACAATCACGGTTCACAAGGAATTCGGTTGCTCCTTCGTTGTTGACGTGGCTGAATGCTATTTTTCTCCAAGGCTTTCCCACGAAAGAATGCGCATAGCCAAACTGGTCGCTTCAAACGAAACTGTGGTTAACATGTTTGCGGGCGTCGGCTGCTTTTCAATAATAATTGCTAAACATGCGAATCCCAAGAAAGTGTTTTCCATAGACGTGAATCTAGCGGCGGTTCAGTTCATGCAAGAAAATATTAGACTTAACAGAGTTTATGGCAAGATAACACCGTTGCTAGGTGACTCCAAAGAAATCGTAAACAGCAGACTGCAGAAGTTGGCAGACCGCGTTTTGATGCCTCTACCTGAAAAAGCCCTTGAATACTTACCCTACGCCTTAGCCGCATTGAAGTCAGCAGGAGGCTGGATACACTACTACGGCCTCGAGCACGCAAAGAAAACCGAAAACCCCAAAGAAAAGACCAAGCTGAAAGTGACGAGGGCTCTTGACGCTTCAAGCGTAGATTTTGAGGTGCCCTTTGTCCGCGTTGTGAGAAGCACAGGTCCAAACTGGTTCCAACTCGTTGCTGACATACAGGTCACGTAACACCAAAACAGTTTTAGCATAGAAAACCTGAAAGAGTAAACGACAAGTTGCATCTATTTATGGTTCCTTTATATAAAGGGGGCTATAGAAAATTTTCATGCGTCAGAGCTTAAGCACTCTGGTTTTCACCTTCTTATTTTGGCGCATATGTTACGGCTTCAACAAATCTTAATAACATGTCATTATTATTGTGTGCATGAGTGAACTGAAATGAAAAGGAAGCTTATGGAAATCCTCGCTTGCCCCATAGACAAGCATCACCCGCTTGAACTTCACGTTTTCGAGGAGAAAGACGAAATCGTTGAAGGCTTAATCGTCTGCCCCAAATGTCTGCGATGGTATCCAATACGCGATGAAATCCCAGAAATGCTTCCTGACGAACTGCGCAAAGAAAACGAAGACCTTCCGTTCCTGAAGAAATGGAAAGCCAAAATACCCGAAAAAATAGTTTCCGAAGGCAACCCCTTCAGCCTAAAACGTTAAACCCCACTTACCCCAGTTTTACTGCTCTATTTTTCGCCGAAGACCGCAATGCAGCCTCTGCAATCTGTAAAGCTTTCAACCCGTCAACTCCCGCTATTAGAGGTTTCTTCTTCTCTGTTATGCACTCTGCGAAATGTTGAAGCTCACACTTCAAAGGTTCCTTCCACGGAAACCTAGGCTGCAAATTCTCTTTCGGGTCCTCAATCCACAACTCCTGGGTCATGTAATCCAGCCTCATTATCGCATCGCTTCCAGTTACAGTTAAAGTCCGAGTTTTGTAAGGAGTCAACCAGTTAGATTCTATAAACGCGCTTTTACCATCCTCGTAAGTAAGCATTATCTGAGCGTAATCCTCAAACTTCCTATGCCTCATGCTTCCAGCTTTCGCATAAACACCCACTGGATTTTCACCAGAAATGAAACGCATCACGTCTATGTCGTGAATCGCAGTGTCCTTAACCACTCCAACATCACCTATCCGTTCAGGCCACTGAGAAACCCTTTTCGCAGTAGCGCAAACGAGTTTCCCGATCCTCTTATTTTCCACAGCCTCACGAATATGCTGCAGTCCAGGAATAAACCGCATAAGAAAACCCACGGTTAAGTGCAAATCGTTTTCTTCAGCCACTTCCAAGAGTTTCTCTGCCTGCTTCGTGTAAGTAGCCATGGGTTTCTCAACCAAAACATGCTTTCCCGCCCTCAACGCTTTCAGAGCTTCTTCGGCAAGTTTTGTTGACCACGTACACACACTTAACGCTTCAATCTTCTCGTCTTTCAACATCCGCGAACTGCTCGTGTACGCTTTAACGCCGAACTGATCAGCCACAGCTTTTGCTCGCTCCCCGTTAACGTCGCAAATAGCCACAAGCTCCGTAGATTCCAACTCACTGTACACTCTAGCATGGTTTTTCCCCCAGAACCCTGTTCCTATAACTGCTGTACCTAGCTTTTTCATTTCTTCCCAGCTCCTCTTCCCAAACCACGATACGTAAAGCCCTTCCGTTCAACCTTTTTAGGCTCAAACATCCCAGTTAAATCAACCATCGCCGCTGGCTTTTTCATTACAGCCAGCACCCTCTTAAGATTTAACCGTTTAAACTGATCCTGCTTAGTCAACACCACCACGCAATCTGCCCCCTCCACAGCCTCCTTCATGCTTCGCCTCAACGCACGAGCAACATCCGAAAACTCGGTTTTTGAAAGCAACGGATCATAAAGACTGGCTTTTGCACCTCTTTTCTCCAGCATCTTAACAAACAATGTCGTCACAGTTTCCGGCCTCGCAGTACCCAACACGGCAACTCTTGCCCTCCTCAAAGTCTTCCCGCAGCTTCGCAAAGCATCCTTCGTTAAATTAATCGAATGCCTCACCATATCCTCATTTATGCTTCTAGCCAAAACAGGAAGCCTAAGCTTAGAACCCAAATTCTCCGCACTGTCAAGCACAAGAAACGCTTCACTCCTCTCAACATCCTCAGCTTCAACAGCCGGCGAAAACCCCTCATCATCCACATCCAAAAGCTCCAACGCCTCAAAATAGTCCACACCCGCAGACTCACAGAAAACCGCCAACTCGTTAGCCAACGCCAAATTCGCATCCCGCTTGGCAATCGCGAAAAGCAAAGCAGCTTCCGCCGTTTTAACATCCAAAACCTGCTTCACCTCTTTCCCCGTTACAGCACCCAAAACCTTCACAGCAGCATCCAAACTAGCTTTATCCAACGCAGCAACCTTCCACTCTTGACCTACAACCGAAGACAACGGCTTACACCCCAAACACCAGATTGGACAGTAAACCAAGCCAAAATCTTCGCCCACCTTAAGCCCTGAAGTGTTCTCCAACGTTTCCTTAACTACCCCTTCCGTGAACCCTAAACCCGCTGTGCCTCCATAAACAAAAAGTGCACCTCGACTAAGCGACTTTCCAACCTGCTTACAGGCGTTTTCCACAGAGTAATCCGGATGTTTCACATCATCATTTTTCGCCGTAAGCGTCATGACAACTATGTCGCTCTGGGCAACCGCGTTTTGCACTCCGCTTGTCACGTTTAAGCGTCCTCTACGCAAAAAACTCTTCAGTTTAAGCTCTGTTTCTCGGTCAGAGAACACCATTTTCCCTTTCGACAGGTGCTTAACAATTGTTTGGTCAGCGTCGGTGCAGATCACTTTGAAGCCTGCTTCCGCAAAAGCAGTAGCGTAGAGAACTCCTTTCTCTTCGCATCCTACAACACATGCAGTGTATTTTCCGCGTTTCTCCTTCGTATCTATTTCTTCGGGCTTCAAGTGTAAGACTTCAGGCATCTAACAAGTATTCCCCATGTTTTCTAAAGCAACTTTCTTGACCAAAGTTAAAGGGTTGAAAGTATCTTTTCAAGCGTTATACTGTAGTCTTTGATTAGCTTTAATGCTTTTTCTTGAGTTTTCGCTTCCGCGTACAGCCTGTAAGCTGGTTCTGTTCCGCTGGGTCTCACCAGAATAGCGCTTTTGTCTTCAAACCAGATTTTCACGCCGTCAATCATGCTCACGTTTTCGCCTTTCACCCGTTCAAGCAGCTTCTCATGCACCCTTGCTTTCTTATCCTCTGCGCACTCAACTTTCCCTTTCTCAATGAAATACTGCGGTTGCTCCGCGACCAGCTCCGAAAGCTTCTTTCCCGTCTTAGCCATAATCCCCAAAATTAACGCGGTTGTCATGGCTCCATCGCGAACCGCTTGGTGCGGACCATAGAAAACTCCGCCGTTTTCTTCTCCACCCAGCTTGGCTTTCACTTCCTTCATGGTTTGCGAAACCGTCACGCTGCCAACTTTGGTCCACACGATTTCGCCTTTGTACGCTTCTGCAACGTCCTTGATGAGAGTTGAAGAACTCACAGGCGTAACTATCTTCGCGTTAGGATTCTCAATCAAAAACTGTTTTTCAACAACCGCGAAGGTTTTGTCTCCCATGTAAATCTCGCCGTTCTCGCCGACAAATATGGACCTGTCAGCGTCACCGTCGAAAGCCACACCCAAATCTGCGCCAACAGCCTTCACCGTTGCAGCCATCTCCTGCAGGTTTTCCGGACGAGGTTCCGGCATTCTTCCCGGGAAAGTTCCGTCGATGTTGGCGTTTATGGTGGTGACTTTGCAGCCTATTTCTCGCAGAAGCTGTGGCGCTGCCAATCCGCCTACGCTGTTAGCTGCGTCTACGACAACGTGATAGTTTTTTTCTGCTATTTCAGGAACGTTTATGTGTTTTTTGATGGCTTTCACATATTCTTGATTGACCACGGTTAGTTCGTGTTTTGTTCCCAGCTTGTTCCATTCCGCCAACACGGCTTTATCTTGGAAGTAGATGTTTTCTATTTCGGTTTCCTGTTCGTGTGAAACTTCTATGCCATCGTTCCAGATGACTTTGATGCCGTTGTATTCAGGCGGGTTGTGGGATGCCGTGATTATTACTCCACCATCCATGCAGTGGTTTTTCACGGCGTATTGCAGTGCTGGGGTGGGTGCCATTCCTGCGAAATAGACGTTGCATCCTGTGGCTGTTAAGCCTGAGATGACGGCTTTTGCGAACATGGGTCCGCTGGTTCTTGCGTCGTGTCCCACCAGTAGGTTTTTTTTGTTGAAGAATGTTCCGATTGCTGAGCCTACTTTTATGGCTATTTCGGGGGTTAATTCTTTGTTGGTGAGTCCGCGGATGCCGTTTGTTCCGAAAAGCTTCTTTGAGGTTATTTTTTTCATCTCCTCTTTTTTCTAACAGATGTTTTTGGGTTTTATTATGTTTTCAGAGACTTCTTTAGCTGGGCAAACGGTGGTTCCTTTTGCGAGGGTGATGTTGTCTCTTATTTTTGCGTGGTCGCCGATTATGCAGCCTTTGTTGATTTTGACGTTTTTTCCGATTTTTACGCCTTCGCCGATTATTGCTCCGTTTATTGACGTGGAATCATCTATTGCTGCTTCTGGCAGGATCACTGACTCTTTTATCTGCACGTTTTCTCCAACTGCCACGTTTTTTCCTATGATGGCGTATGGACCGATAACCGACTGGCCTCCTATTTTTGCGCTTTTATCCACTGCTACAGGGTTTTTCTGTTGGATGTTGTTTTTGGTTTTGTGTGGTCGGATAAGGGCGTCTAGTACCGTTTTGTTTGCTTCGAGATATTCTTCTGGTTTGCCTATGTCCATCCATAAGCCGTTTATTTTGTGTCCGTAAAGTTTGCCTTCTTCGACGAGTTTTGGGAAGATTTCGCGTTCCATTGAAACGTGTTTTCCTTTCGGGATGTAGCTGAAGATTTCGGGGTTCAGCACGTAGATTCCAGCGTTTATGAGGTTGGTTGGCGCTGTGCCTTTGGCTGGTTTCTCTATAAACCGGGTTATTCTGCCTTTCTCTGTTATTTCTGCAACGCCGTATCTTGTGGGGTCTTCAACTTCGAAGAGGGCTATGGTTGCCAATGCCTTGGTTTTCCTGTGGGTTTCCAGAATCTCTTTGTAATCCACTTCTACGAATATGTCGCCGTTTAAAACCAGAAAGGTTTCTGTGTGTCCGATGAGTTTTTCGGCGTTTTTTATTGGTCCACCAGTTCCCAACGGTTTTTTTGGCGGGTCGATGGAGTACTTTATTTTTAATCCGTGTTTGGGGATTCGCTCGTTTTTTATGTAGAATGCTGTTAGTCCGTTAACTGCTAATATTGCTTCTTGAATGTTGCTTTTGGATATTTGCTCGTAAATCCACTGAAGCAGAGGCTTGTTTACTACTGGAAAAAGCGTTTTGGGTCTTGTGCAGCTTAACGGTCTAAGTCTGGTGCCGAATCCACCTGCAAGGATCAAAGCTTTCAGTTAACGTCAACCTCTCTTTTTAGAGGCTTATACTATCCACACATTTTAATATAAACAATTATGGTAAACACGTTTTTTCTATTGAAAAAACAAATTGATACTTTTTGGTTATTTTTAGTTACGGTTATTTACAACATGTGCTCTCGCTGATTTTTTTCTATAGCCCCCTTATATATATTAAACTGCATGGAATTCCACAGCGCAGATTTCCAACATGTTTTTGGACGGTTTCTGCGTCAATACGGGTAGACTCCCCTCTATATTTTCTGCAACGAACCACTATTAGGCTCCTAATAGGGGGCAAATATGTTGCAGGTTATATGATTTTGCCTCGGATGTAAACAGGAGAAAGTAGAATGAGAAAAGAGAGATAGAAAAAAAGGTGGTCAACGGAGGCGCATGAGCACCATTTCTGCGGCTAGGACCATGGGTTCCCAGGTTTCGCATAGTGGCGGTGCATAGGCGGTGTCTGCTTTGGCTAACTCGCGCACGGTCATGCCCTTCTGGATGGCGAATGACAGGGCGTTGATGCGTTGTGTGACTTCTTCTGCGCCTACCACTTGAGCGCCGATTATACGCTGAGATTCCTTTTCGACAACAAGCTTGACTTTCACGGGCAGGGCGCCTGGGTAGTAGTCTGCTTTCGTTTTGGAGCTTATGGCTCCCGTGATAACTTCGATGCCTGCTCGCTTGGCTGCGGCTTCGGTTAAGCCTGTTACGCCTGCTTCTAAGTCGAAAAGCCGCGTTACTGCCGAAGCCAAGACGCCTGGGAACTGCGAGTAGGCGCCGGCAGCGTTCGTTCCCGCCACTTTTCCGTGTCGCACCGCGATGGTTCCCAGCTGTGCGCAAACGGGTTTGTGGGTGATTAGGTTGGGGGCTTCCGCGCAGTCGCCGACGGCGTAAACGTCTTTCGCGGCGGTTTCCATTCTGCCGTTTGTTTTTATGGCTCTGCTTTCTCCGAGGGGTATGCCCGCGTCAACTGCCAGTTTAGTGTTGGCTCTTACGCCGAAAGCGCTGAGGAACAGGTCAGCTTCTATCTTTTCTCCGCCAGCCATAACTGCTGTTACCTTGTCGTCGCCGAGAAATTCTTCCACCCGCTTCTCCGTGAGGATGCATATGCCTTTTTCCTGCAGACGCTCCTGAACCATCTTCGCCATGTCCGCGTCGAGCATGGCAGGGAGAATCTGCGGCAGCATCTCCACCACGGTTACTTTTAAGCCGCGTTCAATGAAAGCCACGCCTGTTTCAAGCCCGATTAATCCTGCGCCCATAATCACCGCGGATTTGGCTCCATTCTGTACTGCTTCTAGGACTTTTTTGCCGTCCTCCAAAGTGCGGAGGCTCAGTATTCCCTGCTTTTCGCGACCTTTAATTGGGGGCATGAAGGCGTCTGCGCCAGTGGCGATAACCAAGCTGTCGTACGGTAAGGTTTCGATGGCGCCTGACTTGTCGACAACTGTGACGTTTTTTTCTGTGGTGTTGATGGCGGTGGCTTTTGTCTCGGTCTTCACGTTAAGCTTCATCATCTGGAAGTATGCAGGGGGGTAAACAATCAGGTCTTTGAAGCTGGGGATTTGCCCGCCTACCACGAAGGGCAAGCCGCACCGCGAGTACCCTGGGGTTTTCTCCTCGGTTACCAAGGTGATCTCGGCTGTGCGGTCTTTTTTTCGCGCTGCGGACGCGGCTTCTACGCCTGCGGCGTTGGCACCAATAACGATTATGCGTTTAACCATGAAGGTTCCTTCATTTGTTTTGGTTCTTGTGCCATTCAACCGCTTTGTCGAAGTCCATCAGGTTAGCCAGGTCTGCTTGCAGGTTTGAGGGTTTAACGACGACGAGCCAGCCTTTCTCGTATGGGTCTTCGTTCAATATTTCTGGTTGCGACTGGACTTCCGAGTTGACTTCCTCCACGGTTCCGCTTACGGCGGCGACCAAGTCGGAAACGGCTTTCACGGACTCTAAGGTGCCGTAGGGCTCGTTCTGCTTCACTTCTGCGCCAGCTTCGGGCAGTTCAGCGTAAACTATCTCCCGCAGCTGCTTCTGAGCGTAGTCTGTGATGCCCATGCGCACCTTGTCTCCTTCAACTTTTGCCCACGCAAAATCTTTTGAGTAGTACAGGCCTTCAGGCACTTCAAAATTTTCCACTTTCACCATTCACATACACCTCTAAACGGTGAGTAATCAGGGAGGCGCAGCGCTTAAAAGTTTTGATGACGCCTTTCCCTGTTTGCACGTACTATTCTGTGAATTTCAGCGTTCTCTTTTTTCTGCAATCCAGTCTTCTGTCCACTGCCGCGCTTGCGGGTCAGGAACTTGAACTGGCGGATGCTTGAATGCGTACGAGGACATGCTCAGCAGGGCGCCAGCGGTTTTGCGGTCTAGAGCTATTTTTGCGGCGCGGATTAGGTCGATGACGACGCCTGCGCTGTTTGGTGAGTCTTCAACTTCGAGTTTCACGCTGATGTTGATTGGGCGGTCGCCGAACTTTCTGCCCTTAAGTGAGATGTAGCAGATTTTCTTGTTGTTCAAGAAGCCCACAAAGTCTGAGGGGCCAATTCTTGTGGGCAGCGCGTATGGTACGAGGCTGGTGACTGCTTCGGTTTTGCTGATGCGTTTGGATTTCAGGCGGTTTTCCACGGTCATGTTCTGGAAGTCTGTGTCTCCTCCGAGGTTAAGCTGGTATGTTTCATCCACGATGACGCCTCGGTCTAAGCATAGCCGCACGAGGCTTCTGTGTAGGATGGTGGCGCCAACTTGGCTTTTGATGTCGTCGCCAAGCACGGGCAAACCTGCCTGCTCGAATTTTTTAGGCCATTCGCCTGATGAGTCGCTGCCTATGAATTCGGGCATGCAGTTGACGAAGGCGCATCCTGCGTCTATGGCGCATTGGGCGTAGAAGCGTACTGCGTCGTGGCTGCCTACTGGGAGGTAGTTGACGAGGATTTCTGCTTTGGCGTCTTTTAGGACTTGGACGACGCTTTCTTTGGTGGCGCTGCCGTCGTAAACGTTGAATGTTTCGCGCATGTGGGGTGCCACGCCGTCCATGATTGGTGCCGGCGAAACTGTTACGCCCAGGTTTGGCACGTCGGCGAATTTTACGCAGCAGTTTGGCTTTATCCATATGGCTTCGGAGAGGTCTTTTCCGATTTTGTCTTTGTTTACTTCGAAGGCGGCGACGAATTTTATGTCTCGTATGTGGTAGCCGCCGAAGTTAACGTGCATGAGTCCTGGCACGGTGGTGTCTTCTTTAGCGTCCTTATAATACTGAGTTCCCTGAATCAAGGCGGAAGCGCTGTTGCCAACGCCTACAATTGCAACACGAATTTCAGGCAATCTATTAAACCTCACAGGTGACCGTTAATAGAGAAGGCTTAATCACTGTCTACTCTATAACTTTTTCCCAACCTTCTGTAGCTGATGTGGTGGTTTGTTTTTTTCTGTTAGTAGAAGTGAAAAATTACTTAGCACAACTACTTCCAACAGGATATCCTACGTATTGTGTTTTGTTGTCTGGACTGGGGTTGGATTGCATATTGGTTGTGCATGATGTCTTGCAGTCCATTTAGAACCACGGCTGGGTTCAATTATTACCTGAAACTCACTCTTCGTTCTTAACTTTATAACAGGATTACTATCAAAATGCTGACACCAACGATGGCTGGGACGATAATGAACAAAACGTTAATTACTTAAACACGATATTATTTTTAAAGCTTAGTGCGGTAGGCGGAATGAACCAATCTAACGTCAGGATGACGCCTATTGGTTTGCACGGACCATGCAACCGCCTACCCGCCCTGCTTCGTCAGGTGGGGGGATGAAGTGTTACCATCACACTCAACGACGTCTTAGCCTCAACAAGCGCCTTAAGCAACGCCTCCTCCTCAACAGTCCAAGGCAAACCCTTAGTCACAACCACACCCCATAACCCTAACCCACCACAAGCCTCTTTTTTTGATTTTTCGCGATTCAAAAACACAAACACAATCACACATTATAAAACAACAAAACAATGCACAAAACAGAAAACAACCAAGCGCTGCCTGTCAGCATGAACAACTTTTTCCTAAAATGGCAAGATTAAAAGGGAACTGCCAATACAGTAGCAGTTAGGTTAGTGAGTATTTATGAAGGAAAGTGAAGTCAGCGTTAGGTATGAGCCTTTTAAAGAAATTATTATCATGGAGCGAACGTATTTTCCGTCGCCTGAGGATTTGGCGCGGTTTACGGCGGTGATTGCTGGCGGCAAGCTGGCAGGGCTGTACTGGACTGAAGGCGTGGTTTTCCTGTACTTCCCGCTTCCCGCATCCACAACTGCAGTTGCGAAGGCACTCATAGAAACAGGCAAGGTATACTGGACCTTCGTCGGCTACTCAGAAATGCCCAAGTACGCGCCGACCATAGAAACAAAAGAAAAAATGATCGTGCCCGTAATCGACATATCAACCGACCCCACCCTCACAAAAGTCGCAAAATGGCTGAAACAACAAAAACAGTAACCACCACAGCAACCCTGCAACAGGCAACCTTCGGGGGCAGGTCTTATTGAAAAAAATAGAACTCAAAGGCACAGTCATCTCCGGCGATGGCGACGGCAAAAAATTCATGGAGCTGCCATGGGTTAAACGGCAGACCACGGAAAAACTCGGCTTCACACCGTACCTAGGCACGTTAAACCTGAAACTCACCAAAGAAACCGCAAAACAAAGAAAACTGCTCGAAAAAACGCCCTCAGAGAAGATATTCCCCGCCGAAGGCTACTGCGACGGGCTGCTTTTCAAGGCGTTCATAGGCATCGTGCAGTGCGCCATCGTCATCCCCCAAGTGGCGGGGTACCCAAACGACCTTTTAGAAGTCATAGCCCCCGTGTACCTGAGGCAGGCACTTCAGCTCGAAGACGGCTGCGAAGTCACAGTCACCGTCAACCATTAAACCTTGCTAGACCTTTAGGCTCGCCCTTTTCTTTTCAAGAACTCGGTTATGTGTTCTTCCGCGCAACCTTGCTTTTGCAGGTATTCCCCGTAACGTGCCAGCGCACTCATGCACCTTGCGGCGTCTTCAGGCGACGGAAACGAGGGAACCCCCAGCTTGTCAAATCTGGAGCGCGTGTACAAGGCCATTTCTGTCTCGCCGATGTCGCACATGACGATGGGTTTGCTGTACTTCTTTGAAATCTCAGCTACGCCGTCGATGTACTTTTCCTTCAAGGCGGGCAGGTGGTGCAGTCCGAGGAGGATGATGCCGTTGACTTCGGGAGCCTGAAACATCAGGTCCGCCGCCACCTCGAACATGTCATCCGTAACCGAACCCGTCAAGTCAACAGGGTTACCAGTCGCCGCAAACTTGGGAAGCACACCCTCGTCTTTGAGCTTCTGGAACTTCTGCAGCGTCTCCTCAGAAAACCTGTTCACCGTCAACCCGTTGCTTTCACACTCATCCACCGCCATGATGCCTGGACCACCCGCATCCGTAAGTACACCTATGTTTCTGCCCATAGCAGGCGGCTGCATAACAAACACTTTACCCGCATCAAAAAACTCCTCCATATCCCTAGCGCGGATGACTCCTGCCTGCTCAAAAGCCGCATCATAAATCTTATCCGAACCCGCGATGGCTCCAGTGTGCGACGCAGCCGCTCTGGCTCCAGCCGCGCTTCTCCCCGCCTTCAAAGCGATTATAGGCTTCTTCGCGGTCACCTTCTTGGCAATCTTGATGAATTTTCTGCCGTACTTGATGTCTTCCACGTAGAGAAGAATAACCTGCGTCTCGTTGTCGTAGAGCAGGTAATGCATCATCTCCGACTCGGTTACGTCGCTTTTGTTGCCGAAACTCACGAACTTGCTGATTCCAATTTGGCGCCCAGCCAGAAAATCCAGCGCCGCGACCCCGAAAGCGCCACTTTGAGTAACTATGGCTATGTCGCCCAGCAGCGGCCTCGGCGTGGCAATCACCTCGTCGCCCGTGGTTAAAACTTTGGTTTCGGGAAGAAACAGCGTGTCCACACCCGTCTTCTGATAGTACACTCCTAAACAGTTAGGCCCCAAGATGCGGATTCCCGCCTTCTTAGCAGTCGCAGCTATTTGCTGTTCAAGCGCGAGGTTTCCGATTTCCCTGAAGCCAGAAGTGATTATGATGGCTGTCTTAACTTTCTTGGCAACAGCCTCCTCCATGATTTTCGGCACGACTTTAGCGGGAACAACAATCACGATCAAGTCAAGCTCGCCCGGAATCTCAGTGATGGACGGGTAGCACTTGAACCCCAGAATGGACTCTTCGCCAGGGTTTACCGGGTAAACTTCCCCTTTGAAAACGCCCCTCGTCTTGTTGTAGGCAAAGTTCTTGAAAATAACGTGCCCAGCCTTATCCAGCTTCTTGGTTGCGCCGATAATCGCGGCCGAACGAGGATTAAAAAAAGCATCTAGCTCCTTAATTTCTTCCATAAACCGTCACGCGCACCTCAATAAAGGAGAGACGGAAGGTTTATTCTTTACTATCCAAAAACACGCGCCTCCAACGTCAACATCCACCGGCGAACGGTTCTTCCTAGACGGCTTTCCTGTTTAGCCTGACGATGACTACTGGTTTATGCTTGACTTTTGCCAACATGTCCCAGCTTATCCCCGTCGTTGGCGCTTTGAATCTTGCAGCCATGTCCCACACGGTGGCGCCTGAGCCTGGACCGCGCGCTCTGTCGGCAATGTTGGCTATGGTTAAGGCTTCTTTCGCCTGCAAATCGCCTCCAGCCACTGCAAGCGGGGTTGGTCTCTTCCTGAACTTGAACAATCGGCCGATGAGGTAGGAGGTTACACCGCCGATGGAGTGGATGCCGCGCATGGGTTTGGGGTGAGGCGTGAAATAGAAGTTCCTGAACGCGTAAGTCTTATCCGTGTCCACAATCAAGACAAAAACTTTCTTCTTCAACGCACGCCAGATGTGCCTGCGAATGTGCTCCGCCGTCGCATACGGATTGTTCAAGGGCAAGCTCACATACGAGAACGGGAGGTTGGAGCCGTCGATGCCGCCTTCAGAACCCCACATCAACGCCTGCAATAGCCCCGCACGCTGCAACGCGAACTGTTTGTGGCGGCTGCCAGCTTCAACAGGGTACCCGCGAAGCCTACGCCTCAGCCTCGGACCTAAACGGCACAACGCGCCCAGAAAGTAACCCCACACAACTCGCATCCAGAGGCGGGAAAGCAACTTCGCGTTGAAACCTGAGCTTACAGAGCTTTCGTCTGCGATGTTACCCAGCGCGATTGAAAGCGCCTTCTCAGACACAACCACGAAATCGCCCTCTGCCACCCGTTTCTCCACAGCGTCAAGAATGCCGTTCAGGTAGTTCTCGCCGGGCTTCCAGTACTCCGTGGCAACGGGCAACGCGTAATACTTAGTCATTTATACAGCCTTTCCACAGAGCCACATTTCTGCTTATCCGATAAAAAGCTTAATTCCAACACTTCTCAAGCAACTGCCCCCTATGGAGTAAGGTAGCGTTTAGGAACAGGGCTTGCTGGTTAGGCGGACAGCCTTGCGACTGTGCTTCGCCCATTTTTTAAGCGTGTGGATTGAGTTTATTCTACTATGCTTGATTTTATGGTTAGTTCTGCGCCTGGAACTACATGTATCCACCAGTTTAGCGGTTGGCTTGAGTCATCGTAGTACACTACGAGCCTGGCTACCGAATCGATGGTGGCGTTTTCTGGAACAAAGCCGTTCCACATGAGCGTCTGGGTTTGCCCAGGCCTTAATGTCAGGTTTTGGGGGGTTCCAGTTTGAGACCACGCGGTGTCTTCGAAAGCTATGTTTATGTTCCATGTGCCTGGAGTTTTTCCAGTGTTCTTGAACGAGATTTTAACGGTAAAAGGGTCGCCTGCGGCTTTATCCACTGTGCTGCATTCTGGAGAGTACGCTAAAACCAAAGGGTCGACTGTGTCGGTTAAAGAGAAATTAACGATAACAACCGCTAGCACTGCAACAAGGAATAGTAGGGCATATTTCTTCGCCATTTCTCCTTTCAACTCCTCTACTCTACTTTCGGCGGTTCCTCTTTATTATTAGTTCTGAAGCTAAGTTCTATAAGAAAAATAGAGAACAAACTACCGTTTTTACGGCGTCAACCGTTCGCGGTCTCGCGGGTAAACCGTCACTTCACGAATGTTCTTCTTGCCCGTAAGCATCATGGTGAGCCTTTCCAAACCTATAGCCCAACCCGCGTGAGGCGGCATCCCGTAATCGAAAGCCTGCAGATGAAACTTGAAAGCCTCCGGGTTCAGCCCCTGCTCCTTCAACCTTGCAATTAGAAGTTCTTTTTCAGCGATTCTTGTTCCGCCCGACACGAGTTCCACATATCGCCACATCAAGTCAAACCCCTCGCACAGGTCAGGGTTGTCCTCTCGCGGCTTAATGTAAAACGCCTTGGAATGTGTGGGCCAGTCAGTTATGAAATAGAACGTTGGGTACAGCTTGCCTAGAACGCGAAAGGCTTCGGTTGGTATGTCTTCGCCCCACGGCACCTCAACACCCTCCTTCTTCAGGTCGCTGAGAACCTGGTCGTAAGTTAACCGTTTGAAAGGAACCTCGGGAACCCGCAGCTTATACTGGAGCACCTCTAATTCTTTAGTGCATTTCGCCTTCACAGTTTTGCACACGTGCTGAATCAGCTGTTCAAGAAGAACCATAACGTCTTCAGCATTGGCGAATGCCTCCTCGACATCCACCGAAACGAACTCGCTGAGGTGCCGCCGCGTGTGCGATTCTTCCGCCCTGAAGAACGGACCAACCTCGAAAACCTTTTCAAGGCTCATTACCAGCTGTTCCTTGTACAACTGTGGGCTCTGTGCGAGGAAAGCTTTTTCGCCGAAGTAGTCCACAGCGAACAGTTCTGCGCCGCCCTCGGTTGCTGACGCGATGATGCGGGGGGTGTGAACTTCCAAGAAGCCTTTTTCGAATAGGAAACCGCGGATTGCCTCCACGGCGGAGTGTTGAATCTTGAATGCTGCAATGTTGGGTTCTTGGGTGAGGTCAAGTGCTCTTGCATCTAACCGAACTTCTATGTTCGCGGGGGTCTTGCCCGTGATGTCTATCGGCAGCTGTAGGGCGGCTGTGCCTAAAATCTTGATTTCCTTCGGCAGCACTTCGAAGCCTCTGGGCGACATGCTGGTCTTTTTCACTGTACCTTTCACGGCTATGCTGTACCGTTTTTGCAGCGCGTCAGACTTCGACAACACTTCGGCGCTCACTTTCTTCTTGGGGATGGTAACTTGTATTGTGCCTTCACGGTCTTGCAATATAATAAAGCGGATGCCGCCTAAATCCCGTATCTCTTGAACCCAGCCGAAAAGCGTGACTTCTTCTCCGTCCATCTCCAGCGTCACAAATGAAGAGTAGCCTGTTCTAACCCAGTCTCCAATGGAGTCCAACTTCATGAATCAAGCGCCCCTAGTCAGCAAACTCTACACGTAACGACATTTTCCGTACTTTATGGGCGACTTCCTTTAAAGCCTTAAGGTCGAAAGGCAGTTGGCTCCCACGCTTTCTTTTCAAAATAACCCTAGTTTCAGTGGTGCCGTCAGGCAGCCAAATCGTGTTGATGGTGAGGATGCTGAGAGGCATGAACAAGTCCTCCAGAAACTTGCGGTCGTCAACACCGTATTCTAGAACACGCACGGACTTGTGGGTTTCCTCACCCAAAGCTTTGATAATTTTTCCGCCGTAACCCAGAAGCCGAGGCACATCACCGTGCCCAACAATTATGGCTAAGGTTTTGCCGTAACTGACGGCTTTGTAAAAACAAACGTTCTGAAGAGAAGGATACTTTCCCTCTAAAGACAGGAGTAAACGGGCGACTTTCAGGTCTAACTCGCTAATTTCGCCAGACTTAACTTTAGCTGAACACTTTTGGCATAGTATGCCGCTCTTTAAACAGAAGCTACATAGTTCGGTCTTCATTCAGAAGCCCTCTTCCAGTGAACAAATGAGGAGCATCAGAGCGCTGCTCTTCACATGCAACGGTGGAGCTTATCGTTCCAAGACTATTTCTATCGTGCTGACGTTGGTCAGCCCGCTGCCTTCGTCTTGAGGCGAAATCTGGTCTGTCCCAATGCCTATTCTCGCGACTTTAACATCAGGCAGAAAACGACGCCTAACCACTTCCACAACATCAATTGCCCTGCTGATAGCTCTTCCACGCGCTTTAACGCTTACTTCTTTTGCTCCGCCGTGAAAGAAGGTTATGCAGGCTAACACATAGTTCATCACTGGTTTCCTACCGATTAGCACCGAGTTGCTCTCTGACATCGTCAACGCTTCACTCCAAGTTTCCTCTATTGTATGGATGCATAAATTTTTTCGTCCACAATAAATACATTGTGGTGTTACCTTGCAGTTCTAATTGAAACTTGACTAAAATGAGTATTTTCTAAAAAAGCAAGCGTCAAAATCTCTTTTTAAGCACTAAAATCTTAAATAACGCTATAAATGTAAAGGATAACCTTAACAAAACAGCATGAAAGTGAAAGACATTGGACCCGTTAACGAAACGTTCAGTTCAGCTTTTGCGAACCCTCTACCAGAAAGGCAAATCCACAACCACCTACACGCTACGCGTCAAACAAGACGAGCTGTCAACACAGCTAGGCATAAGCAGGCAAGCCTTAAACGTGCACCTCAGGAAACTTAAAAACAGAGGCTACATCCGCACAGGACGAGGCTTCGTAGACGTCACAGAAAAAGGCTTAAGCGCCCTCGGAATCTCAACAACACCAGCCTTCATCCTCATCAAAGTGTCACCCGTCAAAAGAATCCAAGTATACGAGAAAATAAAGGAAATCCCAGTCTCAAAAGTCTACAGGATAGCCGGAGAAGTGGACGCTTTAATCACCGTAGAACGAGAAAACCTCGACAAAATCCTCAAAAAACTATACGAAATAGACGGCGTCAAAGATACCCGATCCTACGTCACAATCGAAACCATCAAATAAGTTCAGAATTTTGAAAACTCCCAAATGAAAATGGTGCGGGGGGTGGGATTCGAACCCACGAACCTCTACAGGATAGGCGCCTCAGGCCTACGCCTTTGACCTGGCTTGGCAACCCCCGCTCAAGCAGTTCTGCCTTGCGGTTTTCAGGTGGCAAATAATAGAAATAGGCATCGTATTAAAAGGCTTTACTTCAGCTGACAGAATTGATCTGCCTCATTGGCACTCATTTTTGTTTTGACAATGGGTGGGACAAAAATGTTCACGTGTCGCGGTTTAAAAAATGCATGAAAGCTTATTTTGATAATAGGAAGAAACCGGTTTCTGCGAAAAGGTTTGGGAGAAGCAGAACTGTCTTGTTCTTGGCAGTGAAAGCCGAACGTTCAATCAGTATGTTTCTTTTTTTGCAGTATTCTTTGAAGTCGGCGATGCTTAAAAAGTGGAGGTTTGGTGTGTCATACCACTCGTAAGGCAGCGAAGGTGTGACGGGAACTTTTCCTCTGAAGAACATTTGAAGTCTGGCTGTGATGTACAAAAAATTGGGGAAGCCTACGATGATCTTCTTGCCCACCCGTAAAGCTTCTCTAAGGACAAAGTCGGGTTTTTTCACTTGCTGAAAAGTTTGGTTCAAGATAACGTAGTCGAAGAAACTATCCGAATATTCAGATAGCCCTTTGTCTATGTCCTCTTGGAGTACGCTTAAGCCTTGAGCAATGCAGTTTTGGATTGCATGGTCATTAAGGTCTATGCCTTGAGCGTGCACCTGCTTTTCCCTAATTAGGCTTGTTAGGAGGTCGCCGTCCCCGCATCCCAAATCAAGAACTGAGGCGCCCGTGTCAATCCAGTTAGAAATTATTCGATGCTCTAGCTTACTTGCCCACTTATTCATGCGTGTAAATCACCCGTCCCGTTTTTGTCTGAAACGCTCTTCAAGAAATGCTTGATCAACTGGGTCTCCTGCTCAGTTTCTAGGAGAAACGCGTCATGTCCATAGGTGCTGTTCAGTTCACAGTAACTTGCATCCACTCCTGCCAGCTTGCAGGCTTTCACGATTTCCTGCGATTGATAAGGAGGGTAAAGCCAATCTGACTTAAACGCCAGAACCAGCGCTTTCGCCTTAAGCCCCTGGAAAACTTCGCTGAGCCTGTGCCCGTTCAAGAGGTTAAAGTAGTCAATAGCCTTCGTGAGGTACAGATAACTGTTCGCGTCAAACCGCTTCACAAAAGTGTCCCCGCGATAGCGCAGGTAGCCCTCCACCTCGAAATCCGCGCCAAACTTGAAAGGCTTTCTATCAACGCGAACGCGTCTGCCAAACTTCTCAGCCATAGAGGCATCACTCATGTACGTGATGTGCCCAATCATTCTGGCGACGGCTAAACCCTTCGCTGGAACCCCGCGGTTATAGTAGTTACCCTTTCGCCAGTTTGGATCAGCCATTATCGCTTGTCTGCCAACTTCGTTGAAAGCTATCTGCTGAGGTGTATGCTTTATAGTCGTGGCAATCGGAACCGCCGCCTGTATCCTCTCAGGGTAGGAGACCATCCACTGCAGCACTTGCATGCCGCCCATCGAACCGCCGATAACCGCTAAAAGCTTGTCTATGCCTAAATGGTCAATCAAATGACGCTGCGCGTTCACCATGTCGCCGATGCTTATTATCGGAAAATCAGCACCATAGGGCTTCTCTGTTTTCGGATTAACCGAAGAAGGCCCTGTTGAACCTTTGCAGCCTCCGATGACGTTGGAGCAAACCACGAAGTATTTGTCCGTGTCCAACCCTTTACCTGAACCAATCAGGTTATTCCACCATCCGGGGGTTGTGTCGTCTTTATGGAAGCCAGCGGCGTGTGCATCACCCGAAAGAGCGTGAAGAACAAGAACAGCATTGGACTTTTCAGCATTAAGTGTTCCATAAGTCTCGTAAGCCAACGTCACTGGACCAAACTTCTCTCCAGAATCCAGCGTCAACTCTTTAGGCGGACACGCAAACGTATAGGAACGTGTTTCCACGTTTTCCAAGCTCTTATCGGTCATTATGTTTTCTCCTCCAGAAAAGAGCAGACTTGATTCCTGCTGCTGGTTCGTGGAAGCACGGGAGTTATGATTTTGCTGATGCTTGGAGAGCTTGATCCAAATCCTCCTTTAGGTCTTCAAAGTCTTCAATACCCACGGAAAGCCGCACGTAATCTTCTGTTACGCCAGTCGCCGCTTGCTCTTCCCGCGTTAACTGTTGATGCGTGGTTGAAGCGGGATGAATCACCAAGCTTTTGGCGTCACCAATGTTAGCTAGATGCGAGAACAGCTTCACAGAGTTAATGAATTTCTTGCCTGCTTCTAAGCCACCTTTTATGCCGAAACCCACCAAGCCGCCATAGAAGTCTTTCAGGTATTTGGATGCCACTTTATGGTTTGGATTATCCTTTAATCCAGGGTAGTTTACCCATTTGACAAGGGGATGATTGCTTAAAAATTCGGCGACTTTTAGGGCGTTTTCAGAGTGTTTACGTTGCCTGAGAGGCAAGTCTTCCAGTCCTTGAAGAAGCAAGAAAGCGTTGAATGGACTCAAAGCGGGTCCAAGATCTCGCAGCAGCTGCACTCGAACTTTAAAGATGAAAGCCACATTTCCTAAACCTGGGAAGTTACCGAATGAATCCCAATATTTGATGCCGTGGTAGCTTTTGTCAGGTTCAGTGAATTCAGGGAAGTTGCCGTTGTTCCATTGGAATTTGCCTGAATCCACGATTACGCCGCCTATACTTGTTCCATGTCCGCCTATGTACTTGGTGGCTGACAAAACTGTTATGTCAGCGCCGTGTTCTAACGGCTTCACTAAGCCAACACCAACGGTGTTGTCAACAACTAATGGAACGCCAGCGTCATGAGCTATTTTTGCAAGTGCTTCGAAGTCGGGCACATCAAGTTTCGGGTTGCCGATAGTTTCTGCATATATCGCTCTCGTTCTCGGCGTGATTGCCTTCTTGAATTCGCTGGGTTTCTGAGAGTCAACAAACGTTGTTTTTCTGCCCAGTTTAGGGAACGTATAATGGAGAAGCTGGTAAGTTCCTCCATACAGATTGTTGGCGGCAACTATTTCGTCGCCTAGCTGCGTAATTCCCAGCAATGCTAAGGTCTCAGCGGATTGCCCTGAAGCGACAGCTAAAGCGCCTGTGCCCCCCTCTATGGCGGCGACTCTTTTCTCGAAAACGTCGTTTGTCGGGTTCATCATTCTAGTGTAGATGTTTCCTACTTCTTTCAAAGCGAACAGGTTGGCTGCTTGTTCGGTGCTTTTGAAGACGTAGGAGCTTGTTTGGTATATGGGGACTGCTCTTGAACCTGTTGCTGGGTCTGGGTTTTCTTGTCCAGCGTGAACAGCTAAAGTGTCTAGTTTTCTTTTTGCCATTTTTTGTTGCCTCGTTGGTTTTTGATTGTTAGACCACAAATATTATAACGGCGTTATATACTTTTTTGCATGTTTTATTCCAAAAAGAATATTTAGACATAACAATATTACTAAAAGCATGCTGCCACCACTAGAAGAGATAGCCAACAAAAGACGCCGCCTAGGCCTAAAACAAGCAGAACTAGCAAGATCAGCTGGCGTAAGCCAATCTTTAATCGCAAAACTGGAATCTGGAAAAGTTGACTCCTCTTACATGAAAGTAAAAGCGATTTTTGACACCCTTGAACGCTTGGAAGTTAAAACCAAAATTCAGGCAGGCAAAGTGCTTCATAAAGAAGTTGTCAGCATCCAAAAAAACGAGGCAGTCTCCAAAGTTGTACAACTAATGAAAAAGCACGGATACTCTCAGCTTCCGGTTTTTGATGGAAAACAACCCGTTGGCAGCATCTCCGAAAAAACCATCATGGCACTTATTCTAGGCGGTAAAGATTTGACGCAAATATCTACCTTGCCCGCTGCAGAAATTATGGAAGAAACATTTCCTCAGGTCGGTGAAGATGCGCCAGTGTCGCTTATCTCTAGTCTTCTACAAGTTTATTCCGCCGTGCTCGTATCGAAGAAAGGTGTAGTCGTGGGCATAATCACTAAAGCTGATTTGTTGAGGATACTATAGGATTCGGGAGAATCTTGGAAAACAAAACGGATATATGATTATAAGTGTGTTATATATCCTGATTAAAATGGGTCTTCGTTGCGAAACTATAGGGAAATATGTTTTACCCATCTTCAGGTCGCTCGTCGCAAGAGAGCTTGTTAATACATACAAATTAACGCAAGTTGAAACGGCGAAAAAACTGGGGACAACTCAAGCAGCGGTAAGTCAATACATCAACTCAAAACGCGCGTTGAAAGGCATGGAGCAAATCGGCGAACTGCTGCCTCAAATCCACGGTATGGCTAAAAAAACTGCCAAGCGTCTCGCAAACAGCGGATTAACTCTGGATGATGTTTCCGTAGATTTCTGCGATCTCTGTTCATCTTTCTGTAAGGTAGAATCAAGCCAAATTGTAGAGGATTATGTGATATAGATTCGCTTAGAATGGTTTAAACAGTAATTTGAACCGTATTGGCTCTGCTAGAGCAAAGGTTTTATACTGCCCATACATTATAACACTGTTATAATGCGCGGGTGAAACGTATGGGCAAAATACACAACAACGTTCTAGAAACAGTGGGAAAGACACCATTAATACGCCTAAATCGTCTAACAGCAGACTCAAAAGCCACAGTTGTAGCAAAAACTGAATCACGGAACCCTGGAGGAAGCGTGAAAGACCGTATATGTCTAAGCATGATCACAGAAGCAGAAAAACACGGACTCATAAATCAGAAAACCGTAATCATCGAACCTACAAGCGGCAACACGGGCATAGGCTTAGCCATGGTCTCCGCCGTAAAAGGCTACCGTCTTATCCTCACCATGCCTGAAACAATGAGCGTTGAACGCCGCAACCTTTTGAGAGCCTACGGCGCCGAACTGGTGTTAACGCCAGGAGCGGAAGGCATGAAAGGAGCCATCAACAAAGCGGAAGAGCTTGCCGCAGAAACGCCGAACAGTTTCGTTCCCCAGCAATTCAAGAACTTGGCGAACCCGAAAATCCACAGGGAAACCACAGGTCCAGAAATATGGAACGCTACCGACGGCCAAGTGGATATGGTGGTTGCAGGCGTCGGCACAGGCGGCACTATCACAGGCGTGGCGCAGTACATCAAACCGCTTAAACCCGAATTTAAAGCCGTAGCCGTGGAGCCAACTGGCTCGCCGGTGTTAAGTGGCGGCAAACCGGGACCGCATAAAATCCAAGGCATAGGCGCAGGCTTCATCCCCGATGTCCTGAAACTTGACTTAGTTGACGAGGTGGTTCAGGTGAAAGATGAAGACGCGATGCAGACCGCTCGGTTACTAGCCTCGAAGGAGGGCTTGCTCGTGGGAATTTCCTCAGGTGCAGCAGCGTACGCCGCGCTACAGGTTGCTAAGAGACCTGAAAGCGAAGGCAAGCTCTTGGTCGTTATCTTGCCTGACACTGGGGAACGGTACTTGAGCACCCCGCTCTTTCGGGAACAGTGATGAAAAAATCAGCGCCGCAATATAACGGTCCGAAGAGCTTTTCTTATATCTGACGTTTTTCTACAGTATGGAATAAGTGAACAAAATGACTGGGAAGTCTGATCCGCCACACCCGAAACGCAGCAAGAAGTCTCAGAACCGCGGGGAGACATATTGTTGGGATGCTGAGAAAATGTTGGATAACTTGCTGAAGAACCATGAAGATAGGGGTAAAAAAGGGTTTGAAACAGGATTGCCCATGCTTGTTGACAGTATAGTGGAGAGTTATGAAACGTTCGGAGGCATGGATCACCTTGAAGGAAAAGACTTGCCGTCGAAGAAAGTTGTCATAGAGGTTCTTGAAGAACTGTTCACCGTGCTCTTTCCAGGCTACTTGGGAAAAGAGGATGTCACTAAAGCGAACATCAAGTACTTCCTCGGCACCACTTTAGCTTCAGTTTACACGCGCCTCACAAACGAGGTGGATAAGAGTCTCAAGTATATTTGCCGGAAGATAACGGAGTGTCCCCATGACGTCTGCCAGAGAAGAGCGGAAGTTGTGATTAAAGAGCTTTTGGAGATGCTTCCTGAGATAAGGGCGCTTACCAGCGGCGACGTTGAAGCTGCCTACAACGGTGACCCTGCGGCGGTAAGCGTTGAAGAGGTAATTCTCAGCTACCCCTGTGTTTTGGCGATAGCAACTTACCGCATAGCGCATGAGCTTTACCTGCGCGGAATTCCACTTATTCCTAGGATAATGAGCGAGCACGTTCACTCGTTAACGGGAATCGATATTCACCCGGGAGCTAAAATCGGCAAGAACTTCTTCATCGACCACGGAACAGGCGTGGTTATTGGGGAAACCACGGAAATAGGTGACAACGTGAAGCTGTACCAAGGAGTAACATTGGGCGCGTTAAGTTTTCCAAAAGACGAAAAAGGACAAATCATCAAAGGAATAAAACGGCACCCAACCATCGGAAACAACGTGGTCATTTACTCGGGAGCAACCCTCCTCGGAGCCGACGCCGTAATAGGAGACAACGTGGTCATAGGCGGAAACGTGTGGATCACATCCCCTGTCGCTTCAGGCACAAAAATAACTATCGCCCGCCCAGAACTCAACTATAGAAAAGAATAAACCACCCACTCGCACGTTTTTAAGGTGGGGGCGTGTCGTCAACCGGTTTGTTTCGTGAGATAAGCTTGTTTGCGGCGGTTCCAAGGCGAGAGTAGACTCGGCGGAAAGCAGATTTTGTCCGTTCTATAAGCGTGAACCGTTGGATGAAACCAATTACCAATATGTACGCTAGAATCCAGATGACGGCGTACAGTTCGCCGTAGATGTCATGATACGCCATTCCAGCAGCCTGTCCCTCCGTGATCATGATCATAACGATGGAGTATATTCTGATGACGTTTACGAAGAAAGTGGCAAACGCGCCTATGATGAAGTAGGCTAGTTTGCGGAAGGCTGAAATGTCTGATTTCTTGAAGAAAACCAAGATTATAAGTGTGAAAAGTAGCAGGCTTTGTACACCCGCGCAAGCCCAAGCAATCGCCACAGTTGCGCTTTCTCTGCCCACATGCACTGTTAAGGAGGGAAGAGCGGAGCCAGCGCTATGTATCGGGTAAATCAGCGTCACCGAGTAGCCTAAAAGTTCAAAGAGGGCAGCGGCTGTCGCGGCGGTTGGCACAGCAAACGCTGCGAGCGGCTTGAAGACGCCGAATGGAAAAATTGTGTCAAACAGGTAGGCAAGGCCGAATCCTCCGAGGAGAACCAGAGAGATTGAGAGGGCTTTTAGTCCTTTCAGTTTGTAAGCCAAAAAAACAGCCATGGTGAAGAACACGGCGAATACTATGTATTCGAATGATATTGGCCATTGATAACTCAGGAACTCCAAGGACTCATTCGCGGAGCCAGCAACGCCAATCCCGAAAACGTTGCGTCCTATGCTTAGGACAGTCAGGTCTAACCCGAGAAAATTGACGGCGACGACGTAAACCAGGGGGATTGCCGCCAAGATGAGTGATGCAGTCATGAGGTAGCGGTTTCTGGGTTTTTCATCAGCGAATTTTTTCCAGTCCATCGCTGATTCAACAATGAAAATCCACAGGAATACAAGAAGGAACAGCCTGCCTTTCCATGTTAATTCGAAGGCAAAGTTGTCGTTGAAAAACGTGTTATGCCAGCTTTCGAAGGCGCCAGTTTCACTGTTGAAAGCGTAGTTGTAACCTTCCATGTTGTAGTAATCTAAGCATAACAACAACACAATCGGCACAGTAACAAGAATAAGCAGAGCTATGTGAAACCAATATTTTCTCATAGCACCTGAAACTTTCAACATAAGACTCTTGATTAAAGCATTTAATACTTAAGTTTTCAGGAACAAACGGTATTTTCAATCAAAACCGGCTCGCGATCTGATGTTTAGGTAATTGGAGCGGTGACAGATCGAGTTCGTCACTTTGCAATTCTAAGCTCAACTTGTTTTGCGGTGTTAAAAAGAAAAAAGAAGTGGAGAAGGGAAACTTGCTTATAGCGCGTATTTTATTTGGGCTGTTTTTGACCGCTTGCGCAAGCTGTAGAGGCTAACTGCAACAGCAGTAGACGAGAGCAACACGACAATAGCCATGCTGAAGCCTTCTGGCACCCAATTTTCCGTTGAGTAGCCATTGGTGGCCCAGTCATCTGGAACGTCTCGGTCAGCGTCGGGTGGCCACACTATAGTTGTGGCATCATCGTCGTCGTAAACGGCTACTCTAACGCCCCAATTCATGCCCAGTAGTCCAGTCCCTGCACTTTTCAGAATATCGATTTCCCAGATCCGGTGCGGCGTGGATGAGTTCGGTGAAGCACTCACCGAGGTTGCAAAGGTTATATCAGCTGGGTCAGAAGAGGGAGTAATCTCAGACCAGCCTGAACCAGAACCTTGATACAACGTTAAGGTTCCATCTGCTGTCATGACTGCCCTGTAATAGGTTCCAGCGCCGCCGAGGTCAGCACCCCCAGTGTCAGCGTTGTCTAAGCACATTTCCACGGAGTCACCTGTGTCGTCGGTTGTGTCATTGAAAAATTCGATAAGCCATCTTGTGTAGACGCCAGCGTCAGCTGAATCCCATGTGCTTCCGAAGGAAACGTCTGTGCCTATTTCGGTGTATTCAGTGTCTGTCCATTCATCTGCTTCAGTCCACTCACCATCAACAGTAGGCAATACTTGGGTAGGATAGTCAGTTCTTGTGTATCCCGAACCTGAAAAGGCGTTAACGGCTACGATGTTTGTCAGCAATAGACTGCAAAACGCAAGTATAGCGAAAACAGTTAAGACTGATTTTTTCACTCTTTTCTTATCTCCTTTAGGTTAGATGAAACATAATTAGCTGTGATGTAGCTTTAAGCTTTTTCTATAATACGTGAGCGGCGTGAAATGTTGTGTTTGAAACACTATAGCACTAGTGCTAAAGCAGATGTATAAAATAGGAAAAATGGAGTTTGGGTTTTAGAGTAGGCGAAAGTTTTCTTTCACCGTTGCTAGGACGACGTGTGTGTTTGTTCTTTCTACGTAAGGTAGAGCAAGCAGGTGTTTTGTGAATTTTCCGAGGTCTTCTCGGCTTTTGAATTTTCCGATGATGACGGCGTCGGTTAAGCCTGTTACGTCGTAAACGCCGCATACGCCAGGCATTTTGGCTATTTCGTTTTCCATTTCTACGAGTCTGCCTTTCGAAACGGTTATTTCCGTAACTACAGTAAGCTCGTAGCCTAGTTGTTCATGGTCTAAAATGACTGAGTAGCCTTTTATCAAGCCGAGTTCCTCCATTTTTTTGATTCTGGAAAGCACGGTGCCGACTGAGACCCCTACGTTTTTCGCTATTTGCCTGCTTGAAAAACGGGCGTCTTCCAAAAGGCTTTTCAAGATTTTTTTGTCAGTTTCATTTAACTCCATAACTCTTGCCTCTTACACGATTTTTCAATCAACCAAACCTTTCCAAGACATATTTCTGATAATCAACCTATTATATTTATATAAGTTTAGTTTTCCCCGCTGGAAATAAAATGAGAAAATCAGGCAGAACAGGACGAAAAGCCAGATGGGAAACGCGCGGGGCATGATTACAA
>Ga0307423_1000304_pt1 | contig 33392 bp, 21 predicted proteins | sample SalMarWE160310MG_FD_202154 | JGI IMG/M metagenome (GOLD analysis project Ga0307423, IMG submission 202154) | Salt marsh sediment microbial communities from the Plum Island Ecosystem LTER, Massachusetts, United States - WE1603-10 | ecosystem: Environmental > Aquatic > Marine > Intertidal zone >... | reverse complement strand
GCAAGATGGCCAAGCAGCGCCGCGCCGGTTTGCTCTAGCCCGCATTCCCATGCCGGCTCAGGTGAACGGTTCGCTCGCTGTCGAGCTTGAATTCGATAAGATTCTCGAATTGATCGCGGCCTATGCGCGTACGCGCGTGGGCCGCGTTGTCGTTCACGATCTCGCTGTTGCGGCAGACGATGCTTCTGATCGTTCCCGAGCCGCTCTCCTGACACTGGCTGTCGCAGACCTGATCGAGGAAGATGGCATACTGTCGTTGGCTGGGGTCGACGACGCAGTACCGTGGCTCGAAGACGATGCGCCGCCACCCTCCGAGCCCCGCGATCTCGTCGCCCTGCTCACTCTCGCCCGCCGCGTGGCAGCGATCCGTCGTCGACTCCAGGCGTCAGGAAACGAAGAATTTGATGACATTCTGAGTCGACTTGCCGACACCACTGAGTTGGTTGCAAAGGTGGCACCAAAGCTCGGACGCGATGGCACGATCGCCGACAACGCTTCCCCCCAGCTCGGCCGCTTGCGAAGGGAGATCGCACGTGCGCGATCGGACGTGCTGGCGGAGCTAGAGTCCATTCGTAGAGCCAACAAAGGAGTGGTGACCGACGCGCCTCCGACGATGCGACGCGACCGCTACTGCCTGCCGGTCCGCTCTTCGGCCCGTGCCCAGCTTGGCGGTCTCCTGCTCGACGTTTCGACGCGGGGCGCGACCTCGTTTGTCGAACCGATCGGTGTCGTCGAATTGAATAACCGGCTCGCTTCAGCCGTTGCGGGTGAGGCGCGAGAGATCCAGCGGATCCTGCATGAGATCGCCCGCCTGTTTGCCGAGGCTCGAGACGATCTGGTGTCTGCGGTGCAGGTCTTGGCTGAGCTTGACGCGATCCAGGCGAAGGTGGTGTTCGGACGCGAGGTGGAAGGTCGGGTCGTGGTGTCGGGCGAGGGGCGCGACCTGGTGCTTCGAGCCGCACGTCACCCGCTCCTCGACCAACGCCTCCACAATCTTCGTCTCCAGGTTTTCGGAGAATCCGAACAGCGCGATCCCGATCACCGGGTGGTGCCGCTGGATTTTCGAATGCCGGAGGGCGTCAACGCTTTGGTGATCTCGGGGCCGAACGCCGGCGGCAAGACCGTGGTCCTCAAGACAATCGGTCTGATGGTTCTGATGTGCAGGAGCGGTGTCCCGCTGCCGGTGGACGAGGGAACCGTGATCCCCGAATTCGATCATATCTGGTGTCACATCGGCGACGAGCAGGATGTCGGCGCCGATCTTTCGACCTTCTCGGGTGCGATGGCGGCAACGGCGCGTCTCCTCAAAAGCGCGGACACCGGCACGCTTGTCCTCTTCGATGAGCTCGGGACAGGGACCGATCCGCTCGAGGGGGCGGCGCTCGGATGCGCTCTTCTCGAAGAGCTCACCAGCCGCGGCGGAATGACTGTCGTGACCACCCACCTTGCGGCCATCGCCCTTTCGGCCAGCGCTGCCGACGGCATGGAAAACGCCGCCATGGAGTTCGATGAGGGCGCGGAGAGGCCCACCTATACCCTGTGCATGGGTCGCCCTGGACGCTCGAGGGCGCTGGAAATTGCCCACCGCATGGGGGTGTCAGAATCTGTTCTGGTGCGCGCGCGCGAGCTGCTGGGAGGAGACCACCTCGAGCTCGACCGCTGGCTGCGTCGCCTCGAGACGCTGGAGCGGGAGCTGGAGGCGGAGAGGGTCGAGGTAGCAGAGCGGCAGCGCCTCGCGAAGAGAGCCCAGCGCGAGGCGGAGCGTGAGCTCGAGAAGCTCGAAGGGGAGCGCCGCGAGCTGCCCGAGAAACTCGCATCCGAGCGCGAAGAATTGCGACGTCGAGCCAAGGCTCGGCTCGACACGGCTATTGCCAAGCTGAAGAAGGCGACCGAGGAGCACGAGGCACTGGGTCGGCGTCGGCTGCAGAAGCTGCGTGACGATGCGATGCGGCTCGAGCTGCCGGAGGAACATGCGGGGGCGATTTCGCCGAATGGGTTGAAGGAGGGTGCGAGGGTCCGCCTCGCCTTTGGCGGCGAGGGCGATGTACGCGCGATCCGTGGTTCACAGGCTCAGGTGGAGATAGCTGGGAAAAAGCTATGGGTGGCGACCACCGAGCTCGAGATGTTGAAGACCTCGCCGCCGCAACGTCGTTCGCAGGTTCGGATCGTCGCCGCTGAAGATCCGACGCGCGAGATCAATCTCATCGGTCTCGACAGTGAGCGCGCCCGAGAGGACCTCGAGCGCTTCCTCGACCAGGCCTTTACCTCTGGCGCGCCGACGGTGCGGGTGGTGCACGGGCACGGCGCCGGAGTTCTGCGCCGGATGGTCGCTGATGTCTGCCGATCCCACTCGGCAGTCCGCGGTTTCCGGCACCCCCCGCAACACCTCGGCGGCTCGGGCGCTACGGAAGTCGAGCTCGACCAGTCGGGGTGAGGGTATGAGGGGTTGAGGGCCTGCCCATCCACCCCCGCGGACTCAACGGACTGTTCCGAGGCGCTTGCTCGCTTTAAACCAATCGTTCAACAGCTGTCGCTTTCGGCTTGTGTTTGATGGCTTGAATTGTTTTGAAACCGCGAAGACGCGAAGAGCGCAAAGATCGAATCTTTTTTCCTGATCTGGTCAAAATATGGACCTTTGCGGCCTTTGCGTCTTTGCAGTTCCCAAAGTTGCTGATGCTGGTTAACAGCTTCGACAAAGGTGGCCGCGGCAACTGGCCTCACTCCCTCACTCCCTCACTCCCTCTATGCGACAATGATCCCCCATGACAGACGTCGACATCGGCCGAGATTCCGTCGCCCGCGTTCGCGAGGCGGCAGACATCCTGGATGTCGTCGGCGACCACGTGCGGTTGAAAAAACGTGGCCGAGGCTGGGAAGGGTTGTGCCCCTTCCACGAGGAGAAGACACCGTCTTTTTCGGTTGACCCCGACAAGGGTCTCTATTACTGCTTCGGATGCCACCAGGGTGGCGACGTCTTCAAGTTCGTTATGCAGGTGGAGCACCTCAACTTTCCGGAGGCTGTAGAAAGGCTGGCGAGGCGCTACGGGGTGAAGCTGCCGCCGAGAAGTCCGGATACAACCAAACGCCGGGAAGCCGGTGAACGGCAGCGCGCACTGCTCGAGGAAGCGCAACGGTTCTTTGTTGACTGCCTCGAGGATGCTGGAGGATCGGAAGCGCGCAGCGAGCTCGAACGACGGGGTTTCCCAAAAGAATCCTGGAGAGAATTCGGTTTCGGTTTTGCCCCTGACGATTGGCGGCGCCTGCTCGATCACCTCAAGCGTCGCCACCCCGAGGGATCAGTGGTCGAGTCAGGTCTCGCCATTCGCCCCGACAGCGGCACCTCTCCATACGACCGATTTCGAAACCGGCTCACCTTTCCCATCCGATCCGGTGACGGCGCACTCATCGCCTTTGGGGGGCGTCAGCTCGGTGACGGCGAGCCCAAGTACCTCAACAGTCCCGAAAGCGCGCTCTTTCGCAAGAGATCGACGCTCTTCTGCCTGGACCGCGCACGTCGAAGCCTGGCCGAAACCGGGCGGGTGCTGGTGGTCGAGGGTTACTTCGATTGTCTTTCCCTGCACCGCGTCGGGGTGGAAAACGTGGTTGCCACCCTGGGCACGGCGCTGACCCCGGATCACGCTCGACTTCTCAAACGTCGCCTCGGCCCCGATGGCCTCGCCCTCCTCTGCTACGACGCAGATGCGGCCGGCCGCAGGGCGGCAGCATCAGGCGCCGGCATTCTGCTCGAAGCCGGCGTTGAGGTCGCGATGATGGTGCTGCCGCCGGGCATGGATCCAGACGATTTCATTCGGGAGAGAGGAGAGGAGGCTTTTCGCAGGCTCCTCGAGCAACCGACCTCACTTCTCGAATTCCTACTCGCTGATCTTCCTCCGGACCCCGCCGCGCGGCGTCGGTCCGGTCTCGAGTTGGCGACGCTCGTCTGTTCGGCGTCGGACCCCGCCGTACGCCAAAACCTCATCGAGGAATTGGCGCGTCAGCTTTATCTCCGGCCGCGAGAGATCGAGGAACACGGCGCCAAGGGAAGCCGAGGGGCAAAGGACGCGGCAGTCACCGAGCGGAGCCCGATGCCGCCTGGAGAGCGGGAGCTCGCTCGCATTTTGCTCGATTGTTCGAATGAGTGGCGAAAGAAGATCCTTGAAATCGTTCACGTCGAGTACATTCAGGATACTCGGGTTCGCCTGCTGCTCGAGGACACCAGGTCGATCGTGACTGGAAACGACTCCGGCCCCGATTTTGTGAGCGAGCTCCTGAGTCACTGTACGGACCCCGATGCGAGCACTCTGGTGGCCGAGCTGTGCACCTCGCCGATGCCAGAGGTCACCGACGACTCCATCCGCGTCCAGCTGAATACCCTCCTCCAGCGGCAGGCCCGTGAAGCTTCGCAACGCCTCGAACCGCTGATCGCGGCCGCCGAAAGGCGGGGGGATGATGCGGAAGTTGACCGCCTTTTGGCGGAAAAGACGCGCCTGAGGCTGGATTTGGCAGAAATCTGACATTTCTAGCGTGGAGGGGTTGCCAAAAACGATTTCGCGACCCATATTCCTCTGGATGGCGATGGGGCCTGGCCGAGCGGCCTTCGGACGCGGCGAAGCGCACACCACGTATTCATGTTAATGGAAGAAACTATTGATTGACCCAATACGGGAATGCGATGCCTGCGGGAACTGCTATCCCCCAGGGCGTCGCTGGACGCGATCGACGGTGGACCACTGTGGCGGATCTGTCTCGCGAGTCATCCTCACCCCCTCGAAGGGAGGCAACCAGTGGTGAAAGAGTCGAGTGTGCAGGTTGAAGAGAAGTACCCGGAGCTCGGCAAGCTCATTCAAACGGGCAAAGAGCGCGGGTTCATCATGTATGAGGAGCTCTACGAAAACCTGCCTGAAGAGGTCACAGGTGTCGCCGAAGAGTTGGACGACATCTACATGCGCCTGTCTGAGCTCGATATCGACATCATGGACGCCGAGAGTGCCGAGGACGCCGACGGGGCGCCTTCCAAACGTGGGAAAGCCGAGGCTGAGAGCGAGAAAGGCAGAAAGAAAGCAGCCGCCAAAAAGAACGACACGAAGCCGGTAGCCACTGAACAGCTCGAGAAGACCAACGATCCGGTGCGGATGTACCTCCGTGAGATGGGCACGGTCAAGCTGCTTGATCGCGAGGGCGAGGTCGACATCGCCCAGCGCATCGAAGCTGGAGAGGCAAAGGTCTTCATTGCCCTGTCGAAAGAGCCGGACCTCCTCGAGCTCTTCCTGCGGACCAACGAGCAGGCGCGGAGGGAACGGCGCGGTGTTCGCGAGCTGCTTCAGACCAGCACCGGCGAGCTCGATGAGAAGGCCCAGGACCGTGTGCGCGAGGGTCTGAAGCTCTTCCGGACCATTACCAGGCTGGATGGTGAGTCACGTGAGCTGCGGCGTCGTTTGCGTCGCTGCAAAAAGGCTGGCAAACGCTATCAGGAATTGTCGGACAAGATTGACGCCAACACCGCTGACACGGCCATTCTGGTGCGGCGCGCAGACTTCACGACCACCACTCGGAACCGCCTTCTGACCTTCTTTGGCGAGGTCGAGCGGCAGTTCGCGATCCCAATCCAGACCATTAACCGGGACAAGAAGAAGCTCCAGCAGGAGCGCAACGTGGAGCGCCGCCAGTTTTACTCCTCTCGCATCGAGCGTTACGAGGATGAGTTGGAACGCCTCGAAGATCGTTTCCAAATTCCCTACGAACGCCTCAAGGTCCTTCTGACCGAGGTGCGGCGTGGCGAGGCCGAGACCGACAGCGCGAAACAGGAGCTGATCGTCGCAAACCTTCGGCTGGTTGTCTCGATTGCCAAGAAGTACACCAACCGTGGTCTGCAGTTCCTGGATCTCATCCAGGAGGGCAACATCGGCCTCATGAAGGCGGTGGACAAGTTCGAGTATCGGCGCGGATACAAGTTCTCCACCTATGCCACGTGGTGGATCCGGCAGGCGATCACCCGGGCGATCGCAGACCAGGCCCGCACGATTCGAATCCCGGTCCACATGATCGAAACCATCAACAAGCTCACCCGCACCACCCGCATGTTGGTGCAGGAGCTCGGCCGCGAGCCTTCAGTGGAAGAGATCGCCGCCCGAATGGAGATGCCGGTCTCAAAAATCCGCAAAATCCACAAGATCTCGCAGGAGCCGATTTCCCTCGAGACTCCGATCGGCGAGGAGGAGGATTCCCACCTCGGAGATTTCATCGAGGACACCAACTCTGTTTCGCCTATCGAGGCGGTGATCATGCGGACTCTCAAGGATCACACCGAGAACGTGCTCAAGTCCCTGACCCCGCGCGAGGAGCAGGTGTTGAAGCTGCGCTTCGGAATCGGCGATGGTACCGAGCATACCCTCGAGGAGGTGGGCCGGACCTTCAATGTTACCCGCGAGCGTATCCGGCAGATCGAGTACAAGGCGCTGCGCAAACTGCGGCACCCGACTCGAGCGCATCTGTTGAAGCCATTCTCCGACAGCGGAAGCTGAGGCCCCCGAGCTGGCAAAGCGCTCCTAATTTCAACGCGCTTTCCTTTCATCGCCCTCCCCGAGAGGATGCCAGGCACACCGATTCTCCCAGTCGGGTTCTGGAAGCAGAATCGCGGTCCAGCGAATCGGGATGCCAGGCACCTCCGATGAACGCTCCCTGTTATTGCAGATCGGGACGCGAGAATGGGGGGAATCCGAAATCCGAAATTACCCGGGGTGGGCCGGGCGGTAATTCCTCATTTCTTGCTGTACGCCCCGCGTCGCGGTACCATACGCCGGGGCCCATAGCTCAGCGGTCAGAGCCGCCGGCTCATAACCGGTCGGTCCCAGGTTCGAATCCTGGTGGGCCCATAGTTGGCCCGCCGAGAAGAGAGTTGTGTTGAATTTGCAGCGAGGGGCAATGGTGAGCAACGCACATCACGATCTTGTCAACCTGGTTCGCCTCCAGAGTGTCTACGACGCTATCTCGGAGGCCATTGCCGAACACAACACTGCGCCCGCAGAGATCCGAAGTCTGCAGGAAGCGAATCGTCTTCGCCAGGAAGAGCTCAAAGAGATGGAACGTCAGTTGCGGGCGCACGAAGAGGAGCTCAAGGAGGTGCGGAAGAAAGAAGCCGAGTGGGAGCTCGAGCTCGAGCACTTCCAGAAGCAGAAAAGCGTTGTCACCAACGAACGCGAATTCACAGCCGTGATCTCCGAAATCGACTATGCGAACAAGGCCATCGAGGAGACTTCGGCACGAAGGAAGGAGCTCGAGGAAGCCATCTCCCAGGTCGGCGAGGAGATCAAAGAGCGGCGCGAGGCGCGCCCCGACGAGGAGACCGCCCAGAGTGAGGTTGTCGCCTCATGGGAGAAGCAAAAGGAAGAGATCCTGAAGAAGGTGCATAAGCTGTCAAATGATGCCAAGAAAATCGAGGCCGAGATTCAGCCAAAGCACCGTGCCCGTTTTCTGCGGTTGCTTGAAAGCAAGCAAGGGACTTCGGTTTCCAAGGTCGTTGACGGTTCGTGCTCGCTATGCCACTTCGCGCTGCGACCCCACCTCCAGCAACGGGTTCGGCGTTGTGAGGAGATTATTGACTGCGAGCACTGCCACCGCATTCTCTATTTCGAGGAGACGCTGACAGACGAGCGCCACGCATCCGAGCAATGATCTTGAGCCCGCATATCTCACCAAGTTTCTACTGCGGCCGCAAATCTGGCGAGATATGCGGGCTGGATTAGCGGATCGGCTGTCTGCGGTCCGGCGCCGGGTCGACGCCGCCGCGCGCAATTGTTCCCGGGATCCGGCGACGATCACGCTGATAGCGGTCGGCAAGACCTTTCCGGCCGCGGTGGTTAACGAGGCCGTTACGGCTGGGGCGACCGATCTCGGCGAGAACCGCGTGCAGGAGGCGGTAGCCAAGAAGCCCGGAGTGGCGAATGCACGGTGGCATCTCATCGGACCGCTGCAACGCAACAAAGCCCGTGCCGCCCTCGACGTCTTTGACATCGTTCACACGGTTGATCGATTGGAAATCGCGGACCGCCTCCAGTACCTGCTCGCAGAGCATTGGCCTGGAAGGAAACTGGATGTCTTGCTCGAGATCAACATCGCAGATGAGTCGCAAAAAGCCGGGGCGCAATCAGAGGACACGAGTCAGCTCCTCGAGCACGTCCTCGACTGCGATCGGCTCGTGGTGCATGGGCTGATGGCGATTCCACCCTGGGCGGAGGATCCCGAGGCCTCGCGACCCTGGTTTCAAAAACTCTGCGAACTCCGTGATCGCCTCGAAGACGAGATCGGCCACCCTCTGCCCGAACTCTCCATGGGCATGAGCCACGATTTCGAAATCGCCATCGCGGAGGGCGCGACCATGGTCCGTGTCGGCACCGCGATATTTGGACCGCGTGGGTAGCATCGTCAGCCAACCCCGGCGCCTCGATATCGCTTGACGCGTGGTCTTGGAAAACGCAAAGACGCAAAGAGCGCAAAGAAGCCGCAGAGAATGTTCTCTGAGTTTCTCTTGGTGTTGGACTTCGCGTTCTTTGCGGCTTCGCGGTGACAACATTTCAGCAGTTCAGAAGGGCCATGAAATAGTGCGTTGGAGTGGAATCTACGTTGGCAACTGCAAGTCGCCGTATGCGATGTCCGACAGCGCTGTTGAGGCCGGCCCGCCGTCACGTCGTCTCAGGTTGATCGAGCAAATATCCAATCTTCCTCTTGCTCAATGTCGTACTTTGTGAAAAAATTCTCAGCCGTCCGGTTGATTGAAGATTTATGGAACAGAACTCTCCTGAAGGGCGAGAACTCGAGGCCGTGACGAAGCTCGCGGCGCAATCGGCGCCTCGTTGCATCGAGTTTCTCCACGATCTGGTGACAGTGCCGTCACCGAGTCGCAGTGAGCGTCTCGCCTGTGAGCGTGTGATGCGCGAGATGGAGTTGCTCGGCTATCGCGACGTCCACCTCGACGACATGGGAAATGTTCTCGGGCGCGTCGGGTCGGGCCCGCGGATTCTCGCCTATGACGCCCACATCGACACCGTCGGCATCTCGAACCCGACCCATTGGCGCTATGACCCGTTTCGAGGCATCGTCACCGGGGGCATTCTCTTCGGGCGCGGGGCGTCGGACCAGAAGGGCGGTCTGGCTGCGTTGGTCCACGGGGTAGCCCTGGCCGACCAGATTGGATTGCCCGATGAAGTGACGTTGTGGGTGGCGGCGACCGTCGACGGTGAAGACTGTGTCGGTCTTGCCTGGCAGTATCTCCTCAACGAGACGCCCCTGCGACCCGAGGTGGTCGTCATCGCAATGCCCTCACACCTCGGTGTGTGTTACGGCCAGCGTGGTCGCATGGAGGTGGAAGTCGCCACCTCAGGGTTTTCAACCCATGGTTCGCAGCCGGATCGGGGGAAGAATGCGATCTCCGCTATGTTGCCGGTGATCGACGGTCTGAACCGTCTTCACCGGGAGCTCGAGATCGACCATCCGATGCTCGGCCGCGGTTCTTTGGCGGTCACTGGAATCACCTCACAGTCACCCTCATTGACCGCGATCCCGGATGGTTGCGTCATTCACGTGGACCGTCGACTGACCATCGGTGAGACAGCCGAAGACGCGCTGGCGCAGATGCGAGAGGTTGCCGAGGCTGCGACCGAGGGAACCGAGGTGCGCCTCCTGCACTACGGTCTGCCATCATGGCGGGGCTTCACCTACCCGACCGATAAAGTCTTTCCCGCCTGGGAGACCGCCGAGAACGGCGCAGCCGTGCGCGCGGCGATGGCAACGGCGGAACAGGTGCTGGGACGTACGCCTCGAATCCACCGCTCGGCATTTTCATCGAACGGATGCGCTACGGCGGGTATTTATGGTATCCCGACGGTCGGTTTCGGCCCTGCCGACGAGCTCCATTCGCACACGGTCAACGACCAGATTCCACTCGCCCAGCTCGAACCCGCGATGGCGTTCTATGCCACATTTCCGCAGGTCTATCTGGAGTCATCCAACGAAGTAGGCTGAGAGCCGACTCTCGCTGGAACCCCAATGTTCAATTCATCCAAGTAAAGAGTGAAGGGTTAAGAGTGAAGCCCACCTTACCCCCTTTACTCTTAACTCTTAACCCTTGACTCCGTTCAATGGACTGGCGCGGTTACGATAGCCCCATGCCCGAGCTCCCCGACATCATGGTCTATATCGAGGCGCTGCGGCGCTGCGCCGTTGGCGCGACGCTCGGGAAGATTCGAGTCTCGGACCCGTTCGTGCTTCGCACCGTTGCTCCAACGACCGAAGAGTTCAGTGGCCGTGAGTTGGTCGGTGTTTCAAGGATCGGCAAACGCATTGTTCTGGCATTTGCCGGTGATCTGCACGCTGTCATCCACCTGATGATCGCGGGCCGTCTGCGGTGGCGAGCTGAGGGAGCTAAAACGCCCGGTCGTGGCGCACTGTTCGAGTTCTTCTTCTCCACCGGCACGCTCGTTCTCAACGAGGCGGGGTCGAAGCGCCGAGCGTCCCTCCATCTGGTCGAGGGCCGGGCGGCTCTGGCGGAGCACGATCCGGGGGGCCTCGAGGTGCCCGCGGCCGATCTCGATGCCTTCCGCGCGGCGATCTCCAGCGAGCGCCATACCCTCAAGCGGACTCTCACCGACCCGCGGATCCTGAGCGGCATCGGCAACGCCTACTCCGACGAAATCCTCCACCGTGCGAGGCTGTCGCCGTTCCGACTTTCCGATACCCTGTCCGATGCGGAAATGGAGGTGTTTTTCAAGTCCACGGTGGCGGTGCTCGGCCAGTGGACGGAGTGTCTGCGCAAGGAGGCTGGAGAGGACTTCCCAACCAATGTCACCGCCTTCCGCGAGGGGATGGCGGTGCACGGACGCTTCGGCAAGCCCTGCCCCGACTGTGGCGCGCCGGTGCAACGGATCCGCTACGCCGAGTCCGAGTGCAATTACTGCGCCGGCTGCCAGACCGGCGGCCGCATCCTCGCTGACCGCTCACTCTCGCGCCTCCTCAAGGCCGACTGGCCGAAAACCCTGGATGACCTCGAACGACGGTCGAAGTAGCGAGAAAGACCACAGAGGCACAGAGGCACAGGGAAAACACAGAGACTATCTTTTGAGTCCGTTGCAACCACGAAGACACAAAGACACGAAGGTCTCACAAAGCCACCCTCCCTCCCAATACTGCCCATAGATAACGCAGATAACGCTGATCCCGCCCACCCGCTCATTTTTGAACCGCAAAGAACCGCAAGGCCACCCGACCATCCGCCCCGCAAAGACGCAAAGATGCGAACGCTGAGCACGACGTGGAACCGCTGAATGACGGCAGAACGACAGGCGATCGGAAGTCGCCTGTCGCCGGAGAGAAGCTCGCGAGCTCCGAATGTAGGCATTCGTTGTCGCATCGCTTCTCTCCGGCTGACGTGCCCGAGGCACGTCGGTTCTGCCTTCCTTCCTTTCTTGGGTGGGCGGGTGGATCTGCGCTCATCTGTGTGATCTGTGGGCATTTTTGGTCGTTGGAATGCTCGAGGGCGTCGGCGTCAGCGGTGACGCAATCCAAAGGGCAACACTATGTGCGTTATCTGCGGTTTGTCCGGGAGTGGGCGGGTGGTTTGGTGATTTCTTGGTGTCTTCGTGCCTTCGTGTTTGCGATGTGGGTGGGTGGGCGGCTCTGTGCCCTCTGCGCCTCTGTGGTTATTCGCTCGTCTCGAGCACCCGCGGTAGATCGGCCACGGTGTCAATTGCCGTCGTCGGCAACGCGAGCTTGCCGTTGGCGTCGCGGGTCGCCAGGGCGACTCGACCGAAGCCGAGGGCGGAGGCCTCACGGACCCGTTCCGCCGCCCGGCTCACGGCGCGCACCTCGCCGAGCAGACCGATCTCCCCGAATATTGCGAGCTCCGGCGCCAGCGGAACGTCAGCCGCCGAGGAAACCAACGCCGCTGCGACCGCCAGATCGAGGGCGGGTTCGCGCAGCGACAATCCGCCGACGAGGTTGACGAACACATCGCGGTCGGCGAACGAGATTCCTGCGTGCCGCTCGAGCACCGCCAGCAGGAGGGCGAGACGGGACGAGTCGAGGCCCTGCGCCACGCGCCGCGGAGTGCCGAGCACTGAGGGCGCAGCCAGGGCCTGCACCTCGACCAGCAGCGGCACGGTGCCCTCGAGGGCCACCGCCACAGCCGAACCGGCTGCTCCACTGCGGCGGTCTTCGAGAAGCCACGCCGAAGCGTTCTGCACCGGTTCGAGACCGCGGCCGGTCATCGAGTAGAGTGCGAGCTCGGCGATTGTGCCATAGCGGTTCTTGCCGGCGCGGAGTGCTCGGAGGTCGTGGCCGGGCTCGCCCTCGAGCGACATGACGACGTCCACCAGATGTTCGAGCAGCTTTGGTCCGGCAATCGAGCCTTCCTTGGTGACGTGGCCGATCAGCACCACCGGGACGCCACGGGTCTTGGCGAAGTGCTGGAAGCGGCTTGCCACCTGGCGCACCTGGCTCACCGAACCGGCGACGGCATCGACGTCGTCGAGAATGGCGGTTTGAACCGAATCCACCACGACGAGGCGCGGTTCGATTGCCTCGAGCTGGGCGAACACCGCGTCGCACGATGTTTCCGGCAGCAGCAGGAGCCCCTGGTGGAGACCGTCGATCCGACGCGCGCGCAGCGCCACCTGCTCCGCGGATTCCTCACCGGTGACATAGACCACCGGACCGTTGTCCCTGGCGAGCTCGGCCGCCACCTGCAACAGCAGGGTAGACTTGCCGATCCCGGGCTCACCGGCGAGCAGCACCAGCGAGCCGGGCACCAGCCCTCCGCCGAGAACCCGATCGAGACCGCCGAGACCGGTGCCGAGGCGGACCGAAGGCGTCGCCGCGGCGTCGGTCACCGGTACCGCCTGAGCGCCACGGCGTGGTGCAGCACCGCCCTTCTTCTTCTTTCGCGGCGCGGCCGGCTGCTCGGCAAAGCTGTTCCACTCGCCGCAGCCCGGGCACTGGCCGAGCCATTTGCCCGACTCGTGGCCGCAGGAGGTGCAGAAGAAGATGGTCTCGGTCACCGGACTTCGTCAGTGGAGCGCGCCGCCGGCAAGACCGAGGCTGTACTTGACGTCCTCGTCGCTCCAGGTGATGCCGCCGCCGAAGAGGACCGAGGATTTTTCGGAAACCAGCGGATCGTCCCAGCCCGCGGTCACGAAGATGTGGGGGCTGATGAAGTATCGGCCCTCGAACTTGAGATGCACGCCCTCGTCGAACTCGCGGCCGAAATCGTAGGCCTCGAAGACCAGGGTCATGGGCCGTTTGCCGAGCTTGATGCTGTGGTCGACGCCGACGCCGCCGGACGACTCGATCAGCCCGGCTCGGATGATGGTGTCCGCGAAGACCCGATATCCGACCTGGGCGTTGATGCCGACCTTGTCGGAGGTCTTGATCCTCTCCTGCAGATAGGACTCTTGGGTCCCGTCGGGGTAGGTGGTGGTCACATACTGTGAGTCCGTACGGACTTGCCCGTACGGCAGGTCGACCCCTTCAATCCGGAAGAACCTCTTCTTGGTGGTCCAGAGATCGAATCCGAAGGCCAGGCGGCTTTGGTCGGTCGAGGCCAGCGCTTCACCGCGAAGCGCCACCTCGAGCTGATATCGGCGGTACCGGCCCATGGTCTCGTTGAGCGTGTCGATCCCGCCTTCGATCGAATCGAGGGTCTGGTTGAGGTTGTCGACGGTGGTTTCGTCGTTGACCAGTTTGCCGATCGAGCCCTCGCCGGAAGAGATCTTGCCGGTGATCTGATTCAAGTTCTCGGCCGAGATCTGCAGCCGATCGGTGAGCTCGCGGATGTTGCCCATCGAGGCCTGGAGGTCGTCCCGATTCTCCCCGACAACGCCGTTGAGCTGGTCGGCGAGGGTGTTCATTTTTTCGGTGATCTTCGGAAGCTCGTCGCGCAGGGTGGCGGAGAAGTCCTTGAAGTTCTCAGTCGTTTGGTTGACGTTGGCCTGGTTCTCCGCGATCAGCACCTTGAGTGACGCCGTCAGGTCGCGAATGTTGGCGACGATCTCCTCGATCGCCTCCTCACCCTGCGGCCCGCCGATGGATTCGCGCAGTGCCTCGGTGACCTCCTTGACGTCGGCGCCGATCTCGGCCGCCACCTGCATGACGTCGTCAAAGGAGGGCAAGGTCGTGCCGCTGAGCTCGGAGCCGGCAGGGAGCAGCGGCGCGGTCGGATCACCGGGCAGGATCTCGATGTACTTGTCACCGAGCATTCCGAGGCTGGTGATCTGGGCCCAGGCGCCCTCATGCAGTCGCACGTGAGGGTCAAGCGAGAGCTTGAGCAGGGCCTCGGATCCGTCGAGATTGACCGCCTCCACCTTGCCGACGCGAACCCCGGCAATCCGTACCGCCGCCTTGCGGTCGAGGCCGGCCACCGATGGGAAACGGGCGGTCACTTCGAGGCGGTCGCCTCGTTCACCGACCGGAATGTCCTCGATCTTGATGATGAACACACCGAGGATGATCAATCCGGCGAGCATGAAAAGGCCGATGCGTGCAGCAGGGGTCATGGGTGGTCCTCCTCGGGAACCTCGCCTTTGAGAAACGCCCGGACGAACCAATTGTCCGATTCCAGGAAGCGATCCGGCGTGTCGACGAGCAGGATCTTCCCGCGGCGCATGATGGCGACCCGGTCGGCAATTTTCGTCGCGAGCCCCATGTCGTGGGTGATGGTCACCGCGGTGACTCCGAGCTCGGTCCGCAACTGGTTGATGACTGTGCCGATGGCGGCGGTGTTGATCGGATCGAGGCCGGTCGTTGGCTCGTCGAAAAGCAGGATTTCGGGCTCGAGGGCGATCGCGCGAGCAAAGCCCACCCTCCGCCGCATGCCGCCTGAAAGCTCAGATGGCATCTTGTCCTCGATGCCGGGCAGCCGCACCAGCTCGAGGCATTCGCGGACCCGCATCGCGACTTCCTTCTCGGGCTTCTTGGTGTGGCGGCGGATCGGAAAGGCGATGTTGTCTCCTACGTTCATGGAGTCGAAAAGTGCGCCTTCTTGAAAGGTCATGCCGAATTTTTTCCGCAGCTCGAGCACGGCCTCCGGCGAGGCGAGGGTGAGATCGACGCCGTCGACCACCACGTTGCCCTCGTCCGGCTGAAGGAGACCGATGAGATGTTTGATGAACACCGACTTCCCGGCGCCCGAGCCGCCGACCAACATCAGCGACTCACCACGCCCGATCTCGAGGTCAATGCCCCTGAGAACCTTTTTCTCACCGAAAGACTTGTAGAGGCCGATGACGCTGATCATCGGACCGGCGGGGCTCTGAACCGCGGAGGTGGCTGAGATATGTGGGCTCGACATCAGAAGAGGATCTTTGTCAGGAAGAAGTCGGAGAGAAGAATGTAGAGACAGGCCGTGACCACCGCCGATGTCGTCGACCTTCCGACCCCTTCGGCGCCGCCCGAGGTGTAGAAGCCCTTGGCGCAGCCGGTGACCGACAGGATGAGCCCAAAGAAGGCCGCCTTGATGAGCCCCGAGGTGATGTCGTTGACCTCCAGAAACTGGAATGTGCGCTCAATATAGAGGTAGCTGTTGGCGCCGAAGAGGCCGACCGAGATGAGCCAGCCGCCGATGATGCCGATCGCGTCGCCGACCAGGGTGAGGATCGGCAGCATCAGAATCGAGGCGTTGACCCGCGGCACCACCAGGTAGTGGATCGGCTCGGTAGCCATCGCATAGAGGGCGTCGATCTGCTCGGTGACGCGCATCGTGCCGAGTTCGGCGGCCATCGCCGATCCAACCCTTCCCGCCACCATCAGCCCGGTCAGCACCGGAGCCAGCTCGCGAGTCAGTGACAGCGCCACCACCGAACCGACAAAACCTTCGGCGTGGAATCGCTCGAATCCGCGATAGGTCTGGAGCGCGAGCACCATGCCGGTGAAGAGGCAGGTCAGGAAGACGACCGGGATCGAGTCCCACCCGGCCCTCACCATCTGCCGCATCAGCTCGGTGCCGTCGAACGGCCGGCGGAAGGTCCACATCACGCTCGACGCCATGATGTAGAAAAAGCGTCCGAGGTCGTCGAGGCCTCGGATGACGAGGCTCCCGAGATCGTCGAGCCAGCCGACGATACCCGCCGGGCGGACGGCTGCCTCTACCACGGTGCGTCGCCGTCGTCGTGGCTGAAGTCGGCGTTCTCGAAGCGCGTGAACTCGTGTTGGAAGATGAGATCGACCTCGCCGATCGGGCCGTTGCGTTGCTTGGCGATGATGAGCTCCGCGCGCCGCGGGTCCTCGACCTCACGGTCGTAGACCGATGGCCGGACGATAAACATCACGACGTCCGCATCCTGCTCGATCGAGCCTGATTCGCGAAGGTCCGATAGCTGCGGCCTGTGGTCGCCGCCGCGCCGTTCCGGCTGACGCGAGAGCTGCGACAGCACCAGCATCGGCACGTCGAGCTCTTTGGCCACCGCTTTGAGGTTGCGGGAGATGGCGGAGACCTCCTCGTTGCGGCTGTTGAAACGGGCGCCGCCCGACATCAGCTGCATATAGTCGACCATCACCAGATCGAGACCACGCTCCTGCTTGAGGCGGCGCGCCTTGGCCGACAGCTCGAGGGCGGTGATGCCGGGCGTGTCATCGATCCATAGATTGACATCGCGCAGCGACTGCGCGGCGAGCTCGAGCTTGGGCCAGTCGGACTTGGCGAGGTAACCGCCGGCGATCCGCTTCTGGTCGACTCGCGCCTCGGATGACAGGAGTCGTCGGACGAGCTGTTCGGCCGCCATCTCGAGTGAAAAGATGGCAACGTGTTTGCCGCCTCGCAGCGCGGCGTGAGCGCAGATGTTTGCTCCGAGCGAGGTCTTGCCCATCGACGGCCGCGCGGCGAGGATCACCAGGTCCTTGCGCTGGAGGCCGGAGGTGAGCTCGTTGATGCGAACGAAGCCGGTGTCGAGACCCGTTAGGGTCGAGTGGGTTTCTCGCGCGGCCTCGATGTTGGCGAGCTCCGAGTCGGTGAGGCCGCGGATCGGCACCAGCCCGCCGGAAAGGGTGTCCTCGGCGATGTGGTAGACGTCCTTCTGGGCCGACTCCACCGCCTCGCGGGCTTCGCCGTGGTCGAGCGAGCAGGTCGAGATGATGCGCTGCGCGGCCGCCATCAGCTGGCGCTTGACCGCCTTGTCGTGGACGATCTCGGCATAGTGGATGACATTGGCGACATCGGGCAGGGCGTCGACCAGCGACGACAGATAGGAAACACCGCCGACCTGCTCGAGCCGCCCCTGTTCGGTGAGATGGTTGCGGACCGTCAGAAGATCGGCCGCGTCGCCCTTTTCGTGGAGATCGAGGCAGCCCTGGTAGACGATGCGGTGGCTCTCGAGATAGAAGTGGTCGACCCGGAGCTTTTCGATGATGTGGAGCATCGCGCCGGGGTCGAGCAGCACCGCGCCGAGGACCGCGCGTTCGGCGTCGGGGTCGTGCGGCAACCGGTCGGCGATCGTGCCGGGGCCGCTGACCACGTTTCCAGGACTCGTGCTGCTCATGGGGTTCTCATCCTACCTCAGAAACTCTCGTTGGCCACCACCCACCCATCCTCCCACCGAGAGTTTCTGAGGGGAGAGGGTGTTTATAGCTGGCCCCGGAGTTGACATCGCTTCTGCAAGGCCCCAAGCCGAGAAAGCCGTCCAGCCGAATAGCCGTATAAGCCGTACTACCCGGGTTGGGCGGGCTTGTCACGGCGCAGCCCGAAGGGCGAAGCCGGATGAACAAAAAAACCGGCCCGAGCTTGTGCCCGGGCCGGGATGAGTTACGAGGTTTTATGTCAGGTCAGAAGGACCAGCGCACACCGATGCGAGCGCGCCAGCGCGAACGGATGTCGTCGTACTCGTAGATTGGATTGTTTTCCGGGTCGGTGACGTAGCCCGTGAGCTCGTAGATGGGCAGGCCGGTTTCGCTGACCCCCTGGTAGTAGACCGGCTGGGTGGTGTAGTAGATGTATTGCACGAGCCCGGAGTCGCTGTCGATGAGGTTCCAGAAGTTGAAGATGTCGAGCGAGACCTGGAGCGATGATCTGCCGGGGATCGGGATGTTCTGGCGGATCGCGAGGTCGGTCTGGGTGATCCAGGGACAGAAGGACGCGTTGCGCGGCGCCATCTGGCCCGCGTACTTGTCGAGCCCGGTCTTCTGGAGGTAGGCCTCGAGCTGGTCCCAGGTGCCGTTGGTGAGGACGACGTCGTCGGGTCCCGTGGGCACATAGATCAGGTCGTTATCATCGGCATAGTCCCCGTTGGCCGTTTCGTAGGGATAGACGTCGCCCATGATAACCGAGTAGGGCCTGCCGCTCTGGCGGTTCCAGAACGCCGACACCACCGTCGACCACCTCGAGCCGCGGTTGAACTCGTAGTTGAGGTTGACGACCGCGCGGTGCTTGATCTGGAAGCTGGAGGTCGAGAGGCCGAGGTTGTTCGGGTCGAAGGCCGGCATGTACTGCCAGTTCGAGATCGCGCGGCTCGATGTGCCCTCGTTGACCACGTTGGCCTCGCCGTAGGTGTAGGACACGGTGCCCCAGATCGGCTGCTGGCCGTAGGGCAGCTCGAGCTTGAGGATGGCGTTGAGAGCGTCGCCCTTGCTGGTGTTGGTGAGGTAGTAGGCGCCCACGAAGTCGGTGCTCACCCGCTCGAAGAACGGGCGACCGTCGAAGGGCAGGAACAAGCCGGTCTGCTCGATGTTGAGGTTCTTGTAGTCGATCTCGTTGGCGCTCTTGCCGTACATGACCTCGGCGGTGGCGACCATGTTCCACCACGGCAGGCGGTGGTCATAGGCGAGATTGGCGCGCCAGGTCTGCGGAAAGTTGAAGTCCGGGTCGATGGCGTTGATATCCTGGGTGGTGGCGCCGCCGATTTCTGTCGGCTGGTTGTCGGGATCGGGGTTGAACTGGACGTCGCCGTAATATTGGATACTGGTCTGGCTGATGCCGGTGCGGCCGTAGTTGTTGGAGACCCAGACGTAGGGGGTGCGGCCCGTGAAGAGGCCGACGCCGCCGCGTAGCTGCGCGACGCCGTCGCCCGCGATGTCCCAGTTGAAGCCGATCCGGGGCGACCACAGCATGTTCCCGTCCGGGATGCTGTCGGTGCGCACCCCGTAAACGTCCTCGACGTCCGGGTTATAGGCTGGAGTGTCGGGGAAGAAGGGCACGTCCAACCGCAGACCGTAGATCAGGGTGAAATTCGATTTGACACGCCAGGTGTCGCCGGCGTAGAGGCCGATCTGGTAGGTGTTGAAGGTGTCGGCCGGATTGTTCGGATCGTTGGCATAGGTGTAATTGTAGCGGTTGGCGATGCCGGCGTAGTAGGCGTCGAGGTCGAAAAAGCGATAGTCGCCGAAGCCGTTCTGGATGAAGAGGTTTTTGAACTTGTAGAACTCGTTGTGGGTTCCGAGGACGATCTCGTGGTTGCCTTTGAAGAAGGTGAAGTCATCGGTGAGCTCGACGATGTCGGTGTCGAGGCCGTTGTAGGTCGAGTAATTCTCGGTGCCGAACTCCCACGCGTGGTAGTCTCCATCGACGTTTTGGATGGTGACGTGCGGGAACCGGTCGCCGACGCCGGTGCGTTTGTCGCGGATCGTCTGGTAGGTGACGCGCAGCTCGTTGAAAGAGCTGCCGCCGAAGACCGCGTTCCACTGGCCGACCAGCGAATTGGTCTTGTTCTTGAAATCGTAGGCCTCGCTGGGCCACTCGTACCAGGTGGTGCTGGGACGGTTGATGATGTTGCCGGCGTCGACGTAGTTGTAGCGCGCGATGAGGGTGTTGCTCTGGTCGAGGTTGACATCGAAGCGCAGGAAGAACTTGTCGCTCGGAGTCTCTTTGGTCAGTTCACCGAGACCGCCGGGGTCGAAGCCGTAGGTGTCCATCGTGTACTGGCGGAGCTCTTCGGTTTCGGCCACGAAGTTGCAGTTCGACCAGCACGCGCCGGTGACACCGTCGAGCGAATAGCCGGTCGGCCGGTCGAGGGTGTTGTGGCCCCAGCTGGTGAAGAAGAAGATCTTGTCCTTGGAGAGCGGCCCGCCGAGGGTGAAGCCGTACTCGGTGTCCTCGTAGGTCCCGAACGTCGGGAAGTAGTCGGGCCCGTCGCCGACCGTGCTGTCGGTGAGGGTGTAGCCGAAGACGCCGCCGTGGAAGTTGTTGGTGCCGGAGCGCGTGATGATGTTGACGGCGCCGCCGGTGAAGCCGCCCTGGCGGACGTCGAAGCTCGAGGTCACGAGCTGCAGCTCCTGGACCGCGTCGAGCTGGATCGGCTGGGTCCCGCTCTGGCCGCCCGGGGTGCCGCTGGCGGCGAGGCCGAAGACGTCGTTGTTGACCGCGCCGTCGATCGAGATGTTGTTGTAGCGCGGGTTGCGGCCCGACACCGTCAGCGACGTCGGTTCGCCATTCGAGGCGCTCCAGGTCGAGAACACCGGGTTGGTGCGCGCGAAGTCGTAAACGTTGCGCTCGACCGAGGGCAGGGCCAGCAGGGAGCCCTGCGACACCGAGCTCGCAACGCCCATCTTGGTCGGGGCGATCAGCGGGCTCGACTCGCCGACGACCTCGATCTCGCCGGTGGCGGCCTCGAGCCGGAGGGCGAGCTCCAGATTGGTGGTCTCACCGAGGCGGACGTAGACGTCGTTCAGCGTCTGGGTCTCGAAGCCGGAGAGGCTCGCCTGTACGGTGTACGGACCGCCGACCTTCAGGTTGACCATCCGGAAACGGCCCTCAACATCGGTGACGGTACCGTAGCGGTTGCCGGTGGCTGGCAGCGTCGCGACCACCGCGACCCCGGGCACGGGTTCGCCGTTGGGATCCATGACCACGCCGCTCAGGGACCCGGTTGTCACCCCCTGGGCCTGGACGAGCCCTGCCCACACGAGGGTGCAGATGATAAAACAAACTGACTTCCTCATCATTTTGACCTCCCATTTCTCCCATCTAGATGGACGGGATCATACCACCTACCGGCGCTGTCAACCCTCGTTTCAAACGAGATTTTTGAAAAGCCTGGATGAAGTGTTTCTTCACCTCCCAAGAATCGATCTCAGTCTCTTCGGAGCGAGGTCTTTTTCAGCTCTCGAAAGACCTCGATGGCCTCATCTGTGGCGACTTTCTGGTCCAGAGCGACGCCTTCGTCGGTTGGCAGGACCCAGCCGATCCCGCCGGCGCTTCGCTTCTTGTCATGCCCGATATGGGAGCGGACAGATTCCGGATCGATCTCGGCCAGGGAGGGCAGTGGGCCGAGGGTCGCGACGGCCGCGGAAATCGCCGTCTCGCCCTCGCTTGAAAGCACACCGTGGCGCCGTCCGAGCTGTGCCGCCGCCAGCAGGCCCCACGCCACCGCTTCACCGTGCAACAACTGGCGGTAGCCGGTGGCCGCCTCGAGGGCGTGGCCGAGGGTGTGGCCGAGGTTGAGGGCGGCCCGCGTTCCGGCCTCGCGTTCGTCCTCGCTGACCACGCGCGCCTTGACTGCGGCGGAGCGCATCACGAGCTCCTGCAGTTGCCCGGTCGAGAGCGTTTCCAGAATCGGGGGAATCGTCGTCAGCAGCTCGCGGTCGCCGATCCAGGCGGTCTTGATCACCTCCGCCATCCCCGCCCGCAGCTCGCGCTCGGGCAGGGTCGTCAGGGTCTCGACGTCAATCACCACCAGCCGCGGCGGCCAGAAGGTGCCGACCAGATTCTTGCCCTCTTTGAGGTTGACGCCGGTTTTGCCGCCGATAGCGGCGTCGACCATCGCCAAGAGAGTCGTCGGGACCGCAATCCAGTCGATGCCGCGGAGATAGATCGCGGCGGCGAATCCGGCGGTGTCGGTGAGGACCCCGCCGCCGACCGCGGCCACCGTGTCGCCGCGATGCAGCCTCGCGTCGAGCCACCGCCCGAACAGCCCCTCGACCGCCGACCAGCGCTTGTGCTCCTCGCCATCCGCAAGCTCGATCAGAGGTGTTTCGAGTGATGCGGCGGCCGGTTGACCCCACAATGGCCCAACCGTCGTGTCGCTGACAACCGACCGTGGGCGGGTGAGGCCTTCCTCTTCGATGTGCTCGGCCAGCCGGGAAACCGATCCGGCCTCAGCGATGACGCTGTAGGGACCGCGTCCACTCTCGACGGTCAGCCGTTTCATGGGCCTATCCTACTCGTCTCCTGATCTGTTGACACGCTTCCCGCAGGAACGCCGTCTGCTCTCCTCGCCCTTCCCGAGAGGATGCCAGGCACGCCGCCATGATGTTGAGGACAACATCATGCCGGGATGCCAGGCACCTCCGGTGATCGCGCCCGTATCGGCCTATAGCAGGACCGATACCTTGTTGCATGTCACTTCTCCGCAACCATGTTGCGACCGATAAACCAATTGCCGTCCACCGCCGGTCGCCACGGCCGGTGAGAGTCCAGATAGTCGCCGATGAGATCCGGCATCTCCTCGGACGACCGCCACACGACCTCCGCTGTCGCTAAATGTGGATAGAAGCCGCCACCAGCCGCGCGGTACGAGTTACAAGCAACGATGAACTCTGCCTCGGGATCGAGGGGCAGCCCGTTGTAGCGGAGATCCCGGATCCTCGATCCTTCGGGGCGGGTGGGATCGATGCGATATTCGACTCCCGCCATGTTGTCGACGTTGTAGTGGGGAATCCCGGCATCGGTCACTACCGTGCAGCCCTCGGGCGCGCACTCGAGGCCATCGTAATAGCGCGCCGCGTGCTCGAGCACATCGCGGACCTGAGCCCCGGTCAAACGCACCGCGACCAGTGTATTCGGGTAGACGTAAAAGGCGTGGATCCAGCGCCAGTTGACGGGTCCCGCGAGCAGGGCCGGGGCGTTGGTGTTGAGGAGTGCGGCCAGCGAGAGATCGGCCCCCGAAGCATCCATCTGCACCTCGTGCAGAAGGTCCACGGCGGCGCAGTCCTCGAGTCGGCAGCGGTCGACGCGGACATCGCCGCTCACCTCGCCCACCGGCGCGTCGAGGGCGGCCTGCACCCGCTGGTGGGCGAGGGTGAAGGCGCCCGTGATCTCGGGGTCGGCCGCCACCCCTGTGCACTCCAGGTTTTCGCCCTGTCGGCCGGTGATGTGCCAGCCCTCGTCGTTCCTTTCGAGGCGGAGATCGATCCGGGTCAGGATCCGAGCCCGCGCCGCGGGCTGGGACACCAAGACGCCGTTGACCACCCGCGGCGGGATGTCGTCGTGGGTGTGGCCGGTGAGGAGGACGTCGATGCCGGGGACCGCGGTCAGCCGCCAGACGAAGTTCTCGTGATCGGTGCCGTCGGCCTCGCCGGTGTCGGGGTCGCGCTCGAATCCGGTGTGCGCGAGGACCACGACGACATCGCAGCTCTCCTCGTCGCGCAGTACCGGCACCCACCGCCGCGCGGCGGTGTCCATCGGCTCGAAGACGAGCCCGCGGTAATTTTCCGCCTTCTCCCATCCCGGGACGTTGGGGGTGGTCAGACCGAGGACCCCGACCCGGATCGGCCCCTGCTCGAAGACTGCGTAGGGTTGGAACGCCGGCTCCTGAGTACCGGCGTGCAGGATGTTAGCGGACAGGAACGGAAACTCGGCCTGCTTCCGGGCCCGCTCGAGGACCTCGAGACCGAAGTTGAACTCGTGGTTGCCGACCGCCATCGCCTGGTAGCCGATGCGGTTCATGGCGTCGATGGTCGGGCTCGGCTCCCCCCACCGGACGAAAGTGAACTGTTCCAACGGAGTCCCCTGGATGGTGTCACCCGAGTCGAGCATCGTCACCGGGTGGTTGGTAGTCGAGCGGATCTCCTTGACCAGGGTCGCGATCTGGGCCAGAGAGCCACGGTCCGACGGCCGGTTGGCGTAGTCGTCGAACGGCAGCACTGCGCCGTGAAGATCCGATGTGTGGAGGATCGTCAGCTCGGCGGATGTGTTCTCGGCGGCCGTCGCGCAGGACGAGACGGCCACCACCAACGACACCCCGAGCACCCATGAAACGAAAGTCTGAATTCTGTTCATGTCGAGGCGGTGATTTTAGCACCGCCCGCCCATCCAGGGCTTGAGGCTTGTCGGCGGTATCGAGTTGCTCGTCAAGTCCCAAGCCACAAGCCTCAAGGCGCAGCTATTCGCATCTCGTATCTCGCATCTCCTGTATAACTGAGGCATGAGAAAGCTGCGCCTGCTCACCGGCGGTGAATCCCACGGTCCCGGCCTGACCGCAATCCTCGAGGGTCTCCCGGCCGGTCTCGAAGTCGACCGCGAACAGATCGACAGCTGGCTCAAAAGGCGTCAGCACGGCTTCGGCCGCGGAGGCCGCCAGCGGATCGAGAAGGACACCGTCGAGGTGACCGGTGGCCTGCGGGACGGGCGCACCCTCGGTTCGCCCCTTGTGCTCGGGATCGAGAACCAGGATTGGCAGAACTGGTCGGCGGTGATGGACCCGTGGCACGTAGATGCCGAGGAGGCCGCCAAAAGGCTCGTCAGCCGGCCGCGACCGGGCCACGCCGACTACTCGGGCGGGGCCGCCACCGATCAGCTCGGAGACATGCGCAACGTCCTCGAGCGGGCTTCGGCGCGCGAGACTGCGGCACGTGTGGCGGCGGGAGCGGTCTGTGTCCAGCTCCTCGCGCGGTACGGAATCGCCATGCGATCGGCAGTCCTCCGGGTCGGACCGGAGGAGGTCCTGGCAGGCTCTCCGACCTGGGACGATCTCGAGTCGGTGGATTTCTCCTCGCCCCTCGTGACCCCGAAACCCGACGACGAGGAACGGCTGGTCGAGGCGGTGCGTTCGGCGCGCGAGCAGGGTGAGACGATGGGCGGGGTGGTCGGGGCGGTTGTGCGTGGTCTGCCTCCGGGCCTCGGCTCTTACGTTCACTGGGATCGCAAGCTCGATGGCCGCATCGCCCAGGCGCTGGTGGCGATCCCCTCGGTCAAGGCGGCGACCATCGGTGACGGCATCGAGGTCGCGTCGGTCCTCGGTTCTGAGGCCCACGACCCCTACAAAAAAGTGGACGGCCGCCTCGAACGCGTCAGCAACCGAGCCGGCGGGCTCGAGGGCGGGGTCACCAACGGCGCCGACCTGGTGGTGCGCGCCTTCTTCAAACCGATCTCGACGCTGCGGCGCGGTCTGCCGTCGGTAGATCTCGCGAGTGGTGAAGCAGGTGCCACGGCCTGGGAGCGCTCCGACGTGACGGCCATTGGCGCAGCGCCGGTGATTGTCGAGGCGATGCTGACGCTGGTCCTCGCCGACGTCCTGCTCGAGAAGCTTGGCGGCGATGCCATCGCCGACACTGACGCGGCCTGGAAAGCTCTTGCCGCCCGCCTCGCCCCCTGGTGGAAGCCGGTCATCGCATAGTTTTGAGTGTTGAGTTATGAGTTTTGAGTTTGCTCCATCCACCCCGGAGACGGATATTCCGAATTCCGAATTCCGAATTCCGAATTCTCGATGCGCGTGAAACGCGCATCGAAGTACGGTTTCTGCGCCGGGGTTCGAGTCGCTGACCTCAAGGCGCGGCGCTTTGCCGCTGACGGAGGGCGCGGCGCCATTCTCGGCGCGCTCGTCCACAACGAGCGGGTGGTGCGCGAGCTCGAAGATCTCGGATTGAAGAGCGTGGAATCTCTCGATCACGCGCCAGGACCGACCGTTGTGTTTTCCGCACACGGGGTGCCGCCGTCTACCCACGACCGCGCCCGTGAGCTCGGGTTTGACGTTCTCGATACGACCTGCACTTTTGTCGTCGATATCCATGACGAGGTGGAGCTGGCGCTGGGCGACGGCTGTCATCTGGTATTCGTCGGCGATCCCGACCACCGCGAGGTGGTCGGCTACACCCACGATCTCGAGCCCGAGGTCTTCGACATCGTGTCAACGATGGAGGATGTCCGCCGAATCGATTGGAGTGTCTATCCGAAGCTCAAGGTGATCTACCAGACCACGCTCAACGCCGATGACTTCGAGGACATCGTTCGCGTCATCGAGGTGCAGAACCCGAACACCGCGCGGGCGGACACGATCTGTTATGCCACGAAGGAGAATCAGGATGCTGCCCGCCGGTTGGCGGCGGACCCCGAGGTGGATCTGGTGCTCGTAATCGGCGGCAAAAACTCGGCCAACACCCGCCACCTGTGGGAGATCGCCGCGCAGTCGAAGCCGGCCCACCTTATCCAGGGCGTTGAGGACATTCTCCCGGAGTGGCTCGACGGCATCACCTGCGTTGGCCTCACCGCCGGCGCTTCCACCCCCGACTCTGCCATCGACGAAGTCGAAGCCTTCCTCGAGGGGAGCTGACTGTCGCCCCCAACCGCAAAAAAAGAAACGCAGAGCCGCGGAGCCGCAGAGACGCAAAGACGCAGAGAAAATTGTTAGGGTGGAGTATTGATCGCGTGTCAATAGGCGCAGACGCGCTCCACGCGACCTTCGCGATCTAGATTTAGAAAAGATCTCTGCGCCTCTGCGTCTTTGCGCCTCTGCGTTGAAAAACGTTTGCTTCGAAGTTGCTGTAACCTCGCCGCATGGGAAGAGGCCAAAAACCTATAGCAGTTGTGACAGGTGCTTCGAGCGGGATTGGTGCCGCGACCGCCAGATTGCTCGCAAGCGAAGGCTGGCGGGTGGTGCTGGTGGCGCGGCGCGCCGAACGGCTGGACGAACTCGCCGGCGCGATCGCAGCGTCCGGAGGCGAGGCGAGGGCCGAGGCGCTCGATGCCGCCGATGGTCCCGCGATCATGGCAATGGCGGATCGGGTCCGCTCCGACTGGGGTGCCCCGTCACTGGTCGTCAACAGCGCCGGCGCCGGCGAGTGGCGATTCCTCGAGGAGACCTCGGTCGAGGAGATCGTCGAGATGATGGGGGCTCCCTATCTCGCAGCGGCCAACACCTGTCGGGCGTTCATGGCCGATATGCTTGCGGCGAAACGGGGTCTCTTCGTGCATGTGGGTTCGCCGGCCTCCGTCATGCCGTGGCCGGGGGCGACCGCCTACACGGCATCGCGGTGGGCCCTCCGCGGTCTGCACGAAGCGCTGTGCCAGGACCTGCGTGGCACCGGTGTTCGCAGCTCGCTGGTCTACTTCGGGGAGGTGTCAAGCGAGTACTTCGAGGCCAACCCCGGCTCGCACGAGCATATGCCGAAGCTCGCGGCGGCGATTCGACTGTGCACCCCGGAACGCTGCGCGGAGGTGCTCATGAAGGTCGTCCATCGCCCGCGGCGGGTCGTCTTCCACCCCTTCGCCCTGCGGTTCATGGCGTGGCTGGCGGCGATCACGCCGGCGCCGACCCGGTGGCTGATCGCCCGAACCGGCCGCCGACACTGAACCCACCACCCCTGGGCTCGAGGCTTGTGGCTTGAGGCGTGCGCCAATTCCGCCCGCGTCCCGAACCCCAAACCCCAAGCCCCAGGCCCCAGGCCCCAGGCCTCCTCGTTTCCTGCTACATTTGATCTGGAGGTGTCATGCAAGATCGCGTGATCTGCGATGGGTGCGGTAAGAAGTTACAGGCGGGGTCCACCATCTGCCTCCACTGTGGCTGGGACCAGACTACGGCCCTGGCGCGGCCCGAATCCCCTTCCATCGTCGAATACATCATGGCCGGCGGATGGCGACTGGTGGTCTACGGTTTGATCATCGCGCTTCCGTTCCTCGGTTTCATGCGCCTGCGAACCACCGGGCCGGGACCGGATCTGCCGACCACCCTCCGCTGGATGGCCTTTGGTGATGGCGGTCGTGCGGCGGAGCTCGAGACCATCCATCGCATGCACGAGATCGGTTCCGCGACAGCTCGCTATGCTGTGCGCGAGATGGCGCTGCCGCCCTTCGATGGTGAATGGGAAGACGTGCTCGCAAGATCGGCCACGGCCAGGGTTCGGGGATGGATTCCACTGGTCTTTTATGGCTCCAATACCGGGATGGCGCCGGCATCGGTGCGCGAGCTCTACGAGGTTCGCTCGGTCGACGGTTGGGGCCGGCCCTATCGAATCACGGTCCGGCCGATCGCCCGAGGCGAGGCGGCGTATGACGATCCTGTCGTGATTGCGGATCTCGAGAAGGGGCTCCAGGCGACCTTCTTCACGGTCGACCGGCCCGACCTCTTGCACGGAGAGTGGGCTCGCCTGCTGATCGAGTCGGCCGGCGCCGACGGAAAGTTCGACACCGAGGACGATTTGCGCATGATCAGCTACGTGTTGATCGGGCATGTCTTCCGCCTGCTCTACGACCCGAGCGTGATCCAGGTCGAGGTCGAACGCGCCTACACCATGGGTCGCCACTACTATCGCATCGAAGGAAGCAAGTACGATCTCATCGATGCCAGACTGCTCGCTGAATATCGGCTGACGTCAATACACTGACGCACATACCTCTCGACAGGTCAAAAGGTCGAAAAGTCAAAAGGCCAAAAAGTGCTCGTGTTGAAATCGGCGCCATGCTTGGCGACTCGACTCTCGACCTTTTGACGTTTCAAACCGAGTGGGAGGGTGGGAGATCAGTCCCCGAGCGACGCTGCCCAGGGCGGCTGCCCCGCCGCATCATCCTGCAGCGCGCGCACCGACAGTGGGCCCCGGCGCAGCGCCGCCACGGCCTCCGCGGCCGCGTGAGCGCCGGGGATCGTCGTGAAATAGAGCACGCCAGCGTCGAGAGCGGCGCGGCGGATGGAGCCCGCGTCCTGGGCGGCGCGACGGCCGGCGGCGGTGTTAATGACGATCTGGATGGCGCCGTCGACCAGCAGCTGCGGAATGTCGGGGTGGCCCTGGCCGAGCTTGAAGACTTTTACGACCTCGCTGAATCCTGCAGAGTGCAGGATCGCCGCGGTGCCCTCGGTGGCGCAGATCTCGAAGCCGAGCTCTTCGAATCGTGCCGCCAGCGCGGGCAATCGCTCCTTGTCGCGATCGGCCAGCGACAGCAGGACTCTTCCGTCGCTCGGCACCCGCCAGCCGGCCGCCAGCGCCGCTTTGGCGAAGGCCTCACCGAAGGATCGGCCGCGTCCCATGACCTCGCCGGTCGACCGCATCTCGGGGCCCGGCAAGGGGTCGACGCCGGGGAACCGCTCGAAGGGGAAGACCGGCAGCTTGACCGCCACCTCGGTCGGCACACCGTCCTGCACCCCGAGCGCCGAGAGGCTCGCGCCGGCACAGACCCGGGCCGCCAGCTCCGCCCACGGAGTGCCGTTGGCTCGGGCCAGGAACGGCACGGTCCGTGAGGCGCGCGGGTTGACCTCGATGACGTACACGGTGTTTTCCTGGATCGCGAACTGGACGTTGATCAGGCCGCGGACATCGAGGGCCAGCGCCAGCAGCCGAACCTGATGCCGAAGCTCGGCCTGGAGCTCGAGCGGCAGGCTCACCGGCGGCGTCACCGCACCGGAATCGCCGGAATGGACCCCGGCTTCCTCGATGTGCTCGAGAACGCCGCAGATCACCACCCGCTCGCCGTCGGCGACGGCGTCCACGTCGACCTCGACCGCGCGCTCGAGGAAGTGGTCGAGCAGCACCGGACGATCGGGGTCGACGGCAGCCGCGCGCTCGAGATACTCGGTGAGCTGGTCGTGGCCGTAGACGATCTCCATTGCCCTTCCGCCGAGCACGTAGGAGGGGCGGACCAGGACCGGAAAGCCGAGCTCGTCCGCCGCCGTTGCAGCCTCCTCGGCCGAGGTCACCATCCGCCCCGGCGGCTGCCGCAGGCCGAGATTTGACAGCAGCTCGGCGAAGCGTCCGCGGTCCTCGGCCCGGTCGATGGCGTCGCGCGGCGTGCCCCAGATTGGAGTGCCGTGCCTTTCCAGCTCTGCAGCCAGCTTGAGGGGTGTTTGGCCGCCAAGCTGGACCACCACACCGAGCGGCCGCTCGGCATCACAGATGTCGAGCACGTCCTCCGCGCAAAGGGGGTCGAAGTGAAGACGATCGACGGCGTCGTAGTCGGTCGATACCGTCTCCGGATTACAGTTGACCATCACCGCCTCATATCCCTCGGCCCGCAGACCGGCCACCGCCTCGACACAGCATGCGTCGAACTCGATACCCTGGCCGATACGCACCGGGCCACCGCCGAGGATGATCACCGGACGACGCGGTGTCGGTTGCTCGTCGGCGTCACCGAAGCTGCCGTAGAGGTAGGGTGTGCGGGCCTCGAACTCAGCGGCGCAGGTATCGACCCTTCTCCGGATGCGTCTGGCCCCTGCCGCGATGCGACGCTCGCGGACTGCGCCGGGATCGCTGTTGGTCAGGCGGCCAAGGTGATCGTCAGCGAACCCCAGCCGTTTCAGGGCGACCAGAGAGCTTGGTTGATCGAGCGCGTCGGCTGCCACGCTCTCGGCTGCGACGAGACTGGTAATCCGACGAAGGAACCACGGATCGACCGACGTCGCCGAAAACACCCGTTGATCGCTCCACCCTCGACGCAGGGCTTCGGCCAGCTCCCAGAGACGGTCCGGGGAGGGCTCGGCGAGTCGGCGCTCGAGCTCGGCATCGTCGGCTGCAGCCACCTCGCGAGGCGCGTCGAGGGAGTCGCGGTCGATCTCGAGCGAGCGGACCGCTTTCAGCAGCGCCTCCTCGAACGAGCGCCCCATCGCCGCGACCTCGCCGACCGCTTTCATCGAGGTGCCGAGACGGGAATCGGCGCCGGGGAACTTCTCGAAAGCAAAGCGCGGGATCTTCACCACCACATAGTCGAGGGCCGGTTCGAAAGAGGCCGGGGTGGAGCCGGTGATGTCGTTGACAATCTCGTCGAGGCGGCGACCGAGGGCGACCTTGGCGGCGATGCGTGCAATCGGGAAGCCGGTGGCCTTGGAGGCCAGGGCCGACGACCGCGAAACCCGCGGGTTCATCTCGATCACGACATAGCGGCCGTCTGAGGGGTTGACGGCGAACTGAACGTTGGCGCCGCCGGTGGCGACGCCAACCGCGTCAAGGACCGTTCGCGCAGCGTCTCTGAGGACCTGGTACTCGCGGTCGGTGAGGGTCTGGGCGGGGGCAACCGTGATCGAGTCGCCGGTGTGGACGCCCATCGGATCGAGGTTTTCAATCGAGCACACGACCACGAAGGCGCCGGCCGAGTCGCGCATGACCTCGAGCTCGAACTCCTTCCAGCCGAGCACAGATGCCTCCACCAGTACTTGTTTGGCGGGCGACACCTCGAGCGCTTTCTTGAGCAGCACCTCGAAGCTCTCCCGATCGTAGGCCGTGCCGCCTCCCCAGCCACCGAGTGTGTACGAGGGCCGGAGAATCGCCGGCAGGCCGACCGTATCGAGGACTGCCAAACCGTCTTCGATCGAGGTCACGGTCGCTGCCGGCAGCACCGGAATGCCGGCCTTCTTCATGGCGACACGGAACTGCTCGCGATCCTCGGCGAGCCGGATTGACCGCACCTCGGCGCCGAGCAACCGCACCCCGAGCCGTTCGAGTTCACCCGCCTCCTCGAGCTCGACCGCGAGGTTGAGGGCGGTCTGGCCGCCAAGGGTCGGAATGAGGGCGTCCGGGCGCTCCTTCTCGAGGACGGCGATGACGGTTTTCTTGGTAAGCGGTTCGACGTACGTGCGGTGGGCGAGACGGGCGTCGGTCATCACCGTCGCCGGGTTCGAGTTGACAAGGATGACCCGGCAGCCTTCTTCACGCAGGGCGCGCACCCCCTGCACGCCGGAGTAGTCGAATTCGCAGGCCTGACCAATGCGAATTGGACCCGCGCCGAGGATGCACACCGAGGACGGTTTCGCCGTCACAACAGCACCGACGTGCCCGAATTCCGAATTCCGAATTCAATCATTGTCCGCCTCGGCAGCGTTCTGCAAATCGGGTAAAGAGCCCAAGCGAGTCATTCGGCCCAGGCGAGGCTTCGGGGTGGAACTGGACCGCCTCCACACCTGCCCGCTTCAATGACAATCCTTCGAGAGTGCCATCGGTGAGATTGAGGTGGGTGACCTCGACCTCGCGTGGCAGCGATGATTCCTCGACAACGTAATTGTGGTTTTGGGAGGTGATCAGGACCCGGCCGGACGATAGCTCGCGCACCGGGTGGTTGCCGCCATGATGGCCGAACGGCAGCTTGACGGTGCGTCCGCCGAGGGCCAGGCCGAGGAGCTGACAGCCCATGCAGATGCCGAGGATCGGGATCCGGCCGATGAGCCCGGAGATGAGCTCGGCGGCACCTGCCACCGCGGCCGGGTCGCCGGGCCCGTTCGACAGCAGTACGCCGGCGTAGCGGCCCCCGCAGAGCTCGTCAGCTGTGACCCCGGGCGGCACGACCCGCACCGCGAATCCTTCGCCCACGAGGCAGCGGAGGATCGATCGCTTGACGCCGAAGTCGACCACCGCAACTGCTGGTTGATCGGTGTCTTGACCTCTTTCGAGGGGTTGTGAGGGCGAAGTCCACGGGCCCTCGCCCCAGTCATAGGCTTCGCTGCAGGCGACCTCGCGCGCGAGATCGAGGCCATCGGTCCCGCGGGCCTCGGCAACGCGATTGACGAGTTTCTCGGGTGCGGTGCCGTCGGTGGCCAGGATGCCGGGCACCGCGCCGGCGGTGCGCACATGGCGAACGATGGATCGGGTGTCGAAGCCCCAGCCGACTGCGAGCCCGCGTTCGGAAAGCCATGCCTCGGCGCCGCCCTCGGACCGCCACGACGACGGCTCGAGGTCGAGATCCTGCACGATCAGCGCCCGCGCCCAGATGCGGTCGGACTCGGCGTCTTCAGGGTTGACGCCCACCTGGCCGACGTGGGAGGTCGTGAGGGTGAGGATCTGACCGTGGTAGGAGGGATCGGTCAGCATCTCCTGGTAGCCGGTCATCGAGGTGTTGAAGACCACCTCGCCTTCAACGACGATATCTGCACCGGCGGCCCAACCGGGGAAAACCGTTCCTCCCCGCAGCACGAGATGGGCGGGCCGCGGATGTGTCAGGGAACGCGGAAGATCGCGTGGTCCGGTCATGCCGTCGGGAGAATGTAACACAGTGCCTTCGGCGAATTCGGAATTATGAATTCTGAATTCGGAATGACGCCCAGTCCACCCGGGACCATCATCAGCACTGGGGGGTGGGCGGGAATTCCGAATTCCAAATTCCGATCTCCGAATTGGGACGGGTGGGCGGGTGGAGTACGCTATCCCAGCCCGGAACGCCGAGCCTGGAGGCATCATGATTCGTCGCAGTGCCATCATCTTCGCCCTGTTTTCGTCGGTCGCCCTCATCACGGGGGCCCAGCAGCATCCCTTCAATGTTCACGACCTGGTTTCCATGCAGCGGATCGATGATCCGAGGTTGTCGCCGGACGGCAGCCGCGTGGCCTTCGTGGTCACGACCATGGACCTCGAAGCCAACAAGGGTCGCAAGGATATCTGGGTGGCCGCCATCGACGGCTCCGGCGCCTACCGTCTCACCACCGACGCCGATAACGACTCCAACCCGCGTTGGCGAGATGACGGCTCCCTCTATTTCCTTTCCACGCGGAGCGGCTCGGCGCAGGTCTGGCGCTGGA
>Ga0307423_1000303_pt1 | contig 33422 bp, 28 predicted proteins | sample SalMarWE160310MG_FD_202154 | JGI IMG/M metagenome (GOLD analysis project Ga0307423, IMG submission 202154) | Salt marsh sediment microbial communities from the Plum Island Ecosystem LTER, Massachusetts, United States - WE1603-10 | ecosystem: Environmental > Aquatic > Marine > Intertidal zone >... | reverse complement strand
AGAGGCACGGTCGAAATGGATCAATACCGTGCGTGGCCTGCTGCGCGCCTTCGGCTACCGGGTGTCGGGGAACGCATCACACACCTTTACCGGGCGTGTGGATCGGATGAATCTGCCTGACGAGCTTCTCGAGGTGATCGAGCCGCTGCTGGAGCAGCTGGATCTCGTGAGCGGTGAGATCGCGCGGCGAGACGAAGAGCTCGCCGGCATGGCTCGGGAGATCCCGGCGGTGGATCGCCTGCAGCAGATCCCAGGAGTGGGCCCGATCACCTCACTCTATTTCGTGCTTTCGATCGACGATCCCCATCGTTTTCGAAGAAGTCGTGATGTCGCTGCCTTCCTCGGTCTCAGACCCGTGATGCGGGAAACAGGAGACACGTCGCACTACGGACGGATCACCAAAGAGGGGGATTCAGAGATGCGGCGCCTCTTGGTCCAGGCGGCGCACGCGATGATGATCACCCGCGCGGACTGCGCGCTCAAACAATGGGCGAAAGAGATCGAAGGACGACGCGGAAAAGGAAAGAAATCCGTCGCTTTGGCTCGAAAGCTCGCGGTGCTGATGCACCACCTTTGGGTCACTGGTGAAGACTTCGAAGCGTTTCCAAAACAAAAGGCTGCGTGAAATCACCAAAAGGAGAAAACCGAAACCGCAATCATGATCAGTTGGAAGCTCTCGATGATCTCGTCGCACAGATACGGGCGACTCCGTTCGGACCTTGGACGAGCGACGCGGCTTCCCGCCGCATCGCCGGCAGTCCGCGTGCCAGATGGGAGCGCCCCCCTCTGTCGGAAACCATAATGCACCGGTCGCAGAGCGACCATCAGAGTGCGAATAGAAGCATGACGGCAGGGTCAGCGCGAGAGCTACCGAAAACTCAAGGAGGTCCACACTCGACGATCATCGCAACCACTTGACGAAACCGGCCTACTCATAGAAGGTCCATAGTTCAGACGTGTTTCCTTGTCACCTGAACGGGCCTGGGCTCGTCATACCAGGCATCGGAGGCACGGAACTACGGACCTGGCACCCCGGCGCTTGCCTTGAGTGCCAGACCGCTCGTACAATGGGCGCCGGCACAACGAGGAGAAAAAGATGGAGATCGAACGGTTGGAGGAGAAGGGCGTTACCGTCGTTGCGGTGCGCGGCGTCATCAACTTCGGCGAATCGGCTCGCCAGTTCTCTTCGTACCTTGCTGATCTGCTGGATTCCGGGGTGCCGTCAGTCCTGATCGACATGTCGGGGATCGACCACGTCGATTCCACGGGCCTCGGCGAGTTGGTGGGTTACCTGCAACGGTTCGAAAAAGAAGGGCGGCGCCTGGCCTTGTTTCGGCCGCACCAGCGGATTCTCAGCCTTTTGCGCCTGACTCGCCTGAATGAGATCTTTTCGATCTTTGAAGAGCGCAGCGAAGCCATCGAGGCGCTTCAGTCGTCAGACTGAGATTTCGTACCTCCACCCGAAAGGATCGTCCTGCACCCCTGTCTGGATATTCACCAGTGCATCGTAAAGCTGCTGCCAGCGGTCGTCGAAGGCGAAATCCCAGCTCCGGTCGCGATCGACGATTCGCGACACCCAGCACAGCACAGCGGCTGTACCACAGCAGGCGGCGGCCGAGATATCGTCGAGCTCGTCGACCGCGATCTTCCGTTCCTCGGTCGGCCAATGGAAGATTCCGTCTGCGATTTCGAGTAACGACACGCGAGTGACCGAGCGCAAGATGCTCGGAGAGTCGGGCGTGATGAGGGCGTCGCTCTTGAAAGCCAGAAAGTTGGCGGCGCCGATTTCCTCGATATAACGATGTTCCACTGGGTCGAGGTAGATGGCGTCAATGAAGCCCGCGTCCTTGGCCTCGGCTCCCGGATGAAATGAGGCGGCGTAGTTACCCCCCGCCTTTACGTGGCCGGTTCCATGTGGAGCTGCGCGATCGAAGCGACTGACCATAAAGGACTTTCCCTGGTCGGGGCCGAAGCCGCCCTTGTAGTAGGGTCCGACGGGAGTCACGAAGATCCGGAAAACGTATCTATTCGCCGGTTTGACACCCACGTTGTCGCCGACGCCGACGTACATCGGCCGCAGGTAGAGGGCGGCGCCGCTGCGATGAGGCGGGATGTAGGGGTGATTGGCCGCGACAACTTCCTCGATGCCACGGAGAAAGAGCTCCTCGGGAACCTCCGGTCCTTGGAGGTAGCGCGCGCCTTCGTTGAGCCGACGAGAGTTGTCGATGGGACGGAACGCGTACACTTTGCCATCGGCGGCGCGCTGCACCTTCATGCCTTCGAAGAGCTGTTGGCCGTAATGCAGGCACTGGCTTCCCTCGGAGAGATGCATGGTATTGTCCTCGACGATTCCCCGCACACGCCACACGCCGTGTTCGAAAATCGCCTCGAAACGATATGGGCAGGCGATGTAATCGAAACCCAGATTTGGGAAGTCAAGGGCGGCGGTCTTACGCTCTCCCGGGAAGTAGTACCGCGGTTTGCTCATTCAATACTCCTTTCTACGGGGCGTCCGGGTGGTCGACTTGAAGCGTCCCGAGAATTTGACGCATTCGCCAGGCGACGACACCCGGGGGGACAGGATAACCGGTCCCGACCCCTTTGCGCCACTTGAGGTCACATGCGGGCTGAGGGAACATGAGTGCCAAATCGGCGGCGATGTGTCATCGTCAGGAGACATCCAGGCGCTGAGGTTGGAGATGAAATCTCGGAATTTCTGGCATAGAGTTTGCAAACCTATTGTTGATGCTAGGAAGGGAGAACCCATGAACACTACAAAACGTGCTTCGATCATCGCCGTCTTATCTTTGGCTGGTCTCGCCATGTCCCTCGTCAGCTGCTCGTCCGCCACGCCGACCGAAACACCCGGTGTCGAACGTGTAGGTCGCACCGTTCTCAGGCAATACGGTCCGGAGCTTTGGACGGTGCTCGGCTACCGATTCGCGACCTCCCAGGTCGGCGAGGAGTGGATGATTCTCGAGGTGGCTCTGAGCTCACCCGGCGGTCAGACCGCCAAAGTCACCCGCGAAAATGTCTTCCTCCGCACCCCGGATGGCAACAGGCTGCCCCTGCCGACCCAGAAGGAGTTCAGCGAGGCCTACGGTTCGCTGCGCTCGACAATCGCCAGGGCCGATATCGATCGTGATCCGTTGAATTACTTCCCGCATGACCGGGAACCCTGCGACATCCGGTTCTTCGTGACACCGGGTGCCGGGGTTGTCTTTGACGAGGTTGTTTTGAACGATCGACGGGCTTGTGTGGGCCGATTCTATTTCAAGGTTCCGGGCGGCATCCAACCGGGTCGCTGGGTATTTGGGATCGACCTGCCCGAAAGCGAGATCCGGATTCCGTTCGAGCTAGGGGAGTAGCTTGTTTTTCTCCCCGCGCCTTTCTTTCGCCGGCCAAAACCGTACATAGGCCGAAATTGGGGGCGGTGAGAAAAACTAGGGGAACAGCCCCCGATGCAGGTACACACTTGCAATCTTGTCGATCGCGCTGATCATCGAGGCGGTGCGGAGGTCGATGCCTTCGTGTCGCCGTTTGATTTCCCGGATCTCGTTGTAGGCCCTGATCATGGTCTCCTCGAGACCGGAATTGACGAGGTCGATTTCGTCGGCCCCACGCGCGAAGTCATTGATTTCACTGTCGCTGAACGAGGTCCCTGTGGCCTGTTCGATGGCGTTGAGGATCTGTCGTGCCGCCTTTTCCTCGAACCGTTTCTCCATACGGCCGAAACGGACATGCTGGAGGTTCTTGAGCCATTCAAAATAAGAGACCGTGACCCCGCCGGCGTTGATGAATGCGTCCGGTACGACCATGACGCCACGCTGGTGGAGGCATTCGCTGGCCTCGGCCGAAACCGGGCCGTTGGCGGCCTCGGCGATGATCTTGGCCTGGAGGCGTGGCGCGTTTGCCATCGTGATGGCGTTTTCCAGCGCCGCCGGCACCAGGATGTCGCAATCGAGCTCGAGTCCGGCGTCACGCTTTTCGAGATTTCGAGCGCCCGGAAAATCGAGCAAGGAGCCGGTTTCGCGCCGGTGAGTCATCACGTCTTCGACGTGCAATCCGTTTGCTGAGGAGACGGCCCCCTCGTACTCGACGAGACCGACGATGGTCGCGCCTCCCTCCTCCTCGAGGAATTTTGCGGCATGGTAGCCGACGTTGCCGAGGCCCTGCACCACCACTCGTTTGCCCTCGAGGCCGGGGATCAAACCGAGAGGCCGCATATCGCGACCGAGACTGCAGACCTCACGCAGGGCGTAGAACACGCCCCGCCCGGTGGCTTCGGTTCGCCCCTGAATTCCTCCCTGCTGGATCGGCTTTGCGGTCACACAACCGAGCCCGTTGATGTCCTGGGGAGCGAGGGTGGCATAGGTGTCGGCGATCCAGCCCATTTCGCGGGGGCCGGTGGCAAAGTCCGGCGCCGGCACGTCGAGAGCCGGGCCGATGAAGTTTTTCTTGAAGAGCTCGAACGTGAAGCGACGGGTGATCCGCTCGAGCTCGCGCTCGGAGTACTCGTGGGCCGAGATCTTGACCCCGCCTTTGGCGCCGCCGAAGGGGACGTCGACGATCGCGCACTTGTAGGTCATGAGAGCGGCCAGCGCCATCACCTCGTCCTCGTTGACCATCGCAGCGTAGCGGATGCCGCCCTTGGTCGGCAGCATGTGGTGGCTGTGCTCTGCCCTCCAGGCGTGGAGCACCTCGATTTCGCCGCCGTCCCGTTTGATCGGAAAGGTGAAGTGGATGACGCTGTTGATTTCTTTGATCTGGCTGAGAAGGCCGGGCGAATGATCGGTCAACGCTGCGGCTCGATCGAAGTTCGCGTTGACCTGATCGAAAAAGCTGATCGGGGCGGTCATGAGTGTCCTCCATCGTCGGCGATTGAAAACGAGATCATAACAGGCAGGGTTGACGCGTTTCTGGCCCTGTCCAACAAACATGACCGAGGCTTGCCGTGCGGGCTCCTTTTTGGGCTTTACAACCCGAGACCGATCATCTGCTCAGTGGGCCGTCTGAAGCGCTCTCGCGGCCACTCGAGCGCCTCTTCGATCGCCTCGAGCATCATTGGCCTGTCATCGGGGATCTGCCCCCGGACATCGAGGAAGTTCGAGATGTGGTCCGACAGCAGGACGGTCGGTCCCTGCAAGAGCTCTACCAGAAGCCTGGTTTCTTCGAGCGCCTGATGGGCGTTGAGCAGGGTCAGGTCTCCGCGCTGCCAGCGGTCGCACCACTCGGTGCCCAGCACTGGCACGAAGGTTCTCAAGCGAATGAAATCGGGGCTGGCCTGGTTGAGAACTGCAGCGCTGCCCTCGGCATGCTCGCGCCAGCGTTCGAGGCCTGCCACCCCCACCATCAGGTAAACCGAGAGCTCGATGCCGGCGTCCATGACGTGGTTGAAGGAGCGGGCGGCGGCCTCGGGATCCACCCCCTTGCGGATCTGCTCCAGCGTCACGGGATCACCGGACTCGAGGCCGGAGTGGATGCGGGTGATCCCCGCGCGGCCGATCCGATCCCACTCGTCGTGGTTCTTCTTGACCAGAAATCTGGCCGAGCCGTACATGGTGATCCGCTCGAGGTACGGAAACCGGTCTCGGGCCGCTTCGCCGATGGCAATCAGGGTGTCGGTTGGGAGGGCTGCGGTGTTGCCGTCAGCCAGGAAGATGGTTCGGACACCCGGACCGTAGGTTTCCAGCGCCATGTCGAGATCTTCGACAACCTCGTCCACCGGCCGTCTCTTGAATTTCTTGTCGCTGTACATGGCGCAGAAGGCGCAGCGGTTGTGGGGGCAGCCGATGGACGCCTGAATGATCAAAGATCCGACTTCGGACGGCGGCCTGTAGACTGTGCCCTCGAACCTCATGGCAAGATAGTATCCCGGAAACTGTAGTCATCTGGTTGATATCTGGTCGGCCTGCCTTCAGAGATCCTTATTGAAGGTGGTGATACCGTCCACGAATCCGAAGCAGATCCGGGAGGAAGAGCGACGGATGGTGCCCCCGGCCACGTCCAAACCCGCGTCGGACGCGAGCCGACGGAGTTCGGCGATCGCCCGGTGGTCGTCCGTTGTATGGGCCATCTGATATCTCCGACCGCCTACCAGAAGATCGCGTACAGGGTCAGAGTGAGGAGGATTACCACGACACCGAAGATCTTGGTCCTCGGATCGGTCCGCATGTCCATATTCTGGTTGACGGGCAACGTGACCGGTTCGGGCAATGGCTTGAGCACGGTCATGATCGCCAGCACCGCGAGAATCACGAAGAAGCAGATCGCCATGCGGTTCAAAAAGGCGATATTCGGTGCGAAGTATTTGAGCGCCCCGTAGAGGATCGGATTGATGATCAGACCGACGGTGCCGCACGCACGCGGCGCGCGGTGGACGAGCACCCCGAAGAGGAAGATCGACAGGATGCCGGGGCTGATGAAGCCCTGGAACTCCTGGATGAAAGTGAAGATGCCGCCGAACTTCGGGTTGTCGAGCCTCGGTGCGATCAGCATGGCGATGACGACGAAGGTCACCACGCAAAACCGACCGACCGACACGAGCTCGAACTGGGAAGGCTTCTTCTTGATCTTCCGGTAAATGTCCATTGCAAAGATTGTTGACGAGGAGTTCAACATCGACGCCAGCGAGCTCACGACGGCTCCGAAGATGGCCGCAAGGACAAAGCCCTTGAGGCCGGATCCCGCCAGCAGCAGATTCTTGATGAGGACGGGGAAGGCGGCGTCGTAGTCGCGCAGAACCAGCTCATGGACCGCGCCGATTCTCGCGCCTTCGCTTGACGGGCTCAGAAGGGAAGCGTTGGCCTCGACGATGCTCAGGGGGTCGATAGTCGTGGACGGTTCGGCGGCACCCAACCGATCTGCGTTGTAGCTCAGGATGCGCATAGCATTGACGGTGTGGCTGGCGGCAAATGTATCGGTGAACCGGAATACCGTGATCGCCTCTGGTGGGTTTGTCCTGACAGACTCGAGGCGCTTGTTGATGGACTTGATGTCGTTGACGAAGAGCGGCTCGTCGGGGTCCGGTTTGACGTCGTCTGAAAGCGCGGCGTACAGATCCGGGGCGAAGGTGGCGATGGCCTTGGCGTTCTTGACCGCGGCCGCCGTCTCCAGATCCGAGGTGAAGAGATTGTAGGCGAGGATGCCGGGGACGACGACGACAAACGGGATCAGGAGCTTCAAGAAGGCGGCAAAGACCACGCCCCGCTGACCTTCTGCGAGTGATTTCGAACCCAGCGTCCGCTGCGTGATGTACTGGTTGAGGCCCCAGTAGAAGAAGTTGGGGATCCACAGACCGACCACCAGGGCTGTCCACGGGACCTCGGGGTCGTCGGGCGGGCGGACCATGTGCAGCTTGCCCGCCTGCCAGTCACCGGCGTTCAAGAGCTGCAGTCGCTCGATCACGCCGGCATCGGCCAAGTGGGCCGGATCGACGGATGTCGTTGCCGTGGCGGCCAGCGCGGACGGATCGGCGCTTCCGAGGAGCTCCATCGCGAGATACGCAATGATCGCGCCGCCGACGATCAGGGCCGTGCCCTGGATCAAATCCGCCCACGCGCAGGCTTTGAGACCACCCGCAAAGACATAGATCGCGGCCAGCGAGCCGATGATCCAGCAGCCGACCGTGATGCTGCCGAGGTCGAGACCGAAGAGGGCTTGCCCCTGGAAGTTGACGGTGATCACCTTGGCCCCGGAATAGATGACCGACGCGGTGGGCACCCCCACGAGGATGATCAGCGTCGAGATGGCCATCACCATGCGCGCGAACGGGTTGTACCGGTACTCGAGGAACTCTGGGATCGTGTAGACGCCGCTCTTCAGAAACGTCGGCACGAAGAGGAAGGCAACGACCACCAGAGTGATCGCGGCCATCCACTCGTAGCTGGCGATGGCCATCCCCAGCCAGTCCGCCGCCTTGCCGCTCATGCCGACAAACTGTTCGGTCGAGATGTTGGCGGCGATCAACGAAAATCCGACCAACCACCAGGTGAGTCCCCGGCCGGCGAGGAAATAATCCTGGGCGCCGTGCTCGCCGTGTGTCTCTTCGCCCCGGCTTTGCCACAGGCCGATGCCGATGACGACCGCCACGAAGATCACGAACACGAGAATGTCGATGATTCCTACACCCACGGTGACCCCCTTGTGTGCACCGGTCGGGGAATTGTGGATCGCCGGTCACCGATCGTCAACGGAGAGCCGGACACTGCAACGCCGTTCATACCGCCGAAAACCCCTAGCCCGCATAATTCATGAAGTCTCTACTGCGGGCGACGATGCACCACACCCCGCGGTGTTTTCTCGCCTCGGGGCGCTCCACGTACCGTCAAGTACGCGTCCGCGCCCCTCAGGTCGCAAACCCCACGGGGAATGGCACCTCGCCGCCCTCGCGACGAGACCTCATGAATAATGCGGGCTAGACGGTCGTCGTCTCGTAGACCTCGCCCGGCCTCAGCACCGCAGTCGTCGATCCGCGCGCCGATCGCCGCCGATATCCGCATCGGTGCGGTGATAAGGTCGGGTTGACAGCTTCGAGTGGAGGTGACTTCATGGCTTCAAAGGGAGTCTTTCCAGAGAAAATCACGGTTGGACGCCAACGACCGATCAACAACGGGAACGAATACATCGAGAGCCTGAGGGGGCGCGACATTCGCGTTCACTTGATGGGGAAAAAGGTGGAGGAGCCGGTCGACCACCCGATGATCCGTCCCTCGATCAACGCCATGGCCGCCACCTACAACCTCGCGGTTCAAGACCCGGAGCTGGCGACGGCCGAGTCGTCCATCTGCGGCCGGCGGGTCAATCGGTTCCTGCACGTCACCGAGAGCGCCGACGACGTGGTCATGCAAAACCGCATGCAGCGGCGGCTCGGCCAGCTCACCGGCACCTGCTTCCAGCGCTGTGTCGGCATGGACACCTTCAACTCGCTGTACTCGGTGACCTATGAGGTCGACGCGGCCCACGGCAGCGAATATCACGCTCGACTCAGGCGATTCATCCGCCATTGCCAGGAGCTGAACCTGGTGGTCGGCGGCGCCATGACCGACCCCAAGGGCGACCGCAGCAAGGGGCCGGTGGATCAGGCGGACCCCGATCTTTACACGCGCATCGTCGCGCGCCGCGACGACGGGGTGGTGATCCGCGGCGCCAAGGCCCACCAGACGGGATGCGTCAACTCGCACTGGATCGTGGTCATGCCGACCATCAGGCTGCGACCGGAGGACAAAGATTACGCGATCTGCGCCGCGATTCCGGTGGAAGACCCCGGCCTGACCTTCATCTATGGCCGCCAGTCGTGCGACACCCGCAGCCTGGAGGGCGGTGACATCGATGTCGGAAACGCCCGCTTCTCGGGCCAGGAGGCGCTGATCGTCATCGACGACGTCTTCGTGCCGTGGGACCGGGTCTTTCTGTGTGGCGAGACCGAGTTCGTAGCACCGCTGGTGGAGCGTTTCACGGCCTACCACCGCCGCAGCTACGTCTGCAAGACGGGGGTCGGCGACGTGCTCATCGGTGCCGCCGCCACCATCGCCGACTACAACGGCGTCCCACACCCCTCCCACGTGCGCGACAAGCTCGTGGAGATGAGCCACCTCAACGAGACCATTTACGGCGCCGGCATCGCCGCGTCACACGAGTCGCGCCGGACCGCGGCAGGCAACTGGGAGAACGATAGCCTGCTGGCCAATGTCTGTAAGCACAACGTCACCCGGTTCCCGTACGAGATCGGGCGGTTGGCGCAGGACCTCGCCGGTGGCCTGATGGTCACCTGTCCGTCGGAGCAGGACCTCAGGTCGGAGGAGGTGGGTCCGATCCTCGACAAATACCTCAAAGGCCGCGCCGACGTGCCGACTGAGAATCGGATCCGCATCCTTCGCCTGATCGAGAACATGACCCTCGGCCGCAACTCGGTGGGTTATCTGACGGAGTCGCTGCACGGAGCCGGCTCACCGCAGGCGCAGCGAATTCAGATCGCACGCCAGATGGACATCGAGGCGAAGAAGTCGCTGGCAAAAAGGCTGGCAGGGATCGATGGGTGAATGAGGAATGAGGAATTAAGAATTCCGCCCGCCCGGAGCGATGAGGGCAATCGGAGCAGGAAAATCGAAATTCGAAATCCGAAATCTCCAGAGGGAGCGTCCATACACACGAAGAGGATCACCTTCGAAAACGCTTCGGGCGATCAGCTGTCTGCGCTGCTCGATCTGCCGGCTGACGGCGAGCCCATCGCGTACGCGCTCTTCGCTCACTGCTTCACCTGCTCGAAAGATTTCAAGGGTGTTGTGTGGGTCTCCAGGGCGCTCGCCGCGGAGGGAATCGCCGTCTTTCGCTTCGATTTCACGGGTCTCGGCGAGAGTGAGGGTGATTTCGCAGACACCACGTTCTCCTCGAACGTGGCTGATCTCGTGGCCGCCGCCGAGTTCATGGGTCGAGAGCTCGAAGGACCGAAGATCCTGATCGGCCACTCGCTCGGAGGCGCCGCCGTACTGCACGCCGCCGCCCACATTCCATCGGCCAGGGCGGTAGCGACCCTCGCGGCGCCGTCGTCCACCGCCCATCTCGTGGGATTGATCCGTTCCAGTAGTGCCGAAATCGAGGACGCGGGCGAGGCGGAGGTCGAGATCGGCGGCCGGGCATTCAGGATCCGTAAGGAGTTCCTCGACGATCTGTCGACGGTCAAGATGCGCGATGCCGTCGCCGGGCTGGGCAAGCCGCTCCTGGTGTGCCATTCGCCGGCTGATCGTACGGTCGGGATCGACAACGCCACTGAAATCTTCATGGCTGCCCGACACCCCAAATGCTTCCTATCACTGGACTCGGCGGACCACCTCTGCAGCAATGCCGCCGATGCTCGCTACGCCGGTACCATGATCGCGACCTGGGCACGGAGGTATGTCGAGGGCCCGAGAGCCCGCTAACCCGCATATCTCACCATTATTCTTTCGGATCGGTGGGAAGGACCGCCTGCGGAGCCTCCTGGTTCGACGGTGCAGGATTGTCGACCAGATTTACGACTGTAGCCTTTTCAGCCAGCGACTCGACCAGTTTCCCGACTTTCTGGCCGGTCTTCCGCTGGACCAACAGGTTTCGTATCTGCTCGAAGACCTCTTCGAGAGGCAGCCGTCTGGCGGGGCGTTTCTCCTCGACCTTGATGACGTGGAGACCGAAGGGTGTGCGGACGACCGGCGAGATACCGCCAGGCTCGAGGGCGAATGCGGCGGCGGCAAACGCGGGAGCGGTCTGTTCCCGAGTGAAGAAGCCGAGGTCGCCGCCGTTGGCTGCCGTCGGGCCCTCCGAAAGCTCGCGCGCGAGCTCGGCGAAGTCCTCACCGGCCAGGGCCCGCTGACGAGCCTCCTCGGCCTTGGCTCGGGCCTCTGCAACGGCCTGCGCGTCGGCTTGGAGGGTGGCGTTGAAGATGATGTGGCGGGCGTGGACCTGTTCCTCGACATCGAAAAGCTGAGGGTTTTCGTCGTAGAAGGCCTTGACCTCTTCGTCGGAGACCTGGATGGTCGGGCTGATCTGTTTTTCGATCAGCGACCGGGAGAGCTCCATCTCCCGGATGAATTCCGTGAGCTGGTCGTAGTTCATCCCGAATTGTCCGATGTTGGATTCCAGCGTCTTTCTGCCGCCAGCCTGCTTTTCGAGGGCTTGCATCATCTCAGCCAGCCGCAACTCGTTCGGTTGAACATTGGTGCGCCGGGCTTCCTGGGCGAGAAGCGTCTGCTCGACGACTCGCTGAGTTGCCATCTGCACCAACTCCTGTTCGTCCTGTACCTTGTCGCGGCCACCCATCTGGGCGGCGATATTCTGCATGATCATGGAAATTTCAGCGGCAAAAACTTTCTCACCGTTGACCTCGAGCACGGCGGGATTCACGTCTCCACCCGGTGCCGCTGGTGTCTGCGCGATGACGATTGTCGGCGCGACGAAGGTCGCCACAATAATAAGCGCAAATCTCGTATGTCTCTTCATAGTGAGCCTTTCCTTATCGGAGCGAAAAGGTCGCCCGCTCGACGAAGGCGCAGCATACCATTTCTACATGGAAACACGGGCCAGGAAGGAGCCACGGGCGCCACGTGCCACCACCTGGGACCGGAGGCCGGCCGCTCGAGCTCGATCGGCGAGAGTGACTGGGTCGACGAAGAGCCACGGGTAGGGCTTTCCTTCGTACTTCTTGTACGTCAGACGGTACTCGACCTCTCCCGGGTAGAGACCGCCTGACCGCCAGTCGTCGAGGCCTTCGTCGAACCGGTCGGGCATCACGATTCCGAGATCGGCCGAATCGAAGAGAATCCGGCCGCCTTTCTCGAGGTGGTTTTGGGCGTCGCCGAAAAACCGCCCGAGCCCTTCGAGGGTCCCGACCAGACCGATCCCGTGCATCAGGAGCAGGATCGTGTCGAAGCGCTCTCCATTCACCGCTGCGAAGTCTCCGCAGCGCGCGTCGCTTACCCCGCGTTCGCGCATCACCTCCACCGCTTCGGGTGCGACATCAACTGCGGTCACCTCGAGTCCGCGATGCTGAAGCTCGAGCGCGTGCCGACCGGCTCCTGCGCCGAAATCAAGGGTCCGTCCGCGACACAAGCTGAGGGCGGTTCGTTCCAGCTCCAGGAGCGGCCGGTCATCCGGACGGTAGAACTCCTCGACCGGGGTCGGATCGTCGATCCAGATGTCGGTATGAACGATGATCCGGGCCGTTGTGGCTCCGCGGTGGAAGTCGAGGAGGGCGCGCCCAAGGGGCCCCCAACGTTCTCCATACCCGAAGGATTCCGTCAAGGTTGCGGCCAGGGTTTGAGATCGAGATCGAGAGGGGCCATGACCCGCATGATTGGCAGCAAACCGACGGTCTCATCCCAGTACGGGGTGCGCCGAAACCACCACAGGTATCGAGCGTCGGTGTCCTTGGCGAATTCCGGGTCTTCAAGCGCGGCCTCCCACTCGCTTCGGACATTGTCATCGGTCAGCATCTCGCCGGCGAGCTTCTCCAGGAGGTCGGGGCCGATGTAGATCTTGCGCTCGAAGAGCGACGACACGACGCCCCATCGCACGATCGAGTCCGGGGCCTCGGGCTCGAAGAGCTGGACCGCGACCTCGAACGCGGGCTGATCGGCCGGGACCCACAGGCTGCCGGCTGGAATCGATCGCCGCTCGCTTTGGCGGCTGATTTCGAAGTCCTCGACCATCACCGCTCCCTGGTACGAAGATGAGGCGAACCTCGGCTCTGCGAGGCGGATGGTTTCGACCTCGAGTTCGGCGTCGTCGCTCAACGTGGAGGCGCGCAGCCCATGACCGACGATGAGCTCCTCGATCTGCGGCCAACCGGCAAGCACCAGATAACCTCGTGGTCGCGCGAGCGTCTTTTCCACGACCGGCAGATGCCGCCATCCGAGATCGACATCGCGCACCTCGCCTTGATGGTACTGAACCTGCTCTCCGCCCATGACTACAGATTCCTCGATGCTCCAGTCATAGGCCGGCCAGGTGATCTTTTCGCCTTTCTCTGATACTCCCCAACGAATCACCACCTCGGAAGGCTCGGCGTCTGCACGGCCTATCGCCACCGTCGCCGCGTCAGCCTCGTTCACCGCCCGGACGAGCTCTTGACCGGACCGACCCACCTCCTCGATCAAATCGTCGATAAAGGCTCGGTTGGCCAGGACCCGATCGCGAAACAGTTTGTGAGCTTGCATCTCGATCAGGATCGACACCCGGTTGCGGAGAGGAAAATAACCGGAAGAGTAGCGCGGTTGAGCGACGTCCCAGATCATGCCGGCGGCCGGATCGGACCTGGAGATGTGGCTCACGTAGGGTCCGTTGGGATAGCCGTCGGCCTCGATCTCGGCCAGGACATCGGGCAGGTGCGCCCTGATCCAGGCGTCCACCGGCGGCGCGAGCTGTGGCGCCTCGGCTACCAGCCAGGTCAGGACCCAGGCATGGTCGGAGCCGTTGGTGACGTGATTGTCGATGTGCAGATGGGGGTTCCAGGTGGCGATGAGACGCGCCATGGCCCTGGCCTCGGGGCTCGCCAGACGCAGGAAATCGCGGTTGAGGTTGATGCCGTTGGCGGTGGCACGGTAGCCCATTCCTTCGACCGGTCCGTTCTGGTTCGGACGGTTGTAGGGCGACACATTCTCGTGCCCATCAGGGTTGTAGATCGGGGCAAAAAGAGTGACGGCGCCCTTTGCCAGCTCCGGCCGGCGGCCGAGCGCGATGTCGCGGAGGACCATCAAGGTAGCGTCTTTCCCATCGACCTCGCCGGCGTGAATACAGCTCTGGATGAGCAGGATCGGCTTGCCGGTAGCGGCTGCCGCCTCGGGAGTGAAGGCGGCGTCCGAGGACACGATGACCAGCGGCAGCGGCCGGCCCTGTCCTGAGCGGCCGAAATCGGTGACCCGAATCAGCTTCGGCGCCGCCGCCTCGAGGCGGTAGAGATAGACCATCGTCTGGTCGTAGCTCGAAGTAGCTCGAAAGTCGGACCTCTCGGCCACCGTGAGCCACTCTGCAGGGAGGTCGTCCTCAGCAAGGAGTACGCCCGGAATGGATAAGGCGAACGCGAGAAGAGCTACTCGTTTCATGCGCGACACTGTAGCCGATCCTTCGCCTGCCGGGTCGATTCGGATTCTTACGCGCCACACACGAACCACCACAGAGACACAGAGGACACGGAGGCTCACAGAGAGATTTCTAATTATCCTTCGTGAATCGCTCTGTGCTCTCTGTGACTCTGTGGTTTATGAAGAGAGGAGAAAGAACGGGATTCGGGCTCGAGCACGGAGACTGGCACGGCAGCTCGCGCTACGGGTTCGCTTGCGGCATCTCGGTCTGTTCGAGCATTTCTAGCCCTTCTGGACGAGGTTGGTTCTTGGCCGCGTCCCAGTATGGTGACAGCCGGCGTAGGCTGGCAACGATCTCCGGGAAGACCTCGATCACTGTGTCGATCTCCTCTTCGGTGTTGTACCGGCTGAGACTGAAACGTACCGAACCGTGGACGGCGGTGAACGGAACCTTCATCGCGCGCAGGACGTGCGAGGGTTCGAGTGAGCCCGATGTGCAGGCGGAGCCTGAGGACGCGCAGATACCGTGCGCGGAGAGCTGGTAGAGGATGCCTTCGCCCTCGATGAAGTGGCACGCGATGTTGAGAGTGTTGTCGAGTCGCGGCGCCTGGCCTCCATTGACCTCGAGGTAGGGTATCCGCGCCACCAGTTCTTTCTCGAGCCGGTCGCGCATGGCGGTGATGCGCGGCACGTCTTCGTCGCGGCTGGCCGTTGCGAGCTCGAGGGCATGCGCGAGACCGACGATGAAGGCGACATTCTCGGTGCCGGCGCGCCGGCCCTCCTCCTGGTGACCGCCGAGCAGGTACGGTCTGCACGGAGTGCCGCGGCGGATGAAGAGGGCGCCGATACCCTTGGGCGCGTGCAGCTTGTGACCGGAGAAGGAGAGCATGTCGACATGCTTGAAGTTCGATCGAAGGTCGATTTCGAGCTTGCCCACCGTCTGGGTGGCGTCAGTGTGGAAGACGATTGATAGGTCGGTCTCCTTGGTGATTCGTGACAGCTCCCCGATCGGGAAAACGACGCCCGATTCGTTGTTGGCGTGCATTACCGACACGAGCAGCGTGTCGGGGCGCAGAGCGCGCACGAACTCGTTGGTGTTGATCCGGCCCTGGGTGTCGACGGGGATGAAGTCGACCTCGAAGCCACGTCGTTGGAGATCTCGAGCGACCTCGAATATCGCCGGATGCTCGACCGCGGTGGTGACGATGTGACGCCGCTCCGGGTTGGCGGCGATTGTGCCGAACACGGCGGTGTTGTTGCTCTCCGATGCGCAGGACGTGAAGAGCACCTCGGCCGGTTTCGCTGCGCCGAGCAGTCTGGCGATCTTCTTGCGAGCTTCGGTTATGGCATCAGCGGGGCCGCGCGCCGCCTCGTACATCGAGCTCGGATTGAAGTACTCACCGGTGAGATAGGGCATCATCGCCTCCACTACCTCCGGTGCGACCTGGGTGGTTGCGTTGTTATCAAGGTAGATAATCGACACGAGGCCTCCGACCACCTTTCTTTCTCTTTTTCCGCCGTGGTCGCCCGCTGGGCGAACGCGGCAGAAAAAGAATCACACCTCAACAACTCGTATCCGCTCGTCTACGTGGTCCTTGAGCGCCTGCTCGACCATCATCTTGAGGGTTCGGGCGGAGCCGATGCAGTCCGCGCAGGCGCCTCGCATGCTGCAGTAAACGATGGTGTCCTTGATGTCGACAAGCTCGATGTTGCCCCCGTCCTTGGCGAGCAGCGGCCGCACGCGCTCCTCGAGGACGTGCTCGACCAGCTTGGCGAACTTGAACGGCGACATCTCCTGCGGCGGCCGCGCCTTGGTTTGGCGCGCGATCGGCAGGACCGGCAGCTCCTTGAAGGCGGTCGGCTGATGGCCCCAGACCTTGTTCAGGATGTCCTGCAGCCCGCCGGGCGTGTGGTGGCACGACATGCAGGCACCGCCGGCCTTGATGGCGTTGGTAATATCGGCGATCGTCTTCAGCTCGAGCTCCTGGATCTTTCGTTCGATGTAAGGCTCGGTCAGGCCGAAACAGGTGCAGACGAGTCGCCCTTCCTCCTGTTCGTCTCGGCTGATATCCAGTCCCAGCTCTGCGAGGTCGACCCCGCGCTTCTGGGCCCAGTTGAAGACTGCGGCTTCGAGCGCCTCGGCGCCCATGACCGAACAATGGATCTTGGCCTGGGGAAGTCCTTCGAGATAGTCGACAATGTCCTTGTTCGTGATCTTGAGAGCCTCGATCGGAGTGAAGTCGCCCTCTTCGATGATCGCGCACAAAGCCTCGGAGGCGGCGATGGCCGAGGTGCAGCCGAAGGTCAGGTAGCGCGCCTCAGTGATGCGGTCCTTCAGAGGGTTGTCGAGGTCCCGGTTGACGCGGAATGTGAACCTGAGGGCGTCGCCGCACGCTATCGACCCGTGCTCTCCAAAGCCGTCGGCGTCCTCGATCTCGCCGAGGTGGGTCCCGGGCTTTCCCTGCACCGCCGCCATGAAGAGATCGGTGGTTTTCTGCGAATAGTTCCAGGTCATCAATCCTCCGCGCACCACGCGAGGCGGCGCACGGGGAATGATAACTGATCCTTATCCCCGGCGCCGGTTCCGGCGCCGGGTGAAGTACACTCGGACGATGAAGCAGATTGCTTTCCTGATGGTGAAATGTCGGAGGGCAGCGGCCCTCTTATTGCTCGTGTTGTTCTCGCCCGCCGGTGTCGTGGATGCGGCACACCCGGAGGCGGCCCGGGGTTCTGGTGGGGCGGTCGCCAGCGCCGCCGCCGATGCCACCGACGCCGGCCTCGAGGTTCTTCGAGCCGGTGGGAACGCCGCTGATGCGGCGGTGGCCACCGCCCTCGCACTGGCCGTGGTCCGGCCGCGGGCCGGGAACCTTGGCGGAGGCGGGTTTGCGGTCACTCGCTTTGGCGACGAGGTGAAGACCCTCGATTTTCGCGAGACCGCTCCTGCCGAGGCGACCCGTGATATGTACCTCGACAAGCAGGGCGAACCGCGTCCAGGGGCGTCTCTGATCGGACCACTGGCCGCCGGTGTGCCGGGGTCACCGGCCGGGCTGTACGAGCTCCACAAGGAGCTCGGTCGGTTGCCCTGGGCGGAGGTGGTAGCGCCGGCGATCAGGCTCGCACGGGAAGGGTTCATCGTCGACCGCCGTCTAGCTCTTGGGACCGAAGAGCACGCCGATCTCCTTGGACGGTTCCCGGAGACCGCGGCGGTGTGGTTGCCGGGCGGCCAATCGCCGGAGGCTGGAAGCACGTTGCGTCTGCCAGAGCTGGCAGCGACGCTCGAAGCTTACGCGGAGAGAGGCGCGCCAGCTATCACCGAGGGACCGATCGCCGCGCAGGTCGAGCTCGCCTCACGACTCCACGGCGGCGTTCTCCGCGCTGCCGATCTGGCCGCCTATCGGCCTGTGTGGCGACAGCCGGTGCGGTTCGAGGCCTTCGGCTGGCAGGTTGCTTCGATGCCGCTTCCCTCTTCGGGGGGCATCATTCTCGGTCAGACCTGCGGTTTGCTCGAGCGTCTCGAATGGGCCAAATTTTCTCGCTTCGGCGCAGATCGGTTCCACCTCCTGGTTGAGGTTTTTCGTCGCGCCTACGCCGACCGCGTCCTCCTCGGAGATCCCCGGACCAGCCTGGCGAGCGCGGCACAGCTGCTCGGCGGGGGATGGCTCGATTTTCGGGCTGGAAGAATCCTCCTCGCCAACGCGACGCCATCGGACCGGGTTCGCACGTGGTCGAGCGACCTGGTGCCGGAATCGCCGGAGACGACCCACCTGTCGGTCATGGATGGTGACGGCAACGCGGTGGCGATCACGACCACTCTCAACGGCGCCTTTGGATGCGGCCTTCTGGTTCCGGGCGCGGGCTTCCTCCTCAACAACGAGATGGACGACTTCGCGACCGCACCGGGTCAGCCCAACGTCTACGGACTGATCCAGGGCGAGGCCAACTCAGTCGGACCTGGGAAACGCATGCTGTCCTCGATGACGCCGACCATCGCGTGGCGCGGCAACGAAATCATCGTAACTGGTTCGCCCGGCGGGTCGAGGATCCCAACTGCCACCGCCCAGGTACTCCTCAACCTGATTGTCGACGGTGATGAGCTGCAGGCGGCGGTGGATCGGGCCCGCGTTCATCATCAATGGATGCCGGACCTCCTCTTCGCGGAGGCCGACGCACTGTCGCCCGAAACCGCAAAGGCGCTCGAGCGGCGCGGCCATGAGTTGCGGCTCGTGGACTCGATCGGTGAGGTCCATTCGGTGCGGGGCGAGATCGGTGGGGAGCTGCAAGCTGCGCAGGATCCACGAGGTCCCGGTGCCGCCGGGGTCGTGCGTCCGGCCGTCGATTGATGCGGCTCTTCGACGAGTTCAAAACCGAACATCTGCTCGTGGACCGGGTGGCCGGATCACTGATTCGTTTCGCCGAGCTGACGGCTCGTGGTCAGACCTCTGCGGAGGACGCTGCCGATTTCGTCCACTTTTTCAGGGTCTTTGTCGCCGGCTACCATCACGAGAGAGAAGAAAAGACGCTCTTCCCGGCGCTGGTCGAGAGGGCAGAGGTGCCGGGCGATCGCGGGCCTCTGCCGTCGATCGAAGCGGATCACCGTGAGGCTTCGGCATTAGTCGATGAGTTCGAAGAGGCCAGCGGAAACCCGGGAAAGGCAGGCGGTATCGCCCGGCGCCTGGCGCACCACCTCTGGGAGCACGTCGACAAGGAGAACAGCGTCCTCTTTCCCGAGTCGTTTGAACGGTTGCGACGCAATGGAGTGACCCGGCTCGAGGGTCGCGAGCCGACTGCGGAGGAGAGGGCCGCCCGCGATCTCGGCGAGAAACTCACCGAACGTTTTCCACCCCTTGATGATCCCGAGGTGGTCCGCGGTGACGGTTGTATCGCCTGTTCGGCGTTCGGAGAGACCTGCGGCGGCATCGAAACAGAGTGGTGGACCACCTGGGAGCGCGAATACCGTCGCACTCTTGATGAGGGATAGAACATATTAGGAATTAGGAATGAGGAATGAGGAATGCCGCCCTCCCACCCCTGAATTGGTTCATTTCACCGGGGGGGTGGTTGGGAATTCCTCATTCCTCATTCCTGGTTCAGGCCTCCGGATCGTAATCCGGGAAATGCTCCACGGTGACATCGAGGTGGCCGGTCAGCTCCTTGAGCTCGCGCGTCAGCGCGCGACCTATCACGAGTCGCTGGACTTGGTTGGTGCCCTCGTAGATCTGGGTGATCTTGGCGTCCCGCATGTACTTCTCGATCGGATAATCTTTGCAGTAGCCGTAGCCGCCGAAGAGCTGGACGGCGTCGGTAGTCACCTTCATCGCGGTGTCGGTCGCGAAGACCTTGCCCATGGCGGCCATCTTGTTGATGTTCTTCGCTCCGGAATCGATCAACCGAGCTGAAGCGTAGACCAGTTGACGCGCGGCTTCGATCTGGGTCGCCATGTCCGCAAGCATGAACTGGACCGCTTGGTGGGACATCACGGTCTGACCGAACTGGCGTCTCTCCGAGGTGTAACGAAGGGCCCATTCGAATGCGCCCTGGGCGAGGCCAAGGGCCTGGGCCGCGACCCCTGGACGGGCACGGTCGAGGGTCATCATGGCGTTCTTGAAACCGCCGCCCTCGCGGCCTCCGAGGAGCTGTGAGGCCGGAATCCGGCAGTTGTCGAACTCGAGCTCGTTGACCGACACCGTACGAATGCCCATGGTGTCCTCACGCTTGCCGACCGTGAATCCGGGCGTCTCCTTTTCGAGGATGAACGGCGAGATTCCCCGGATGCCCTTGTCGGGCTCGGTGAGGGCATAGATGGTGAATACGGACGCCACGCCGCCGTTGGTGTTCCACTTCTTGTGTCCGTTGAGCACGTATTCGTCGCCGTCGGCGATGGCCGTGGTGCGCAGACTCCCGGCATCCGATCCCGAGGCCTTTTCGGACAACCCGAAGGCGATCAGGCTTTCGCCCTTGGCGATCGGTGGCAGGTATTTCTCCTTTTGCTCCTTGGTCCCCCCGAGAATGATGGGGAACGAGCCGAGTGCGTTGACCGCGAAAGCAACACCGACTCCGCCACAGGCACGTGAGAGCTGCTCGACAATCAGGCACAGGTTGAGGACGCCGGCGTCGTGTCCGCCGTACTCCTTCGGGATCCATGCGCCGGTGAGCCCATAGGACTTGAGCGCCTCGAGGATGTCCCAGCCATACTCGCGGGTCCGGTCGAGCTCTGCCGCCCGCGGTCGCACATACTTCTCCGCCACCTCACGCGCCCGTTCCATGTAGTCGGTGTTTTCTTTGCTCAACAGCTCGCGCATGCTCGCCTCCCGTGTCGTCGTTCGATGCATTCTATAGCCTCTTCTCAAATTTCGGCCGCCGCGCTCGCAAGCGCGGCGGCCGAAATTTGACAAAAAAGTGAACATTTTCACCTACCGACGCGTAATTCCTAACGAGTCGAGTCGTTGACGGAGAATGAGGAGGAGCTCATGGCCCGCAAGAGAACGCGTTGGTTGATTCTCGTCGCCGTGGTTGTCATTGCAGCCGCGGCCGTCGCGTACGCAGCGAAGACCAGAGGAAAAGGAAACGGCGAAGACGAGAAGGGACCCGAGATCCCGACCCTGGCCGCAAAAATCACTGACGTCCAGGTGGTGGTGCGCGAGGTGGGGACGGTCGAGCCAGAGGTCAAAGTTGATGTCAAATCGAACCTCTCCGGCCGCGTCGTCGATCTCCCGGTTCGCGCCGGTGACGTGGTCAAGAAGGGCCAGCTCATCGCCCGCATCGAGCCCGACGTCAATCAGGCCCAGAACCTGCTCGCGGTTCGCAATCAGGACGAGTCCGCGACCATCGCCCTCGAGGACGCCAAACAGGATTACGAGGCCAAGCGCAAGCTCTTCGAGAACGGTCTCATCTCAGTCGAGGTCAACCGCGAGGCCGAGACCCGCTACCGCCAGGCCCAGCAGGCGCTTGATGAGGCGCGGGACAGAATCGGTCTCGTCGAGGCGTCCGGCATCCCGATCGGCGACAACCCGCGTCAGGTGGTCAACATCTTCTCACCCATGGACGGGGTGGTCATCGAACGCCCGGTCGAGCTCGGCGAGACCGTGACCGGTTCGGGCTCCTTCAACGCGGGAACAGTGATCTCGACAGTAGCCGACCTCGGCACGATGCTGGTCAAGGCTGGCATCAACGAGGTGGACATCGGCAAGATTCACCTCGGCCAGGAGGCGCGAGTGACCCTCGACGCTTTTCCGCGGGTGCTCTTCAATGGGACCATCAGCCGCATCGCGCCGGCAGCACGGCTCGACGATCAGGTCAAGGTCTTCGATGTCGAAATCGCCCTCGAAAAGCTCGGGGTTGAGCTGCGAACAGGGATGACCGCTAACCTCGAAATCCGCGGAGAGATCCGCGAGCAGGTGCTGACGGTTCCCGTCGAATCGGTCTTCGTTCGCGGCGAAGAGGAGATGGTCTACATCCAACGCGAGACACCTCTGCCGAAGGAGATCGCTGGGACCGAGGACGACGAAGAGATCGCAGAAGACTCTGAAGGCGAGGATCAGAAGAGCGACGAAGAGAAGTGGCGTGAAGACCCTCGCCAGGAATGGCGGCGCTGGTTCGAGGAGCGCAGGGTGGTGACGGGTATCGCGTCAACCACCGAGGTCGAAATCGTCGAAGGACTCAAAGAGGGCGAAAAGGTCGCGCTTGCCGATCCGTCGAAGCCGAAGGAGGAGAGGTCCTGATGCAGACGCTGATGAAGCTCGAAGGCATCACCAAGGTCTACGGTGAGGGCGAACTCTCGGTCGAGGCCCTGCGCGGCGTTGACCTGGAGATCGGAGTCGGCGACTACCTCGCGGTGATGGGGCCATCGGGTTCCGGCAAATCCACCCTCATGCATATCCTCGGCCTCCTCGATACGCCGACCGCAGGCTCGTACCTGCTCGACGGCGAGGAAGTGGCCGGCTTCTCGAGGCGCAAGCTCGCCCACCTTCGCAACCGGAAGATTGGCTTCATCTTCCAGAACTTCAACTTGCTCCCGAGGGCGAGCCTGCTTCGGAACGTCGAGCTGCCGCTCCTCTACGGCGGTATGGGCCGCAAGGAGCGGCGTCAGCTCGCGTACGAGGCGCTGGGCAAGGTTCATCTCGCCGACCGCGCCAGGCACCGTCCCAACGAGCTCTCCGGCGGCCAACGGCAGCGCGGCGCCATCGCCAGGGCGATTGTCGGCAGCCCGTCGGTGATTATGGCCGACGAACCCACCGGCAACCTCGACCAGCAGACCGGGATCGAGATCCTCGAGCTCTTCGACGAGCTGCGTGCCGGTGGTCAGACCCTGATCATGGTCACTCACGATCCAAACATTGCGGCTCGCGCCCGCGAAACAATCCGGATTGTGGACGGTTTGATCCTACCGAACGGGCAGGAAGCAGCGGCATGAATCCAGCCCAGTTCCTCCGCGAGGGCTTTGTCGAGATCCGCGAGCACCTTGGCCGCACGGTGCTGCAGACCCTCGGTGTGATCCTCGGCGTCGCGTCGGTGGTGGCGACCCTCGGCATGACCGCGAGCATGGACGCGAGGAGGGACCAGTACTTCCGCGAGTCGGGTGGTACGCGCCTGATGGGGGTCTACAACCAGCCGCCGGGTGAGCTCGAAATGACTGCACGCCAGCGAGCGAAGACGGGGCTCAAGCTCGAGGATGCGGCGGCCATCAGACGCACCATCGACGGCTTCGATCTGGTGGTGGCGGAGATCGCTCGCAGCCACCGTGTGCGGGCCGGCGCGACCGAGGAGAGCTTCCGTATCACAGCGATCGAGCCCGAGTTTGGGCGGATGCGTGAGCTGGCGATGGGTAGCGGGCGATACATTACCGATCACGACATGGAGACTGCGGCCGCGGTGGTGGTCCTCGGCTCGACCCGGGCGAGGGAGCTCTTCGGCACCGCCGATCCAGTTGGCAAGGCCGTCAACATCGATGGCAAGGCATACACCGTGGTCGGGGTTACCGCGGAAAAGGTCTTTTTCTGGCAAGAAAACGACACGTACAACGCCCACGAGTGGCTCAACCGTCTGATCGTGGTGCCCATCACCTCGTACATGAAGCGTCACCAGGAGCCGGGAGCCGAGCGCATCGACGAGCTCAACCTGCGTCTACGCTCGCCCGAGGTCCACAAGGAGTCGCGAGACGCGCTCGAGCAACTCCTGCGCTCGCGGCACGGGATCGAGGACTTCGGGGTGTGGGACCGCCAGGAACGCATCGAGCAGGGCAACCGCGAGGGCATGATCTATAACATCACCTTCCTCGCCTGTGGTGTTATCTCGTTGCTGGTGGGAGGGATCGTCATCACGAATATCATGCTCGCCTCGTTCACCGAACGGATGCGCGAGGTCGGCGTGCGGAAGGCGCTCGGCGCCACCGGTTGGCAGGTGTTCGTCCAGTTTCTCATCGAGGCCATCGTCGTCACCGTCTTCGGCGGCGCCATGGGTCTCGCGCTCGGCATCGTCTTCACCTTCGGCATCATGACCGTCATGAACATGCCGATGGCGATCACGGCCTCGATGATCGCCGTGTCCGTGATTTCGGCCACCGTGGTCGGGTTCTTCTTCGGACTCTATCCGGCGGTCAAGGCCTCCCGCCTCGACCCGGTCGTCGCCCTGCGTTACGAGTGAGGTCGCAATGGTCATCGGCGAAGCACTGAGAACAACCCTCACCGAAATCTGGGCGCACAAAATGCGCTCGCTTTTGACTCTCTTTGGCGTTGTCCTTGGCACCATGGCGGTGGTCACCATGGTCAGCCTGATCGAGGCGGTCAAGGTGGAGATCTGGCACGGCATCGATTCCCTCGGTCTGCGCGGCGTGCTCTTCGTCAGCACTGAAACCCCGACCTCGAATATTGACGTCAAACGCTCTCACCTTTCCGAGGGGCTACGGCGAGAGGACGCGGCAGAACTGGTCGAGGCGAGCGATCAGATTTCGTCGGCCGCGCCGGTGTCGTACACCCAACAGGTCATCGCATGGGGCGACGCCAGCAAGTCGGTGCGAATCACCGGTACGACGCCCCAGTACGCAGTCGTCTTCGACCGAGGGACCGAAAAGGGCCGATTCATCGCTGACCTCGATGTGGAGCGACAACGTCGGGTTGTCGTGATCGGACACTATCTGGCGGATGATCTCTTCGGTAGCCATGACGCCATCGGAGAATGGGTACGAATCGGTGACCACCGTTTCGAAGTGGTTGGCATCGGCGAACGGGTCGGCAACGACATGATCAACGATGGCTGGAGCCGACGCGAGATGGAGGGCGCCACCATTCCCCTCACGACCATGCAGAGCCTTTACGGCGGCGGTGACCGGGTGCCGTTGCTGATGGTCAAGGTGGCCGACACCGACAAGCTGTCAGAGCTCTTCGCACACCTCAAGAACCGTTTGTGGCGGCAGCACAACAGGGTCGAGGACTTCGAAATCGAAAATGTCGCTCAGGAGATCCTCGAGGCCGAGGGGCAGATCGACGAGCAGCTCCGCGGATGGACGATTGTCCTTTTCGCGATCTCGGCGATCTCGTTGGTCGTTGGTGGCGTCGGCATCTTCTCGGTGCTCCAGATCTCGCTCGCCGAGCGTCTTTATGAGATTGGCCTCCGCAAGTCGATTGGCGCCGAGGACCGAGACATCCTGATCCAGTTCCTGGTTGAGGCGATCTTCTTGTCGGTGATCGGAGCGGTCATCGGATTCCTCGTCGCGGTGGTGGTGTGCGCTTTCGCGGGCCGGTTCTTCGAGGCGGGGCTACCGATTTCCGGCTTTGCAGTCTTCCTGGCGATCATCTTTGCGATCAGCGTCGGGCTCGTTGCGGGGATCTACCCATCGCTCCGTGCAGCGCGTTTGACTCCGGTCGAAGCTCTTGCAGGCTGAGGGCTCTACGGGTCCAGTTTTGAGTTCTTGATTTTGAATTTTGAATTGCCACCCATCCCCTCTCACCGAGAGAGTGGGCGGGGGATAACTCAAAACTCAACACTCAAAACTCATAACTCGGAAAACTTGCAGGTTTCACGCATCCTTCGCGGCGTCGAGGCCCATCTCGAGATCAGCCTCGAGGTCGGCTGCGTCCTCAATGCCGACCGAGAGCCGGATCAGACCATCGCCGATTCCCAGGCGTTTGCGCTCGTCTTCGGGCACCGCTGCGTGGGTCATGGTGGCCGGGTGGCAGACCAGCGACTCGACCCCTCCGAGTGACTCCGCGAGGGTGAAGAGCTCGACACTGTTGCAGAAGGCACGCGCTTTTTCGAGCGTGCCGAGGTCGAAGGAGATCATGCCGCCAAAACCCTTTTGTTGGGTCCGCGCGAGTTGATGTTGCGGGTGGTTGGTCAGGCCGGGATAGAGGACCGTCGACACGTCTTTGCGAGTGAGCAGGAAGCCGGCAAGGGTACGGCCGTTTGCCTCGTGTACCGCCATCCGCACCGCAAGGGTCTTGAGCCCGCGAAGCACCAGATATGCGTCGAACGGTCCGAGAATGGCGCCGACGTTGTTTTGCACCGTGTGGAGCTTTTGACCAATCTCGGGATCGCGAGCGACGATCACGCCGCCGACCCCATCCGAGTGGCCGTTGAGGTATTTGGTGGTGGAGTGGAGAACGAGGTCGGCTCCGAGCTCGATGGGACGCTGTAGCACCGGAGTCAGGAAGGTGTTGTCGACCACCATCAGTGCCCCACACCCGTGGGCGACTTCCGCCACGGCTGCGAGATCGGCGAGCTGCATCATCGGGTTGGTCGGCGTTTCGACAAAAATGGCCTTGGTGCGCTCCGAACAGTTCTTCTCGAAAGCATGCGGGTCCGCCGCATCGGCAAAGCTGACCTCGATCCCGTGCCGCTCGGTGATCGTGGCGAACAGTCGGTACGTCCCGCCGTACAGGTTGTCAGCGGACACCAGGTGGTCACCGGGTTCGAGGAGATCGGTGATCGCGTCGACTGCGGCGAGACCGGAGGCAAAGGCGATACCATCGGCGCCTCCCTCGAGCTCGGCCATCGCGCGTTCGAGTGCCGATCGGGTCGGGTTGCCGGTGCGAGAGTACTCCCACCCGCGGTGCTCGCCGAACTGGCGATAGGCATAGGTCGAGGTGGCGTAGATCGGGACATTGACGGCACCGGTGGCCTCTTCCGGTTCGTATCCGGCGTGGACGCATGTCGTGGATATCTTCACGAGTCCTCCGTGAAGCGATCGTAGATGTCCTTCGAGAGGTATCTTTCGGACGAGTCCGGGATCACTGTGACCACCTGCTTGCCGGCTCCGAGACGCGTTGCCACCTGGGCCGCCGCCCACACCGCGGCGCCCGCCGACGAGCCGGCGAGCACCCCGCAGTCTGCTGCGAGGCGCCGCACCCAGCGGAATGCGTTGGCGTCCGGCACGCTGATGATCTCGTCGGCGAGGTCGAGGTCCATGGTCGGGTGGAGCACGCTCATGCCGATACCCTCGATGTCGTAGATGCCTGGTGCGGTGCCCGCGAGAATCGATCCCTTCGGCTCCACCGCTACCGCCAGCAGATGGGGAATCTCCTGCTTGAGGAATCGGGCGGTTCCGGAAAAGGTGCCGCCCGAACCGCAGCCGGCGACCAGTGCGTCGAGGCGGCCCCCCATCTGCTCGTAGATCTCGGGGCCGGTCGTGGCGAAGTGGATGTCGGGGTTGGCGGGATTGGAGAACTGGTCGACGTAGACCGCGCCGGGCGTCTCGTTGGCGATTGCCCTTGCCCGCTGCTGAGCGCCGGGGATGCCGTCGTCCGCTGGGGTGATAATGACCTCACCACCGAGAGCCCGCATCAAACGCCTTTTCTCGATCGAAAACTGCTCCGGCATGACCAGTACGACCCGGTAGCCGAGCCGTCGCCCGACCATCGCCAATGCAAGACCGGTATTGCCGGCGGTGGCCTCGACCACGGTGCCGCCGGGGGCCAGGATCCCGTCGGCCTCCGCCCTGCGGATGAGGGCGAGCCCGACACGGTCCTTGACCGAACACCCGGGGTTGAGGCTCTCGAGCTTGGCCCAGATCTCCCCTCCGTCATCGGCCTCAAGCTCCTTGAGACGGAGAAGAGGGGTGCCGCCGATGAGGTCGAGGATTGACTCCACAGTCCGCATGCCGAAATCCTACATGATTTTGATACTCAATTAACAAGGTCTGACGAGCGCGTTCAGTTTTTCAGGCGAGAGCCTTCCGGATGGCGTCATCGAGAGTCGGGTTTCGGAACTGATACCCGACCTCCTCGAGGGTGTGGGGGCGGACTCGCTGCGAGGCCAGAAGGAGAGAATCGGCCATCTCACCGAGGGCGAGCCGGGCGGCAAAGGCTGGCAGCGGCATCACGGCCGGCCTGTGAAGAACCCGGCCGAGGGTGCGTGCGAACTCCGAGCAGCGGAGCTCTTGAGGCGCAACGGCATTTACCGGGCCGTCGATCTCTTTGTGAACGAGGAGGAATTCCATGATGCCGCAGACGTCCTCGATGCCTATCCACGGCCAGAACTGACGCCCGGACCCGATTGGGCCACCCAACCCGAACTTGAATGGTGTCAACATTTTGTCAAGGGCGCCTCCACGCGCGACCACGACTCCCAACCGCAGAAGGGCGACCCGGGTCCGTTCGGACCTGGCGGTGACGGCTGCTTCTTCCCAGTCGCCTGAGAGCTCCGCGAGGAATCCCTCTCCGATCGGTGAGCTCTCGTCGAGGATCTCCTCGCCGCGATCTCCGTAGTAGCCGACTGCCGAAGCGTTGACCAACACTCCGGGTGGATTGTCGGAACTGCGGATGGCGCCGGCCAGTGTTCTGGTGGAATCGATTCTGCTCGAGCGCAGGGCCTCTCTGACTGCAGAGCTCCACCGGCTGCCGCCGATCGAGCGGCCGTTGAGATTGATGACCGCGTCAACGCCTTCGATGATCGCCGGATCGAGGGAGCCCGTTGCCGGGTCCCAGACAGCCTCGCCCGGCGCGCCGCTGGGGGAGTTGCGGACCAGCCGTACCACCGTGTGCCCGGCTGTCTCAAGCCACGGCACGAGAGCCGATCCGATCAAACCACTTGCACCTGAAATGACAATTCTCATGATGTCTCAGATAACAGCGATGACCGATCGATCCTTCCAATCCTGCACGTGTCGGCGATGAAGCGTTATGGGAGACCGGGCCGCATGTTGGAACCGCGAAGACGCGAAGAGCGCAAAGCAAATCACCAAGAAAACCTTCAAATATTGCTCTGCGTCTTCTTTGCGGCCTTTGCGTCTTTGCGGTAATAGGGTTGGTGCGGCTGGTACAACATGCCTTCCGGTGGTCATGCACAATCTCGAGGCTTCACGGCCGTGAAACCGTATAGCCGTGAAACTGCTCGGACTCGGAAGCGCCTATACCACCCAGCCACCGAGGTGTTCTATCGCGATCTCCGCAAGCGCGGCAATGTGATCGGACCGGCGGTTGAGCGCCGGAACGTAGCGGAAGGAACCGCCGCCGGCCTTGTCGAAGATCTTGCGGCCAGCGACGTCAATCTCCTCCAAGGTCTCGAGACAGTCGGCGGCAAAGCCGGGGCACATGACGTCCAGCCGGTCGAGGTGTTCGCGCCCCCATTTTCGCAGGAGTTCGGCGGTCTCAGGCCCGACCCAGGGCTCGCGACCAAATCGCGACTGGAAGGCCGTGACGATGCTCTTCGGATCGATGTCGAGATGACCGGCGAGGGCGGCGGCGGTCCGGCGGCATTGTTCCGGGTAAGGATCGCCCGCCTCCGCGTAGCGCACCGGTAGCCCGTGAAAGCTGAGCAGGAGTCGCCGCGGCTTGCCGCCCGACTGCCAAAGATCCTGCAAACTCGAAGCGAGGGCGCCGAGATAGGCTGGGTGGTCGTGGTAATCGGCGATGGTCCGCAGCTCCGGGGTCCGGCGCCACGTCGACAGCTCCCGCATCACCTCGTCGAAGACCGATGCCGTGGTCGTCGCTGAGTACTGCGGGAACAGAGGCAGAACGAGGATTCGCCGGCACCCACGGCGCCGCAGAACGTTGAGGGCCGCGGCGATCGAGGGCTTGCCGTAACGCATTCCGGAGAACACCGGCAGCGGGCGATCGATCCGTTGCGCGATTTTCCACTCGAGATCCGCCGCCTGTTGGCGGCCGATGACGACGAGGGGCGAGCCCTCGTCGGTCCAGATGCGGCGATAGGCTCGCGCGGTCCGCAACGGCCTGAAGGGGAGAACGAAGAGGTTGCGGAGAAGCCACCATTTGAAGCGAGGGAATTCGACCACCCGCGGATCGGCGAGGAACTGTCGGAGAAAGGCGCGGACCGCCACCGCCTTCGGGGCTTCTGGTGAGCCGAGATTCGCAAGCAGGAGCCCGGCCACCGGTGGGTCGGCGACTGCGGGGGGCTCGGGTGCGTAAAGCATCATTCAAGTGTAACTTGAAGGTCGCCCATGTGAGCGCGTTGGGGCTTCGACGACACAGGTGCCGCCTATGTGAAGCGCGTAGTTGCCTCGGCGACACCGGTGCCACTCCGCCCCAGTGAGGCGCGCGATCCGCGTCGTCGTCACAGGTGCCACTCGTCGCATTGTCATTGGTGCGCTCCTGTCGGAAGGGCGACGAAGACAATGCGACGGGTGGCTCCTGACACCCCGAAGCGGGAGGCGCTATGAAGCTGATTGCGCTACTGCGAAACCGGCTCGTCGACGAAATCGTCGGGATCGAAGCCGTCGTCATCCGGCACCTTGGCCATGGTCTGCTTGATTAGCTCTTGATGGCGCGCCTCTTGGTCGCGCAACATAAGGAAGAGCTCTCTGACCTCGGCGTCGGATATCTCGGGGAGTGCATCGTCGTAGAACTCGTAGGCCTTGACCTCTGATTCCATTGCGACGTCGAGCGCCGCACGCACCGACATGAACGCGCGCGCGGTGTCAAACTCGGGCGCCTCGATATCGTAGAGGATCGAGGTATCGGCGCTGTTCGGCTCGTCGCCGAAGAGTTCCTTCCGCTGCGCTGCCAGCTTCTCGGCATGTTTGGTCTCGTTGGCGGCCATGAATCGGAAGAATTTCGCCACATCGGGTGTGTGGTGGGCGTCCATCTGCTCGGCAAAGTCGTCGTAGCGCTCCTTGGCTTGTTCTTCGACGGAGATAGCGAGGTCGAGCGTGTCGCGGAGTGATAGTTGGCTGAAATCGATGGCTTGGCTCATGGGCGCCCTCCAGGGATCTTGGTTTCCGAACCGCTGTATTGTACCTGTGCCCGTCTCCGTCTCCGTCTCCGTTCCCGAAAAAAGTGGAAAGGCTGCGCTGCAGAGGAGCAGATGATTCGAGTCGCTCTGCGGTGTTAACCGAACTGCTTCCGCTCCCACAACTTCCCAACCACCCATCCGACGATCATCAGCCCGAAGATCACTCCTGTATGCCAGACCAGTACATGGCGCAGATCCGAGACCGGGCACAGGATGTGGTTCACAGCGTCTGCGGTGACGGCGGCGCCGGTGCCGCCGAGCAGACCGGCGACCGAGGGTCGCAGCGGCAGGGCCCGGAACACAAGCCACAGGGTGATCGCCAGCGCCGGGAGGGCGAGAGCAACATCGTGTGTGGAGCAGGTCATACCGGCTTTAAGCCCTTGACCCTTGATGAGCTGGACGCCGGGGCTGTGCATCCAGGTAGCGATACCGACCACGAATTGCATCACGACGCCCGTGATCACAGCGAGCGTGACGGCGCCGGCTGGTAGACCGTTTCCGGGCACCGCGTCTCGCAGCGCCATGCCCACCAAGACGACGCCGACAACCAGCTGGAGAGCGGTACAGCCCCAGCTCAACCACATCGGCAGCTGCTCCATATCAGGCCGGAGCGTGAGCTTGAATGCCGCAACAACTATCGCTAGACCCACGGTGGCGACGGCAACCGCATAGAGAACGCGCATCCACACCGGTGGCAACGGTCGCACCGGTGCGAGGTCATCCGAGATCGTTCTCCGCAAGCTTTCGAGAAGCAGGTCAGTGGTCACGATTCGTCTCCCTCATTTTCCGCGAGCCTCTCGCGGAGCGCATTCAACGCCCGGTGAGAACGCACCTTGGCGGTTCCGGAAGCGATCCCCAGGATTTGTCCAACCTCCTGAAAACTCATGCCGAGCATGTGGTGCAGCATCAGGACCTCCTGTGAGCGGCGGGGCAACTCCGAGAGCATCTGGTGCAGGGTCGCCCTGTCGGCGAGCTTCTCCATCTCCGGCGGCACCGGAACCTCCGGCAACTGATCATCGGCGAGCATCTCCTTGCGCCGGCGGCCTGAGCGCAGGTGCATCAGCGCCACGTGCCGGGTGATGGCGTAGACCCAGGGTCGAACGGGCCGCGGCGGTGTATACGTCTGGCGTGCGCGGTGAATCTGGAGGAACGTATCTTGGAGAAGGTCCTCGGCCACCGTGGCATTGCGGACGAACGTCCACAGGTATCGTAAGAGAGGCTGCTTGAGAGCGGCGTAAAGCCCCTCGAAGTCATCCATGTTTCCTTTCTGGTAGCCGATCATCAACGCGATCAGCCGCTCTTCCTCGGCTATTCGATCGACTCCCATGGATGGCTATGCCCCCCGTCCCGGATTCGTTACCTTCGCGTTCGGTTCGACCGGCATTATATAGCGGCCGATCAAGGATGTACGATGTGCGGCGTGTCGTCGCAATCCCTTCTCGAGTGGTACCGTACCCACGCCCGGATACTGCCGTGGCGTCGAGCGACGCGCGATCCCTACCACGTGCTGGTGAGCGAGTTCATGCTCCAGCAGACCCAGGTCGACAGAGTGGTGCCGCGCTTCGAGTCCTTTGTCGAGCGATTCCCGACCTTCGAGTCGCTTGCAGGAGCGTCCGAAGAGGAGGTGCTCACAGAGTGGTCGGGTCTGGGTTACTACCGCCGCGCCCGGATGCTCCATCGGCTCGCGCAAGAAGTCGCAAAAAGGCCGGCTGGATTACCCCGGAGGGTTGGAGAGCTCGTAAAGCTGCCGGGAATTGGACCTTACACTGCGGCCGCTGTGGCGTCCTTGGCATTTGGAGAAGCTGAGCCGGTACTCGACGGCAACGTCATGCGGGTCGGGGCGCGGGTGCTCGCGACAGAGACTGCCCCACGGTCTTCGGAGGGGCGCCGCCTGCTCGAACGTTGGATTCTCGGCCTCATGAAAGGAGAATTCCCGGGCGAGGTCAACGAGGCGCTGATGGAGCTCGGAGCGACCGTGTGCACGCCGGCGGAGCCCGGTTGCCATCTCTGTCCGTTTGTTGCTGAATGCGGAGCGAAGGAGCTGGGACGGCAAGAGGATTTTCCCGCTCCTCGACGGCGGCGCGCGACCGAATGCCTGCGATGGGCTGCCGCATGTGTTGTCGACGACGAGGGTTCGTGGTTTGTGCGGAGGGTCGACGAAGGCCCTATTCTTCGTGGCCTGTGGCTGCCGCCCTTGATAGAAATCGCGGAAGGCGCCGACCCGGTGAAGGCGGCATCGCGGCTGGTGCCGTTCGGCACAATGTCGTCTCCGAAACTTGGAGACGCTGTCCGTCACAACATTACCCACCGCAGGATCGACGTGATTCCGGTTCGTTTCCAAGCGCCCCGTACCGAGCCGCCGTCCGACGCCTGGCGCTGGGTGCGTCCGAAGAGCCCCGGCGTCCCGACGTCGTCACTCCTCGCGAAGCTCGTTGATGCGTTGCCCGACTTCTAACCCGCAGATCTCACCAACCTCCTGCTGCGGGCAACGACGCACCGCACCGAGCGGTGTTTTCTCGCCTCGGGGTACTCGACGTACTGCTCGTACGCGCTCCGCGCCCTGCGAGGTCCGGCCGGGGTCCCCAGCACCGTCCGTTGCGTGCGCCATGGGTTCGGATTTTAGGCGCTGCGACGACGGCGATGTCCTTCATCGCCGAGGAGTGGCAACGACGAAGCCGGGCCATGGAGCCG
>Ga0307423_1000301_pt1 | contig 33455 bp, 27 predicted proteins | sample SalMarWE160310MG_FD_202154 | JGI IMG/M metagenome (GOLD analysis project Ga0307423, IMG submission 202154) | Salt marsh sediment microbial communities from the Plum Island Ecosystem LTER, Massachusetts, United States - WE1603-10 | ecosystem: Environmental > Aquatic > Marine > Intertidal zone >... | reverse complement strand
CGCACCACAATTTTTGCGTCACTGTTGCTCGACGGTGTAGCCCTTCGCGCGGAGGAGGTTGACCACGCCCTCCTCGCCGACCAGGTGGGCCGAACCCACCACCACGATCGCGTCTCGATCGCCCGCCAAAAGCACCTCGACCTGAGGCACCCACGCCCGGTTCCGGCTCACGACCATCTTCTCGAAGACATCGGGAAAATCTTCGAATCCTTCGAGCAGCAACGCTTCAACCGATTCCACTTTCCCTGCGCGCCAGTCCAGGTACAACTGCTGCATCTCCGGAATCATCGTGGACAGATCCTCCAGCGTGTAGCGGAGGAACGCCAGACTCTGATCGGGGCTCAAATCGGCAAAGAGGCTGACCTGGAATTCCGCCGTTTCGAGAGCCATGCGCTCCTTTCCGGTTTCATCCGCGCGCTGGAAGAGATACGTGTCGAGTCCGGCGGCGGCGAGATAGCCGTGTTGCGACAGCTCGAATGCAGCCACGGTCAGCGCCGCCATCCACGGTTTCATGCCTTGATAGAAGGAAGCGTCAAAGCCCAAATCTCCGACATGGGTCTCGAACTCGGTCCACGTCTCCGGTCCCACGACCTCCTCGAGTGTGCGGCCCTTCTCGAGGGATCCGGCAGCCATCATCTTGATCGCGGTCTTCGTCATGTCGTCGAGATCGATCTCGAAGACCGCGACCTCGGCCGCGGCGAACGCCGCCTCGATCGCCGGCGGCAAGGGGTAGGCATCCTCCTTGAGAGCGTGGATGGACCCGAGCAGGTAGAGGTTCGTATCGCCCCGCTCGACCTTCCACATGAAGGTCTTGCCACCGTTCTCGGCGTCGGGCGATTGCGCCAGTGCCTGAACCGATGCGAGTGCAACCGCCAGCGCCAGGGCGATGTGCCGTTGTTTCATCGGGCCTCCGCTTCAACAGTCTATACACCGAACCACCCACAGATCACACAGATCAACCCAGAAAATCCGTCCGCGTCGATCTGTCTTCATGCGTTTCGATCTGCGGGCAGATTTCGGCTGATTGGGCCGGAATTCCTAATTCCGAATTCCGAATTCCGAATTCGCTGCATGGTATCGTGTTTCAACAGCGCGGCGACCGCGCGAGAAGAGGAGACACAGCATGGCAAACCCGACCGCGACCTTCGATACCTCCATGGGCACGTTCAAGGCCGAGATCTTTCGCGATGAGATGCCCATCACCGCCGAGAACTTCATCTCCCTGGCCAAGGCCGGTTTCTACGACGGGCTGCACTTCCACCGCGTGATCAAGGATTTCATGATCCAGTTCGGTTGCCCCCATTCCAAGGACCCGGAGAGCCCGCGCTGCGGCACCGGCGGCCCCCCGCACGGCACCATCGTCGACGAGCACCTCGAGAATGCGAAGTTCTCCAACGAGCCCGGGACCCTGTCGATGGCCAACACCGGCCGCCCCGACAGCGGCGGCTCGCAGTTCTTCATCAACACCAAACACAACAGCTTCCTCGACTGGTTTTCCCCCGGACAGTCCAAGCATCCCGTTTTCGGCAAGATCACCGAGGGGATGGATGTCGTGAAGGCGATCGAGACCACCAAGACCGGCGCCCAGGACCGGCCGAAAACTCCGGTCAAGGTGGAGCGCATCACGATCGAGGACTGACCGCGATCACGGGCGGGAAGCCTGCCCGGCGGTAAAATGTTCTCCTGGCAGAGGAACGCCGTCCACGAACCCAACGAGGTCAGGTACATGAAAATGCGCGGTCCGACACATGCCCGTTCAGTGATCTTTATCGCGGCCGTCATGCTGCTCATCGGTTCGACGAACCTGTTCGCGGCCGAGGCGGGCCGCGTGCCTCGAAGCGCACTGCCGGGGGTTCAGCCCCTCGACACGGTCGAGCGCCACGAGATGCCGTGGTTCGATGTCGAGGCGCTGCGCGCCGAGGACGCTCGGCGGGAAAGCTCAGGCAAACCCGTGGCGCCGCGAATCGGCAAGGTCCTCGAGGTCGACTACACCCTCGACAACAGCGGCACCTGGGAGGTGTTGGAGAACGGCTCCCGCCTGTGGAGGCTGCGGATCTCCTCCCCCGGGGCGCTCAGCTTGAGCCTCGGGTTGGAGCGATTCGACCTGCCCGATGGGGCCAGGTTCTGGGTCCACGCCGCCGACGGCTCCGGTGTGCAGGGGCCCTACACGAAAACGAACCGCAACGCCGTCGGCGGCCTCTCGACCGCGGTCGTGCTCGGCGACGAGCTGGTGGCCGAACTCCATCTGCCGAAGGGTTCGCAAGCGCATCTCGTCATCCAGTCGGTCAACCACGGCTATCGGGGCTTCGGCGAGCGCGAGGCCGGTCGCGCCGCCAAGAGAGGCTCGTGCAACATCAACGTTGTCTGCCCGCAGGGCGACCCGTGGCGCGACCAGATCCGCTCCGTCGCGATCATTGAAACCCATGACAACACTTACATCTACGGTTGCACGGCACAGCTGGTCAACAACACGGCCGGGGATCTCACCCCGTATCTGCTCACGGCAGGGCACTGCTTCGACCCGGAGATTGTGAACACGCTGGTCGCCTACTGGAACTACCAGACCACAGAGTGTGACGACTCCACCGGCGGCAATCTGAGCCAGAATCAGAGCGGCGCCAGCTTCATCGCATCATTGAACGATGGCTCTATCGCCGATTCCGATTTCATGCTGGTGGAGCTCGATCAGCAACCACAGCCGAGCTTCAACGTCTACTACTCGGGATGGGACGCGCGAGATCGGATTCCCAGCGCGACCACCACGATCCACCACCCAGACCAACTCGGCCAGAACCAGAAATCCATCAGCTTGGATTACGACCCGCCGATCGTTACCTACCGCGGAGGTTTAACACCTACCGAAGACGGCATCTATCTGACCGTCATCGACTGGGACGAGGGCACCACCGAGGAGGGCTCCTCCGGCGCGTGTCTCTTCGACAACGCGACCAAACGGTGCGTCGGCACCCTCTCCGGCGGGCACGCGGCGTGCGGCAACAACTCAGACGACTGGTTCGGTCGGTTGTACGCCCACTGGACCGGCGGCGGCACCCCGGACACCCGCCTTTCCGATTGGCTCGACCCGCTCGACAGCGGCGCGCTCTTCGTCGACGGCAAGAACGGCACCGGCGGCGGCACCCAGGAAAGCTGGCTGATACCCGCGGTGGCCTCGCGGACCGGCGTGTCCCCCACCGACTGGAAATCACAGATCGGCGTCGTCAACCCGACCTCCGAAACGCGGTCGGCGTCGGTCTACTTCGTCGCCAACGGCCAGGCGTGGCCCGGCACGCTGCTCAGCGGGCCACACATCATCGAAGCCAACGAGTCGTTTTACCTCGGCGACGTGCTGCAACCCGAAAGACCGGCCTCCGGCCTCCTCTACGTGACGGTGGACGGAACCGGAACCGCGGTCTTCTGCCGCACCTTCACCCCGGCACCCGGCGGTGGGAGCTACGGGCAGGGCCAGCCCGGAATCCTGCTCAGCTCCGCTTCTTCCGAGACGGAGCTCATCCTGCCGTTGATCCACTCGGCACCGGATGTCTTTCGTACCAACGTGGGTTTCGCACAGTCCTCGGCCGGCACCTTCCAGGTCAGGGTCCAGATCTACGATGCCGACGGCACCCTTCTGGCGCAGAAAACCTACTCGCAGGCCGCCGCGTGGCGGCAGGTCAACGACATTTTCAACAACATGGGGATCGGCAGCGCCGAGGTCGAGGGCGGCTGGATCCGGGTCACCCTGACCTCCGGCTCACCGTCGTACTGGACGACCTACGCGACGGTGATCGACGAGGTCACCGGCGACCCAACGTATATTCTGCCGGTTGCTCCGTAGAAGCATGAGGACTGAGTACATGGGGACACGCTTGGGGAACCATTCCCGTTCTGCAACTCTGATCACAGCCTTGATCGTGTGTATCGTGTCGACAACTCCCTTGGCGGCCGGCGCAGGTTCTCTGCCGCGAAGCGCGCTGCCGGGGGTGCAGTCCATCGCCACGATCGAGCGCAGGGAAATGCCCCGGGTGAACGTCGAGGCGCTTCTCGCCGAGGATGCGGAGCGGGAGGGCTCCGGCAAGCCCGTGGCGCCCCGTTTCGCGAAAAGCATCCAGGTCGCATACACGCCGGACACCAGCGGCACCTGGGAGACCCTCGACGACGGCTCGCGCCTGTGGCGCCTACGCATCTCCTCGCCCGGCGCCCTCAGCCTGAATCTCGGCCTCGATCGTTTCGATCTGCCGAAAGACGCCGCCTTCTGGGTCCATGCTCCCGACGGCTCCGGGGTCCAGGGACCCTACACCGCACAAAATCGCAACGCTCTTGGAGGCCTGTGGACGGCAGTCGTTCTCGGCGACGAGCTGGTCGCCGAGCTTCACCTCCCGAAGGGGGGCCAGGCGAACGTCGAAATCACCTCCGTCAACCACGGCTACCGCCTGTTCGGCGAGGACAACGCGGTCGAGGCCGCGAAACGCGGCGACTGCAACATCAACGTCGTATGCCCGCAAGGAGACCCCTGGCGCGACCAGATCCGCTCAGTTGCGATGATCACGATTCTGGGGGTCTACGCCTGTACCGGCCAGATGCTCAACAACACGTCGGAGAACGAAATACCCTACTTCCTGACGGCCCAGCACTGTATTGAACGTGATTTCTGGGCGCCGTCGGTGGTCGCCTATTGGAACTATCAGAGCCCCGAGTGCGACGATGTTTCCGGCGGCAGCCTGAGCCAGAACCAGAGTGGCTCGACCTTGATCGCTTCGTCGGAGTACGAAAGCGGCTCTGATTTCACACTCGTCGAGCTCGACTATCTGCCGAATCCTAGCTACGACGTCTTCTACTCGGGCTGGGATGCGCGCTTTCTGATCCCGGACTCCACCACCACTATCCACCACCCGAGCGCCGACGAAAAATCCATCAGCTTCGACAACGATCCACCGACGATCACCTCCCTCGGGGGCAGCTCGTTCCCCGGCAACGGCAGGTACTTCAGAATCGGCGCCTGGGATGAGGGGACGACGGAGCCGGGCTCTTCGGGAGGTTGTCTCTTTGACGACTCGACCAAACGCTGTGTCGGCACGCTCAGCGGCGGTTTCGCATCGTGCGACAATGCCGACCAGCCCGACTGGTTCGGCCGTCTCTTTGCCCAGTGGTTCGGGGACGGCACGCCCGACACGCGGCTCTCCGACTGGCTCGATCCTCTGAACGTCGGGGACAATTTCATGGACGGGAAGAACACCTCCCAGTCGGAGGGCGCCGAGGTCTGGTTTTTCCCCGCCGCGGCCTCGTTGCCGGGCGAGGGCGGGTCCAATTGGAAGAGCCAGGTCTCGGTCGCGAACTCCTGGTCCACCGTCGCGCACAACGTCACCCTGTATTTCGTCGCCGCGAATGAGCAGTGGCCCGGTAATGTGATTTCCGGCCCCCACATGATCAAACCGGGTCAGTCGGCGTTTCTTGACGATCCGCTGCTCCCGGAGAACCCGACGTCGGGAGCGATCTACGCTTCCGTCACCGGCACCGGAACGGCAGCATTCTCCCGCACGTACACCCTGGTGGACGGTGAAGTCACACTCGGCCAGGGGGTTCCGGGTTACCGACTCACAGAGGTGAGTCGCGCCACCGAGCTCGTTCTGCCGATGGTGCACTCGATTCCAGGGCGCTATCGGACCAATGTCGGCTTCGCCCAAACATCGGCAGGTTGGTTCAGCGTGTACGTGTCGATTCACGCCCCTGACGGTGACCTCCTCGCCAAAAAGAAGTACAGAATTGAAACCGGATGGCGCCAGATCAACGACATTTTCGGGAAGATGGGCATCGGAGATATCTCCGTGGAGGGCGCATGGATCGAGGTTCAACTGGCCGGAGGATCGCCCGCCTTCTGGACGACGTATGCAACCGTCATCGACGACGCCAGCAACGACCCGACGTATGTCCTACCGGTAGCGCCGTAGAAGAATGAGGAATGAGGAATGAGGAATGAGGAATTCCCCTCCGTCCCCCCGGTAACAGGTATGAAACCCTGGGGTGGGTGGGCGGCATTCCTCATTCCTCATTCCTCATTCCTCATTCTGGAAGCGTGAGCGCTTCCTTCGCGAGCTGCTTCGCGTACTCGAGGTCCTCGGGCGGGTTCTTGCCGTCGACCACGTGCCACTCGACCTGGTGCTTGTTGCACAGGGCGTCGAGGCGCTGCCACAGGTCGCGGTGCGAGACCGGCTTGTCGTCCCGGGTCTTCCACCCCCGATCACGCCAGCCGGGGACCCACGTCGTGGCGCCGTTCTCCAGGTAATCCGACACCGTGTAGAGGTGGACCCGCACCCGCCGCTTGAGCTGCTCGAGGCCGGCGATCGCGCCCATGATGTGCATGCGATTGGCTGAGGCGCCGTCGACCCGTTCGCTCATTCCCTTTTCGGAATCGGCAAATCGCAGCACCACTCCCCACGAACCGGCCTTCTTCTTGCCCGAGTAGGCCACCGCGGTGAAGAGGTGGACCGCCTTCGAGTCTTCGATGGGGAGCGGGGCCCGAGGAATCGCGGCGGAGGCCAGCTGGTCGGCGACCTCGTTCCAGCGGTCGCCGGCGTGGCCCTTGATCCAGTGCCACTCGACATCGTGAATTTCGAGCACCGCCGACAGCTCCTCCCACAGCTCACGATTCTTGACCCTCTTCTTGCCGGCGGTCTTCCAGCCGCTCGCCTTCCATTTGGGCAACCACTCGGTGATACCCTGGCGGACGTAGGTCGAATCGGTGTAGAGCTCGACCCGGTGCGGACCATCGAGGGCCCCGAGGGCCTCGATGGCCGCAACCAGCTCCATGCGGTTGTTGGTGGCCTCTTTCTTGCCCCCCGACAGCTCGCGCGGATCGCGGCCGGGTTCGAGAATCACCGCCCCCCAACCACCCGGTCCGGGGTTCGGCCGGCAGCCGCCATCGGTGTAGATCGTCACGGTCGGGAGCGCGTCGTTCATCGCTTTGACATTAGCAGAGGCCGCTCCGCGATGCCGGGGCGGACAGGTGAGATGGACGGGATCACACCTCTCTGTGCCGGCGCTTGTCGATCCGGGCCACCCTGACCAGGAACGAGATCAACCACGGGGAATGGCGCTCCAGGAACACGACGATCCTTCCATGGCCGGTGATGACCGCTTCTCTCTTCCGCCTGATCACCGCCTTGACCAGCTTGCGCGCCGCCTCGTCGGCGTCCATGCTCAACCACCGCGGGATCTTGTCTCGCGCTGCCTCGTGGTGTAGTCCCTGATTATCGACCTGGCGAATTTCCGAAACGACGAAGCCTGGCGCCAGCAGCGTCACGCCGACACCGTGCTTCGCCATCTCCGCCCGCAGAGAACCCGCGAGAGCGCGCACCGCGTGCTTGCTCATCGAGTATGGCGACCCTGTCGGCAGCGTGAGGTAGCTCATGACGCTGCCCATGATCGCCAGGCTGCCGCGGCTCGCGATCAGGGCCTCGCGGGTCGCCTGAATAGTCCGCAGCACACCGAAGACATTGGTCTCGAACTGGCGTCGGTAGTCCTCGAGCGACAGCTTGTGGACCGCACCCGCGACCCCGAAGCCCGCGTTGGCAACCACCCAGTCGATGCGCCCGTATTCCTCGAGGGTTACCTCGACCGCCTTCTGGAGATCCTCGTCGGAGGTCACATCGCAGCGAATGGTCAGGGCCCGCCGTCCCCGCGCCCTGACCTCGAGGGCCAGAGCTTCGAGACGCTCCCAGCGCCGCGCCAGCAACACCACGTCGGCGCCACGTCGCGCGAACTCGCGCGCCATCGCGGCGCCGATACCCGATGACGCCCCGGTGATGAAAGCGACCTTGCCTTCCAGCTTTGCCAAAATTCCCTCCTACCGCCGGGATTGTAGCCGACGACGACGCCGAGAATTTCGGATTTGGGATTTTGGATTTCGGATTTTCCACCCAGCCGCCCAGATTGGGCCCGCCCGTTATAGGTTCCGGGTGGGAGGGTCGATCTGGTATCTGGCATCCGGGGGGCGGGTGGAAACCGTATACTCACTCCAAGCAATTTGCGCCGAACGCAGGCAAAGGAGCTCTCATGACCACATCACGTAGAGATTTCGTCCAGCTTTCGATTCTCGCCGGCGGTGCCGCCGGACTCGGCCTCTCTGCCCGTACGGCGGTTGCGACCGCCGACGTTGGAATCGCCTCACACAAGCTGAAAATCCTGGTGCTTGGCGGCACCGGGCTCATCGGCCCGCCGATGGTTTCCTACGCCATCGCCCGCGGCCACGAGGTCACCCTCTTCAACCGCGGCAAGACCAACGCCGATCTCTTCCCAGATCTCGAGAAGCTCAAAGGCGATCGCAACGACGACATCACCGCCCTTGAAGAACAGGTCGCGGCCGGCAGGCGCTGGGACGCGGTCGTCGACAACACCGCTTCCATCCCGCGATGGGTGACGGAATCCGCAGGCCTGCTTACCAAGGCGGCCGACTACTACCTCTATACCTCCTCCATCTCGGCATACGCCGATTCGTCGACGCCCAACGCGGATGAGACTGCCCCGGTCGGTCAGATCTCCGAAGAGGACGAAGCCAAGGTGCTGACCACCAAGGACATCACGGGTGAGAACTATGGTCCGCTCAAGGCCCGCTGTGAGGAGGAAGCGCGAAAGGCATTCACCGATGAGCGGACCTGCGTCGTGCGACCCGGACTGATCGTAGGCCCCGGCGACTACTCCGATCGCTTCACCTACTGGCCGGTACGAATCTACAAGGGCGGTGAGGTGATGGCGCCCGGCAACCCGACCGACCCGGTGCAGTTCATCGACGCCCGCGACCTCGGCGAATGGTACATCCGGCTCGTCGAAGCTGGGACCACCGGAACCTTCAACGGTGTCGGCCCGCGGTCGCCGATGTCCATCGCCGGGATGTTGTATGGAATCCGGGCCACGGTCGACAACGACATCTCCTTCACCTGGGTCGATGCCGACTTCCTCGAAGAGCATGAGGTCCAACCCTGGGTGCAGATGACGGTGTGGGTGCCTCCGGTGGGCGAGTACGCCGGTTTTTCGACCTCCAACATCGACCGCGCTATCGAAGCCGGCCTCACGTTCCGGCCGCTCGCCGACACCGCCGTGGCGACGATAGAGTATTGGAACTCGCTGGACGAAGGGCGGCATGCAAAGGTCCGGGCCGGCTGCCCGGCCGAACTCGAGGAGAAGGTGCTGAAAGCCTGGCACGCGAAGAATGAGGAATGAAGAATGAGGAATTAGGAATTAGGAATTCCCACCCGCCCCCCCTGTGGTATGAGAGTCCGCGGGGACGTGTGGGCGGTATTCCTCATTCCTCATTCCTCATTCGAGGTAGTCGGTTTGCTGAATAGAATCGTTGCCGTTGAAGATTCCGAGATACGGCCCATGCTGTGGGCCGCGCTCTACTACTTCCTGCTATTGGCAGCCTATTTCGTGATCCGCCCGATTCGTGACGAGATGGGCGTCGCCGGTGGCGTCCGCAACTTGCCCTGGCTCTTCCTCGGCACCCTCGTCGGGATGTTGATGATCCACCCCTTCTTCACGGCACTCGTCTCACGCCTCCCGCGGCGGCTCTTCATCCCGCTTTCCTACACCTTTTTTGTCGCCAATCTCATCGCATTCTGGTTGTTCTTCCTGACCACCTCGGAGGGTGCGGGGATCTGGGCCGGGCGAGTCTTCTTCGTTTGGACATCAGTCTTCAATCTCTTCGTGGTCTCCATCTTCTGGTCCCTGATGGCCGATCTCTTCCGGCCGGCGCAGGCCAAGCGGCTTTTCGGTTTCGTCGCGGTCGGCGGTACGGTCGGAGCCGTCGTCGGTTCGACGATCACCGCAATCCTGGCCGCCCGCGTTGGTCCCACCAATCTTCTCCTGGTGTCGGCGGCGATTCTCGGTCTAGCGATGGTGGCGGCACGGAAATTGATGTCCACGGTTTCGCGGAGCCGGATCGACGACGATCCCCTGCGCCCACCAACCGCCCAGATCGAACACCCGGTCGGCGGCGGCGTTTTTGATGGAATCCGTGCGGTCTTCGCCTCGAGCTATCTCCTCGGCATTGTCGGCTACATGTTGTTCTACACCATCACCGCGACCATTCTCTACTTCCAGCAGGCGGAGATCGTCGACGTGAGCTTCACCGACCGTGCGGCGCGGACCGTCTTTTTCGCCCGCATTGACCTCGCCGTCAATATCCTGACTGCCCTGACTCAGATTTTCTTCACAGGGCGCATCGTCCGACGCATCGGAGTCGCTCTGTCGCTGGCTGCGCTGCCGCTGGTCTGCGTCCTCGGATTCGCGGCGTTGGGCGTCGCGCCGACCCTGATCGCGATCGCGATCTTCCAGGTCCTGCGCCGTTCGAGCAACTACGCAATCGCGCGCCCGTGTCGGGAGATGCTCTACACCGTCATTCCGCGCAGCGCCAAGTACAAGGCGAAGAACTTCATCGATACCTTTGTCTACCGTTTCGGCGACCAGGTCGGGGCGTGGTCCTATTCCGGGCTCGGCGCCCTCGGCCTCGGTGCGGCCGCGATCTCGTTGCTGGCGGTGCCGTTGGCGGCGATCTGGTTGGTGATCGGCATGTGGCTTGGGCGCAAGCAGCACGAGATGGCTACGAAGCCGATAGCTCCCGGAATGAATCCGGACCGAGGGTGATTGCGCGGGCAAAGCCCGACACCAGCCGCCCCCACTCGAAGTGCAGCCGATAGAGGTTGAAGTCGCCGAGAAGAAAGGTCCGCTCTGCGGAGGGGAAACGATCGATGTAGGCCTGGCGCGAGGCCTCGAAATCCGCGTCCACCTGTGCCACAAGCTGCACCGTGCCCGAGATCATGACCCGTGGCACTCGAAGGGCGTCGTCTTCCTGTTCTTCACAGGCATGGATCAGGACGCTGAACGGCGAACCCGGCTGGAGACCTCGGCTGTGGCGGGCGAGCTGCGAAGCGTGGATGAGAGCGGATCGATAATCCGTCGCCGCCACGAACGGCAACAGTCCAACGTGCGGCTTGCCGTCGACCAACACCCCGAGCGAAAGCACCCGGCGATCGGTCAGCAGTCGTTTGACAAGGCTCAGCTCTTCCGGTTCCATTCACTCCCCGATCCGATTTGCATTCTACCGAATCCCCAGCCCCACAACCCGCTCGGATACCAGATGCCAGATGCCAGATTGCGGTGACTGAAAAACAGAGAGTGGACTGGCGATCTGGTATCCGGGATCCGGGATCCGGGATCTTCTCCCTCAACGAAAAACCTGAACTCGATTTCCAACCATCGTAAGATGTCTCGATGACAAAGCAGGGCCCATCCATTCGCTTGATCTGTTGGAAAGCAGATCGATCGGCCGAGCTCGCCCAGGAGCTCAAGACTGCGGGCTTTGTGGTCGATGCGGGGTCCATCGACGGACCGGCGCTCCAAGCGCTCCGCCAGGAACCGCCCGAAGCGGTCGTCATCGATCTCAGCCGGCTGCCCGCCCAGGGCCGGGACGTTGGAATCATGCTTCGCACCACCGTCCGTTCGCGCTCCACACCCCTGGTCTTCGTAGGAGGTGACCAGACCAAGGTCGCGCGCACCCGTGAGATCCTGCCCGACGCCGTCTACAGCTCGCGCGGCGACATGGCGGCGGCGGTACGTCTCGCGATTGCCGAGCCACCACATGACCCGGTGGTTCCGGAATCGAACTTTGCGGGTTACTCCGGCACCCCGCTGCCCAAGAAGCTCGGGATCAAGGTGGATTCGAAGGTGGCCCTGGTGGATGCACCAGGGGACTTCGTGGCAACTCTCGGTGCGGTACCGGCGGGCACGACGATCATTCACGGGGCCGATACCGACGCCGAAATAACCCTGTGGTTTCCGAGCTCCCTTGCGGACCTTCATCAAGGGATGGCCCGCATCGGGGAGATCGTGGGCTCCGGACGGCTGTGGATCTGTTGGCCGAAGAAGGCCTCCGGCATCGTGACCGATCTGACCCAGAACGAGGTTCGTGCCACCGGTCTCGCCAATGGCCTGGTTGACTTCAAAATCTGCGCAGTCGACGACACCTGGTCAGGGCTCTGCTTCACGCGACGAAAGAAATAACTCAGGTCCTGGAAAGGCAAGAAATACCGAATTCCGGACTCCGAATTCCGAATTCAAGACCCCTTCCAGGCTAAGATCTCCTTGCCCATGAAGGAGGACTGATAATGGACTTCTCTGGAAAACACGTCTTCATCACCGGTGGATCGCGCGGCATCGGACGCGCGGTGGCAACCGCCTTCGCCGCCCGTGGCGCACGCGTGGCCATCAACTACCTTTCCAATACCGATGCGGCCGAAAACACCCTCGCATCCCTGGAGGGCGGGCCGCACATGATGGTCCAGGGCGACGTCTCCGATCCGGAGTCGGTGCGCCACATGATCGAGACCGTCACCGACACCTTCGGCGCCCTCGACATCGTGGTCAACAACGCCGGGATCTACCTCTACCACCGTCTCGAGGAGGTGGTCTACGACGACTGGCAGCAGGCGTGGCAAAGAGTGCTGGCCACGAATCTCGTGGGTCCGGCCAATGTCGCCTATTGCGCGGCACGTTACATGATCGAGCACGATGGCGGTCGGATCGTCAACGTGTCGTCTCGCGGCGCCTTTCGCGGCGAGCCTGAAGGGCCGGCCTACGGCGCGAGCAAGGCGGGCCTCAATGCCATGAGCCAGTCGCTCGCACAACGGCTTGCGCCGCACGGTGTCTTCGTCGGCGTCGTCGCGCCCGGCTTTGTCGACACCGACCTCGCCTCGCGGGTTCTCGACGGCCCGAATGGCGATGCCATCCGTGCCCAGAGTCCGCTCGGACGGGTTGCCAAACCGGAGGAGGTTGCTCACGCGGTGTTATTCCTCGCCTCCGAAGGCTCGGAGTTCTCCACCGGGACGATCATCGACGTGAATGGAGCGTCCTACCTGCGGAGCTGATTTCCAGATGCCGGATGCCGGATGGGCGGGTGGGATTACTCCCTCACCGCCCACGTCATCAGGAGCGCAAGGAACAGGGCAAAGACCGCGCCGACGTAGAACACGGCGTCGATCCCGGCGACGCGGTGAACCAGCGCCATGACCGGTGGACCCAGCGTCTGACCGAGTCGAAGAACGGTGCCGTTGAGAGACATCACCGCCCCGCGCCGATCGACGGGCGCAATTTCAGTCAACATGACCTGTACCACCGGGATGGTGGTGGCGAACGCAAAACCGAGCAACACCGCCGGCACGGCCAGCGCCCAGACAACAGGCGCCAGGGGGATCGCGGCCAGCCCCAGGCCAAAGACGACAAACCCAACGCGCATCACCCGGACTTCACCGAAGATTTTTGCGAGCCGGCCGAGGTTGGCCGAGGTGATTGCGGTAGAGATCGACAGCCCGGCCATCAGCAGACCGATGCCGAGCGGCGTCGAGCCGAACCGGCCCGACATCAGGAACGGCAGAAAGGTGATGTAGGCGCCGTAGAGTAGGATGAAGATGGCGGTGCTGGCGAAGAACAAGACCAGCACCTCGCGGCGGCGCACGATGTCCCAAAGGTCACCGAAGTAGTCGTTCAGATCCGCCTTGTGTCCCTTCGGCGCGACGTGCAACCGGCGCACCGCAAGAACCGCCACCGGCAGCGCGAGAAGTGCAAGCGTGAATGGTGCCGACCACGCGACCATCGCAAGCGCCCCGCCGACCGCCGGGTAGGCGGCCGTACCGATCGAAAGGACGCTGGCGTTCAGGCCCATCGCCGTGGTGCGCTGGCGGTCGATGAAGAGATCGCCGATCAAGGTCACGTTGATCGATCCGATGGCCGACGCACCGGTCCCCTGCACAACCCGCAGTGCAATCAGGACCGGGAGGCTGGTGGCGAAGACGCAGCCGATTCCGGCGATCGCGAACAGAACGAGCCCCGGCAGCAAAACTCGGAGACGACCGTAGCGATCGGCCAGGATCCCTGCAAACGTCGTGAGAATCACTCCGGGAAGGGTAAAGGCCGTCACCAGAAGACCGACCTGGCCGGCGCTGACGCCAAGGGTCGCTGCAATCCGCGGCAGCGCTGGAGCGATCGAGGAGACTCCGAGCACCGCTATCAGGGTGACGCCGAAAATCGCCTGCAGCTCGGGGTTGCGGTAGGATGCCACCCGATCTTCGGCAGGTCTGGGAGAGGCTTCGGCGTTCAACGTACTCAGAGAATACCGCGTCCCACCCGTGTCCGTGCCAGACTCTGGCCAACGGTGAGTTCACCGTGTATTGTGACCAGCCTCATGGAATTCGACGGATGTCGGTTGCAAGCTGCTGGATGATGGATGCTGAATCATCTGACACGTAGGTCCGCGTTCCGTGAGATCACGGGTGGGTGGCAGGGAAATCCGAAATTCGAAATCCGAAATTCGAAATCTTCGACAGAGGATAGGTAGCTTCGTGAAGTAAATTGGCCCGGTTCGTGTTCTCCATAACTGAGGAGAGAAGACTATGACTCGACCGCGATCCGTCGCGATGCTGATTACAGGCAGACCCACCATGGAAGGCGCCGGCGTCCGTCTCAGCCGCGTCTTCGGCCACCAAGAGGTTCCCCGCTTCGACCCCTTCCTGCTCCTCGATGATTTCGGCTCGAAAAATCCCGACGATTACATCGCCGGTTTCCCGTGGCACCCCCACCGCGGTATCGAAACCGTCACCTACATGCTGTCCGGCGAGGTCGAGCACGGTGACAGCATCGGCAACGAGGGTGTGATCGGCACCGGCGACGTCCAGTGGATGACCGCCGGCAGCGGCATCATCCACCAGGAGATGCCCCAGCGTGTCGACGACCATCTCCGCGGACTCCAACTGTGGGCCAATTTGCCGGCAGCGTCAAAGATGATGGAGCCTCGCTACCGAGACATCCCCGCCGACACCATTCCGGAGGTCTCGCCCCACGATGGCCTCAAGATCAAGGTCATTGCCGGTGAGGTTGTGGGTGTCCGCGGTCCGGTGCGAGACGTGGTCGTCGAGCCCGAATACCTCGATATCACCCTCGAGCCCGGTGCCGACCTCGAGCACCCGACGCAACCGGACCATACCGTCTTCGCCTACGCCATCAACGGTCGGGGCAAGGTCGGACGCAACGGCACGCATGAGCTCAACCGCGGCCAACTCGCCCTTTTCACCGCGGGCGACTCGGTGATTGTCAAGGCCGGCGATGTTCCCTTCCGCTTCCTGCTCGTCTCCGGAAAACCTCTCGGCGAACCGGTCGCCTGGTCGGGACCGATTGTCATGAATACCCGCGAGGAGCTGGCCACCGCCTTTCGCGAGTACCAGGACGGGACGTTCATCAAGCAGAACCGGTGACTCTCAGGCCGAACGGTCCTACGTGAGGATATGCGGGTTAAAATATATGTGGACTTGACTCTTGATTCTTTGTGCGTTTGAGGGCACTATCCGCTCAACTTTAGTTATCGCGGAGGACTGGATATGGCTGCAAAGCGGAACTCTTTGTGGTTTGGTTATCTGGAAGCCAACGCCAAAGGGAGTCCTGTGGTTCGAGACACTTCGATGGATACGGGCACTCCGGCGACGATTTATCTGTTCAACCTCAAGAAGGGACAGATTCTCGAATACCGGCGTGACATCGTCGAACCCAAACTCCGCGAACTCACGGACGAAGAAACCGAGACAGTGAAGGAGCTGCGAAAGGCGTTCGAAAAGGTGCGGAACGGATTCACACCGCGGGCGATGCGACGAATGCCTTCCCCGCCCCGGAAACCGAAACCTGAACCCGAACCCGAACTTCCGGAAGTCGAGTTTGACAGCGACGACGACAGCCTGCCGCTTCTCGACGATGACAGAGACGATGCGATGTCCGCGGATCAGATGGACTGACGACTCGCAACACCTTCACGAAGGCTCATTCGTGAATCGGTAGGAACCAGACGCTTCGGATCAAACCGTCCCGCACCTCGTAGGTCGCCACCAACCGACCCCGCGGCCTGTCTTTGGCGCCGCTGATCAGCTCGTGGTCGACCACCCAGTCGCCATGCACGATGCGCTCAGTGATGGTGCAGTTGAGCTCCGGATTATCTGAAAACCGCCTGGCATATCGGGCGCGCATCGCCTCCTTGCCGTCCCAGGCCACCTCCCCACTCGGGAGGCGTCGAATCACCACGTCATCAGCATAGAACGAGAGAAACGCCTCGATGTCACGCGCGTTGTAAGCCTCGACCTGACGCCGGACGACGGTCTCGGGTGACGGCGGCAGGATATCGGCCGGGTCGAGCACCACGCCGCCCTTGACCACGCTGTAAATCCTCTGCAGGTTCGCAACATCTGCCAGCGGGTCCGCGTCGAGGATCAGGAAGTCCGCGAACTTCCCCTTCACGAGAGTGCCCATTTCCGGATCGGCCGCGAAAACGAGGGCGGCGTTGCGGGTGGCGTCGACCAGGATCTCACGTGGCGTCAGACCGGCCTCGGCCATGAGCTCGAACTCGCGGTGGATGGCGGGCCCGTGCAGAGTGCCGATGTTGCCGGCATCGGTGCCGGCGGCCACGATCGCGCCGCCGTCCTGCATCGCCTTGAGGTTGGCCTGCATCACCGGCATCGTGCGCTCGAGGCGCGCGCGGCGGCGGGCGCGAATCTCGTCCCCATCGGGGCCCATCGGCACCTCGGACCAGGTCGTCACGACGTCCGGGTCGCCGAGCTCGCGCTCGATATTCGTCATCCGGACGTTCCCGCCGAGGACATCACCGTAGCCCTCCATCACGATCAGGGTCGAGGTGTAGATCGCTCCGCACTCCTTGACGAGGGCGACGAATTCCTCGTCGACCGTCTCGTCGTCAACGCTGTGGACCAGGACGTCGGCACCGGCCTTGACGGACGCCCGCGCCGCCTCGAGCTGGGTGGCGTGGACCGCGACCCGCACGCCGGCCGCGTGGGCCTCGTCGATGGTCGCCTCGATGATAGGTAGATTGGGTGCGAAGTTGCCGTCTACTGGGACGATGAACCAGATCTTGACCAGATCGGGCTCGTGCTTGAGCTGCTTTCGCACGAGCTCGCGCGCCATCTCCGGTGAATCGACCTCGATGATCGGCGGGTCGCCGATGTCCATCTGCGGCCGCGACACCGTCGACACCAACGGCCCGGCAACCGCCGTCCGCGGTGCGTAGAGCTGCCGGTTGGCCCGCTCCCGCACCTCGAAGTTCCAATAGCCGCCACCGACGTCCACCACCGACGTCACTCCGCTGGCCAGGTAGCGGCGAAAGGTCCCCTCGAGATCTGCCTTGACGGCAGCCGTTTCCGTCTCGTAGGACCGCCAGGCTCGCAGGTCGATGATGTCGGGCCGGGTGTAGAGCCCGCCCGACTGGAAATAGTGGATGTGGGCGTCGATCAGACCGGGGATGATCCACTTCCCGGTCACGTCCACCACCGCGAGATAGTCAGGAATTTCAATTTCCTCGCGCGGACCGACCTCGAAAATGCGGTCGCCCATCACGATCACCACGGCGTTCTCCACCGGATCGGCGCCGGTCCCGTCGAACAGCGTGGCGCCGACAAAGGCGGTCTGGGCGGGCGCGCCCCGCGCCCACAAGAAAAGGAGTACAACCACGACAGCGGTCGTCGTCACATGGCGGCTCATTCTCACCTCCTGATATTGGGTGATGCTACCACCGCAATCCGCCGTGATTCTTGGCTGATAGAAACCTTAGAACGTTGAGAGAAGGGGGCGTGGTTGGGAAATCCGAAATCCGAAATCCGAAATCGGGATCGGCTCGTTGCTGCCCTTTTCTCCTCTGCCCCCTTGCCCCCCTACCCGGACGCAGGCGGATGGCCGCTCACCCCTCGAGCATTTTCATGACGTGTTCGGGGTAGCGGGTGCCGACGGCCATGTCCTTGGGGATGACCTCGTCAATCTCAGCCAGCTCGGCTCCGGTCAGCGTGACCTCGATAGCGACCGCGTTCTCCTCCAACCGGCTGCGGCGCCGGGTACCGGGAATTGGAACCACGTCAGGCCCACGAGCCATCACCCAAGCCAGCGCGAGCTGGGCGGGTGTGCACCCCTTTGCCTCGGCCAGGTGCTCGACAAGGTCGACCAGCTCGAGATTCTTGCCGAAGTTCTCACCCTGGAAGCGCGGCATGAAACGCCGCCAATCGTCCTCGGCGAGATCGTCGAGGCTCTTGATGGCGCCGCTGAGAAAACCGCGCCCAAGGGGGCTGTATGCGACCACGCCGATACCGAGCTCGCGGCACGCGGGCACGATCGCGGCCTCGATGTCACGGCTCCACAGCGACAGCTCGGACTGCAACGCCGATATCGGATGGACCTCGCAGGCGCGCCGCAGGGTCGCAGCCCCCGCCTCGGACAGCCCGAGGTATCGCACCTTGCCTTCGGCCACCAGGTCGGCCATGGCGCCGACGGTTTCCTCGATCGGCACCTCGGGATCGACGCGATGCTGGTAGTAGAGATCGATGTGATCGACGCCGAGCCGCTCGAGGCTTTTGTCGCACGCCTCGTGCACATACTCGGGCCGGCCGTTGACTCCCAAAAAGCTCCCGTCCGCGCCGCGCACGACGGCGAACTTGGTGGCCAGCACGACCTCGTCGCGCCGGCCTTTCAACGCGCGGCCCAGCAGTCGCTCGTTGGCCCCGACGCCGTACATATCGGAGGTGTCCCAGAACCTGACTCCGATGTCGATCGCATGGTGGAGGACGTCGATGTTCGCCGCCTCGTCGCTCGGACCGTAGAAATCGGACATCCCCATGCAGCCCAGGCCGATCGCCGAAACCTCGAGACCGCTCGCGCCCAGCTTTCGTGTGTTCATTGCTGCCTCCCGAAACAACGGATTTCTTTCGTTCAACAGTCTTCGTCGAGCAGGAATTCTCTGCGGGCTATTGCGGTGTGACGATCGCGTCCTCGAGCATCACCGTATAGCGATAGCCGGCACCGAAGTCGCGGTCAATGGCCACGATCCCTGTTGCCGTCACGACATCTCCGACGGCAACCGTCGCCCCGGTCGTTACGGTGAGATCGTTGGTGCCTTTCTCCAGCTCTCCCGAGCCGTCCTGAATGTGCAGCCAGTTCCTGCCGAGGATGGCCCCGTTGTACTTCACGACCCGACCGCTGACCGTCACCGTGGCGCCTGTGAGGTCGACCCGGTTGCTCCAGATATCGACGATCTTCATACCGCCGCCTGTGAAGTTGACCGGCGCGGCGGCCTTCCCGGAGTCGATTGCGAAGGCGTCGAGCGGCGGATGTCCCGGTGGGAGGTCGAGCGTGGCGGGCTCCGCCACCTTCGGAGCTTCGCCCTCCGGGACGACGTAGGAAACGAAGTAGATCAGCGGGAAGTCGCGGCCCAGCGATTCGCTGTGGAAATCCTTCATCGGCGTCTCGAGGGGAAAGGTGACGCGATCGCCGACCTCGACATCGAATCGGTTCGCAGCTGCCCACATCTCGCCGTCGTCGGTGTCGACCCGCACGTAGGTGTAGCCAGCGGCGTCAATCGACTCGAGAACCGTGCCCGAGACCCTCGCCGTGACGCTCGCGGTTGAGGCATGGGAGTTTATGGACCCCGTTTCCGGGACCACGGCTTCATTGGCGGCCGGCTGAGCCGAGCAGCCGACCGCGACGACAAACACTGCCTCGGCGAAAATCGTGATCGCAGTCTTTATGCGCATGAGATGTCTCCACTCTCCGATGTCTTGGGAATCTGCTGTGGGTACCCAGGCCGGGCGCCCCGAGGCAGTGACCCTACAGGCTAGCATGAAAACCCGCCAATCGCCGCAGGAAGTCCCACTGGTTGGATTCCCGGTCAGGCCCGCCGGCTCAGCTCCATCGTCGCCCTGACCCTCTCCGCGGTCATCGGCATGCGGTAAAGCCGGGTGCCAACGGCGTCGTAAATGGCGTTGGCGATGGCCGCGCCGACAACGATGATCGCCGGCTCGCCGCCGCCCTGGGGCGGGTCGTTTTCGGCGTCGATGATGATGGTTTCGATCTCAGGCAGCCACGAGAATCGGGGAATCTCGTAGGTGTCGAAATTGGTGTCGAGGATCTCTCCACCCGAGAACCGCACCTCCTCGGCGAGGGCGTAGCCGAGCCCCATGGTCAGACACCCCTCCATCTGGATGGTGGCGCCCTCGGGGTTGACGGCCAGCCCCATGTCCTGAGCGCAGACCATGCGCTTGACGGTGACCTTCCCGGTCGCTCGATCGACCTCTACCTCGGCCGCCAACCCGACGTACGTCCCGGCATCGATTCCGAGTGCGATCCCCTGACCACGCCCGCTCGGCGCACCGGCCTCCAGCCACCCGAAGCGATTCGCGGTGGTCTCGAGCACCCGACGCATCTTCTTGTCCGCGAGGTTCCTCAGCCGGAACTCGACCGGGTCGATGCCGGCCTGCACCGCCAGAATGTCGATCTGCGATTCGCGTGCGAAGGTGTTGGTGTTGTTCCCGGGCGCCCGCCACGCCCCGGTGGCGAAGGGGTGGGTCCCTGGTCCGCCGCGCCAACCCTCGGGCGCGGCTACGGTGCGGTGATTCGGGATGTCGTAGAAGTGGTCCGCACCGCGCGAGCCCGCGAAATAGGTTGTGTAGTCCCAATAGGTGATACGTCCACCTTCGCCGACGCCGGCGTCAATCTTCACCACCGCCGCCGGTCGGAAGGTGTCGAAGAAAAACTCCTCGGCGCGCGACCACGCGACCTGAACCGGCCGACCGGTCCGTTTCGCGAGCCGCGCCGCCTCGATGGCCTGGCGGTTTGCGGTCTTTCCGCCGAACCCGCCGCCGACGAAAGGCGGAATGACCCGGACCTTGTTCTCGGCCAGCCCGAGTGCCTCGGCCGCTTCCGTCTGCAGCCGAAAGGGGGTCTGGGTCGAGGCCCAGATTGTGCAGCGTCCGTCGGCGAACTCCGCCACCGCAGTGTGGGTTTCCATGGGCGCGTGCGCCACATAACCGTCGAGGTAGGTGTGGCGCGCCTCGGCGATGGAGATCGACATCCCGGTATCGAGATCCCCTCCCGTGTCCAGGGTCTCACCGGCCGGCGCCACCTTCAGGAGATGCTCGAAGATCGAGTCCTCGTCGAGATCGACCTCTGATGTTTTCCACGTCGCCGCGACCTTTGCGATCGCCCGTTGGGCGCCATCCGGCGTCGCGTGCAGGACCGCGACCAGGTCGCCGTCGACCACCATCGTCGCCCCGTCGACCTCCTCGATTCCGGAGGCGTCGACCTCGCCGAGGGTGGCGCCGTGCGCGGGCGGCCGCAGCAGGCTCGCGTAGAGCATCCCCTCGCGGCGGATGTCGCCGGAGAACTTTGCATCTCCGGTGACCTTGGCGACCGCATCCATTCGCGTGACCGGCCGGCCGACGACCGTGAAGTTCTCGACTGACTCCAGCACCGCCTTGCGGTCGAGCCACCGCTCGATCGCCTGCCCTTTGGCGATCTCGGCATACGTGATCTGTTGCTCCTGATTCGCCGTGTTAGACACCACCCCGTCAGCCACCGCGAGTCGATCCCGCGGCACGTCCAACTTTTCCGCGGCCAGCTCGAGCAGCACCTCGCGCGCCTCGGCCGCCGCCGCCCGCAGCGGGGGCCCGAAGAAACGGGTCGACATCGAGCCGAATGTGCCCATGTCCCAGGGGCAGAGATCGGTATCGCCCATGACCATGTCCACGGACTCGAGGGAAACCTCGAGCTCATCTGCCAACATCTGGGCCAGCGAGGTCACGACCCCCTGCCCCATCTCGATCTTGCCGGTGAAGCAGGACACACGTCCGTCCTCACCGATCCGCAGGAAGGCGTTGAAGTCGTCGGGGAGTGCCCGGCCGAAACGGCGCTGCACCGGCGCCTCCTGCAGCGCGAGGAGGTCGTTCGCCGACACCGTGACGACGATGCCGCCGCCGAAGATCTTCAGGAACTTCCGCCGGCTGACCTCGGACGGCAGGTCGATGCCGAGGTGCTCGAGGATTTCGTTCGTGAAGCGGGTCATGACCGCACCCCCTTCCGCATCTCGGCGGCCGCTGTCTCGATCGCCTCGACGATCCGGACATGGGCCCCGCAGCGACAGAGGTTGTCGTCCATATGGTCGAGGATCTCCTGCCGGGTCGGCTTCGGATTTTCGAGCAGCAGCCCATAGGCGCTGAGGATCATGCCCGGAGTGCAGAAGCCGCACTGCAGGGCGTCGTGCTTGACGAAGGCCTCCTGCACCGGGTGCAGCTTGCCGTTCTTCGCTAAGCCCTCGATGGTCACGATCTTCTTGCCCGCGACATCGCCCATGGGCAATTGGCACGAGCGTTCCGGCTTGCCGTCGACCAGAACCGTGCACGAGCCGCAGAAACCCTCTCCGCATCCGAACTTGGTGCCGGTCAACCCGAGCTCCGTGCGCAGGACCCAGAGGAGCATACGATCCTCCTCCACCTCGAGCGCGGTCGCCTGGCCGTTGAACGAGAAGCGAATCGTCTTGGTCATAAAACCCCCGGGAACCGTTCGGAATTGTCAGGGGAATGGTAGCACTCGCTCGCCGAACTGTTCGGCTATGGGACCACCCTCCACCCTTTTAACCACCAAGACACTGAGGACACCAAGGAATCACCAAGAGACTGTTTGACCTCTGCCCTGGAATAGGTGGCAAAGACTCTGGCGCAAGGTAAGAAACACCCCCTTCTCTCGGAAAGGCGCGGTGGGCACGGCCCAACGCGGCTTTCCGAGTGTGGGTGGGCGGCGGTAGAGAGCGCGATTGCGATCGGATCAGGATTCCCGCGTACACTCTGTCGATGTTTGAGTTCTTGGTCGCGGCTGCCGTCTTCGGCCTCAGCGGCGGGCTTTCACCGGGGCCGCTGCTTGCGCTGGTGGTTTCCGAGACCCTGGCTCGGGGCCGAAACGCCGGCCTCGCGGTTGCCGTGTCCCCGCTGATCACCGATGGTCCGGCGATCGCCGCGGCGATCCTGCTGCTCGGCCGTATCGAGAACTCCGAAGCGGCCCTCGGCATCGTCAGCATCGGCGGCGGCGCTCTGTTGACGACCTACGGCATCGCCGGTCTTCGCGGCTCCGCCCTCGAGGTCGAGGAGGCGAAGACGGACCACGGTGTGTGGGCATCCCTTGGGAAAGGTGTCTCGGTGAACTTCCTCAACCCCAACCCCTACCTCTTCTGGCTGACGATTGGGACGCCGATTCTGCTTCGAGCACATGCATCCAGTTGGGCCGCCTCGATCGGCTTCCTTGCGGTCTTTTATCTCTGTCTTGTCGGATCGAAATTCGTGCTTGTGCTCTTGGCCGCGCGTTCCCGCAGCATCCTCAGGGGTCGCGCCTACATTCTCGTCAACCGGATTCTCGCCATCGCTCTCCTGGTTTTCGCCGTGATCTTCATGCGCGGCGGCGTGATCCGGCTCCTGGGGATGTGAGGCGGCAGCCTGCGAGTGCAGCCCGCCAGTTCTCCGCGTCACCATGTGCTGAGGCGATCGCGGGTGCACACCACTCCACCCGACGAGACCACGCTACAGAGCGGCAGCGAGCCGCACCCCTTGGCACCGCGTCAACGGAGCCATATCTTCGAAGGCAGGTTAACTCCCATGATCGGGGGTCCGCCATGGCGCGAAAACATAAAATCCTCCACGACACCCTGGCCCTCGTGCTGGCTGGCGGCCAGGGCGAACGGCTGTTCCCGCTGACCCGCGACCGCAGCAAGCCGGCGGTGCCCTTCGGCGGCATGTACCGGATCGTCGACTTCACGCTCTCCAACTGCCTCAACTCCGGCCTGCGCAAGATCTACGTCCTCACCCAGTACAAGTCGGGCAGCCTCGAGCGCCACATCCAACTCGGCTGGAGCCAGCTCTTCTCCGCCGAGCTCGGCGAGTACATCTACACCGTGCCGCCGCAGCTGCGAGTTGGTCAGCGCTGGTACGAGGGGACGGCCGACGCCGTATATCACAACACCCATCTCATCGAACAAGAGCGTCCCCACCGAGTGCTGGTATTGTCCGGCGACCACATCTACACCATGGACTATCAGAAGATGATCGACGCCCACGAACGCAGCGGCGCCCTCGTGACGATCGGTGCCGTCGAGGTCCCGCTCGAGCGGGCGTCGGCCTTCGGTGTGCTCGAGATCGACGACCAGCAGCGCATTCGCTCGTTCGCCGAGAAGCCCGCCCAACCGTCGCCGATCCCCGGCACGCAGGACAGGGCACTGGTAAACATGGGCGTCTACTGCTTCGAGCGCGAGGTGCTTCTGCAAGCGCTGTCCAACGACGCCGCCTCCGTGAGCCTCCACGACTTCGGCCACGACGTCCTGCCGGCGCTGGTGGAGACCGGGCTGCTCTACGCCTACCCGTTCGTCGACGCGCATCGCAAGCCCGAGCCCTACTGGCGCGACATCGGCACCATCGCCTCCTATTACGAAGCGAGCATGGACCTGGTGGATGTCCATCCCACCTTCAACCTTTACGATCGCGACTGGCCGCTGCGCACCATGCCGAGGCAGCTACCTCCGGTGAAGACCGTCTTCGCCCAGGAGGGTCCCGGCGGACGGCTCGGCATCATCCTCGACTCGCTCGTGTGCAACGGAGCGATCATCAGCGGCGGCCGCGTCGAGCGCTCGATCCTGTCGCCCGAGGTCCGCATCAACTCCTACTCCTCCGTGTCCGACTGCGTGCTCATGGACGGGGTCGAGATCGGCCGCTATGCCCGGCTGCGGCGGGTCATCGTCGACAAACAGGTGAAGATTCCGCCAGGCATGGTCATCGGCGAGGATCCAGAAGCCGACCGGAAGCAATTCTCCGTCGACGAATCCGGGGTTACTGTCATCGCCAAACGGACTGTGATCGAAACCCCCGACTCCTGACGTTCCAACACGAGCGCCGGCTGTCAACACTGTTCTCCAGGCCCGACCCTGCCGCTGAGCCGCTGATTGAGATAAGCTTGGAGAAGAGACTGGGGGTCACGATGAGCCAGGTTCACGAATACCAGCTGCTCTCGGCGCCCTACCCCGCCGAGCTTTCGGATGCCGTCAACCGCCGGCTCGCGGAAGGATGGTCGCTCTGCGGCAGCCCGTTCGCCCATGCCGGCGAGGTCTTTCAGGCGGTGGTCCGTACGACACAGGATGATAAGCGCGTCCGCAGATCGACGGGTGACGGCAAGCCGGTCTGAACAAGGGGCTGCTCGCCGTTAGCCGCGCTCGATTCGTGTATTGTCGTGCGGCGTTTGCCGATTTTTCCTCCATTCTCTTCTCTCGCTCTTGACTCGCGCGCGCGAGAGCGCTATACGTTGTCAAGAGATGGTGTCTCAATCTAAAAATCAAAGCAGCCACACGGCCCAATTCCCCATTTCTCGGATGAAATGAGTCTCGCCGAGAGGGGCCCGGCGAATCCATGGCGCCCAGTGAACGATTGGAGATCACGATGAAGACCGAAGAGCTTGCCGCAAACCTCCGCGGTGACCTGCTCACGCCCGATTCCGCCGAATACGACACAACCCGGGCCGTGTACAACGCGATGATCGACAAAAAACCGTCCGCGATCGCGATGTGCGTTGACGCCGCCGACATCCAGACCTGCGTCAACTTCGCGCGCGATCACAACCTCCCGCTCGCGATCCGCAGCGGCGGCCACAACGCCGGCGGCCTGGGCTCGGTCGATGGCGGCCTCGTGATCGACATGTCAAAGATGCGCGGCATTCGGGTCGATCCGAAGGCCAAGACCGTGCGCATCCAACCCGGCTGCCGGTGGGGCGATGTCGATCACGCCGCACATCCCTATGGTCTGGCGGTTCCGGCCGGAATGATTTCGACCACCGGCTGCGGCGGCCTCACCCTCGGCGGCGGCGTCGGCTACCTGACGCGGAAGTTCGGTCTGACGATCGACAACCTTCTCGAGGCCGATGTTGTCCTTGCCGACGGCTCGATGGTGGTCGCCGGCCCCGACGAGAACGCGGATCTCTTTTGGGCCCTGCGCGGCGGCGGCGGCAACTTCGGGGTCGTCACGTCCTTTCTGTTTCGCGGGAACCCGGTGCACAGGATCTTCGGTGGTCCAACCCTGTGGGAGCTCGATCGCACCAAGGAGATCATGAAATGGTATCGCGAGTTCATCCTGCAGGCCCCGGAGGAGCTGTCTGGTTTCTTCGCATTCCTCACGGTACCGCCGGGACCACCCTTCCCCGAACACCTTCACCTGCACAAGATGTGCGGCGTTGTGTGGTGCTACTCAGGGAATCTGGAGAAGGCGGAGGAACTGTTCGCCCCGATACGCGAGCTGGAGCCGGATCTTTACGGGGTTCAAGAGATGCCTTTCCCGATGCTCAACTCCGCCTTCGACGCGCTCTACCCGCCCGGCCACCAGTGGTACTGGCGCGCCGACTTCTTCACCGAGATCTCGGACGCGTCGATCGCCGAGCACGTCAAGTGGGGCGCCGCACTGCCGACTACGCTATCGACGATGCACCTCTACCCCATCGACGGCGCGGCCCATCGCGTTGGCGCCGAGGACACGGCCTGGAGCTATCGCGAGGCCAACTGGGCGGGGGTCATCGTCGGCGTCGATCCCGATCCGGCCAACGCCGGCAAGCTGCGCGACTGGGCCGTCGGCTATCACGACGCGGTTCATCCCCACTCGTCGGGCGGCGCCTACATCAACTTCATGATGGAAGAGGGCCAGGAGAGGATCCAGGCCAGCTATCGCGGCAATTACGACCGGCTGGCCGAAATCAAGGCGAAATACGACCCGAACAACTTTTTCAAGGTCAACCAGAACATTCGCCCGAAGAGCTGACCATATCGCTGACTTTGAGGCTGCCCCCTGGGAGCACCGATGATGTCCGAATCGGACGTGGGCAGGAGTCGAGCCGTCGTTGGTCCGGCTAGCCCGCATTATTCATAAGGTTTCGTCGCGAGGGCGGCGAGGTGCCGTGCCCAGTGGGGTTTGCGACCTGAGGGGCGCGGACGCGTACTCGACAGTACGTGGAGCACCCCGAGGCGAGCAAACACCGCTGGGTGCGGTGCATCGTCGGCCGCAGCAGAGACCTCATGAATAATGCGGGCTAGAGAATGCGTGACCGTCGAGTGTCGGTGGATGCATCCATCGGCATCCGCGGGGAAATGGCCCACTCTTGGGTGTATAGAAACAACGACGGAAAAAACGCGTTGAAGGAAACCGCAGGTGGGCGTGGATCGCCGACCACGGCACCCCGGTGGATGACGACGATTGACCGATCTCGACTGAAACAACCGAACGGTTCTTGACGATGATTGAAACGGTCGGATTCCCAGTGAGTCTGAGGATGATTATTAATTGAGAATGAATCTGATACTTGTTATGATCACAGTCGATCACCGACGAGCCTGTTGATACATCGGCGCGAGGAGGCACCCACATGATCGGCCAGACAGTTGCGCACTACAGGATCCTGGACAAGCTCGGCGAGGGCGGCATGGGCGAGGTATGGCGGGCCGAGGATACCAAGCTCGGCCGTCAGGTCGCGATCAAGCTCCTGCCCGACATATTCACCGCAGACGCCGAACGGCTGGCGCGTTTTGAACGTGAAGCGCGGGTCCTGGCTGCTTTTGAACATCCCAGGATCGCCTCGATCTACGGTCTCGAGGATTTCGACGGACGCAAGCTGCTGGTCATGCAGGTGGCCGAGGGCGAGACCCTGGCCGAGCGCATCGACGCCGGTCCCATCCCGATTGAACAGGCCCTCAAGATTTCTCTCCAAATCGCCGAGGCGCTGGAAGCCGCTCACGACAAGGGCATCATCCACCGCGACCTCAAACCGGCCAACATCAAGCTCACCGCGGACGGCCGGGTCACGGTCCTCGACTTCGGGCTGGCCAAGGCGCTGGAGTCCATCGGTTCCACGTCCGGCTCCGGCCTACAGAGCCTCTCCCTGTCGCCGACCATGACCGCTGAGATGACGGGCAAGGGTGTCCTCCTCGGTACTGCCGCCTACATGAGCCCGGAGCAGGCTCGTGGCGAGAGCGCCGACCGGCGGGCCGACGTCTGGGCCTTCGGCGTCGTGCTGATGGAGATGTTGACCGGAAGGAGGGTCTACGCCGGCAAGACTCTCTCCGACACCCTTGCCGGAGTGCTCGCCCGCGAGCCGGAGTGGAACGATCTTCCGAGCGACACCCCGGCGCCGGTGCGCAGGCTGCTCGAACGGTGTCTCGACAAGGAAGCCGGCCAACGGCTGCAGGCGATCGGCGAGGCGCGAATCGCGATCGAGAGCTACTTGAAAAACCCGGGCGCGGACGCGGCGACGGACGAGTCCGCAGCCGGCACCGCGCGCTGGACACGCCTGCTGCCGTGGGCCGTCGCCGGCGTCACAGCGGCCGCACTGATCATGTCGCTGGTCATCCTCGGGTCTCGGGACGGCGCCCCTGAGCAGACGATGCGCCTCGAGGTCGCGGTCTCCGACGACCCTCTCTTCGTCAATCTCGGTACGGGCGTGGTCCTTTCCCCTGACGGAACGAAAATGGTCTACGTCGCCGAAGGCGAGCTGGAGCGGACCCTTGCCGTTCGTTCCCTCGATCAGCTCGAGGGAACGCCGCTCGTGACCGGCAACTCGGCCACCGTGCCCTACCACCCGTTCTTCTCGCCGGACGGCCAATGGATCGGCTTCGTCACCCCCACCGAGCTGAAGAAGGTGCCGATCACCGGCGGCACCCCGATCAGGTTGTGCAAGGTCAATCGCAGTCGCGGCGCGAGCTGGGGCCCCGACGACACCATCGTGGTAGCGCCGGATCGCGCCTCCGGCCTCTTCACCGTGCCCGCCGCCGGCGGAGAGCTCCAACCGCTGACGACCGTCGATACCGACAACGGCGAGGCCACACACCGCTGGCCGCAGGTCGTACCGGGTGGCGCAGTGATCTTCACCACCCTCCTGCAGGGTTCCGATGTGGCCGATGAGGCGGTGATCGAGGCGGTGTCACTGGCGACCGGTGAGCGCAAGGTATTGCACCGCGGCGGCACCTACGGTCGCTGGGTGCCCTCCGGCCACCTGGTCTACGTGCGTGAGAACACGCTCTTCGCCATGCCCTTCGATATCAAGAAACTGGAAGCCACGGGCTCGCCGGCACCGATCGTCCAGGGGATCACGTCGAGCGACGCCAGCGGTGGGGCCCAGGTCAGCTTCTCCAATACCGGCACCCTGGCCTACATCAGCGGTGAGATCGGCGTCCCGGAGTACCCGATCAGAATGATGGATCGCAACGGTGTCGTGTCGACCCTGTGGGAGGAGCCGGGGACCTACGCCAATCCGAAGCTGTCACCCGACGGCAGTCGGCTGTCGATGACGGTGCTGCGTGACGGGAACTGGGACGTCTGGATCTACGACCTCGAGCGCAAGGTTGCCACCCGACTGACCTTCCACGATGGCTACGACGGCGATCAGGTGTGGTCGCCCGACGGCCAGTACATCACCTTCTCCTCCGATCGCGACGGCCGCGAGAACCCCTACCGCAAACGGGCCGACGGTTCCGGTGAAGCCGAACGCCTCGCCAAGATCGACCACGACTTCTGGGCCTCCTCGTGGTCGCCTGACGGCAAGTGGATTTTGGGCGAGATTCAGAGCGACAGCTTCGACATCTGGATTGTGCCCGCCGATGGATCGGGCGAGCCGCAGGAGTACCTCGCCACCGAGTTTTTCGACCGCTTCCCCGTCATCTCCCCTGATGGCAAATGGGTAGCCTACATGTCCGACGAGTCCGGCCGTTCGGAGATCTACGTGCGGCCGTTCCCGTATGCGGCCGGCAAGTGGCAGGTCTCCGACGGCGGCGGCAGCTGGCCCGCCTGGTCGCCCGACGGTTCCGAGTTGATCTACCGCACCGAGGACGGTCTGATGTCGGCGATCGTGGCTGCCGAAAACGGATCGTTCCGGGCCGGCAGACCAAAGCCGCTGGCGAGCGGCGGTCTGTCGAACAACCAGGTCGGGATCGCCGTCGCCGGGAGCATTTTTTCAGACTATGAAATCATGCCCGACGGCCAGAGCTTCATCATCCTCCAAGGTGGCGAGGGCCTGAGCAGCCAGAACAACGTCACCCTCGTGACCAATTGGTTCGACGTGCTGCGCAAAACCTTCCCGGGTTCGTAGAAACGAACACTGATCGCTCGCCTGCTGCCACACCATGAGTGGCAGCAGGTGGTAGCCTCGGCCAACGAGGCGGGCCTCACTACGCCTTCACGTGAGACGACGTATCGTCACGGTCCGCCCTGGAGCTCGGTCGCCCAAGTGGCCGGCGCGGCGGGAATGAGCTGTATCCTGTCACGCCCGTCATCGCAGCTCGATTCTTGACACACGTCGAGTGGGGTATCAGAGTAGACCCGCGTCACCACAATCCAACCGAGCCGAGGAGGCCGTCATGCGCGATACCAGCATCAGCTTCATGCGTTCACTCTGTGCCGGCGAAATCGAGGAGCAGGTCCTCTTCCCCTTCCCAACCCTGAGCGATGACGAGCGCGAGATCCTGGCTCCGGTCGTCGAATCGGTCGACGATCTCCTCGGGAACCGCAGCGAGGATTTCCGTGCGTGGGACGTGGCCGGGGAGATGCCCGGCGATTTTCTCCAGGAGCTGCGGGAGTTCGGTCTCTTCGGCCTCATCGTGCCCGAGTCCGAGGGCGGTCTCGGGTTCGGCAACATGGCCTACTCGCGAACCATCCAGCAGGTCGCACGTCACGACGCCTCGGTGGCCGTCACGGTGGGCGCCCACTCGTCGATCGGCATGCGCGGTCTCAAGCTGTACGGAACCGAGGAGCAGAAGAAGAAGTACTACAAGGGCCTGGCCAGCGGGGAGCTCATCGCGGCCTTCTGCCTCACCGAGCCGGAGGCCGGCAGCGACGCCGCATCGATCAAGACCCACGCTGTGGAAAAGGACGACCACTTCCTCCTCAACGGCTCGAAGCTGTGGGTGACCAACGGCGGCATCGCCGACTACTTCACGATATTCGCAAAGACCGGCGAGAAAGAGGCCCGCTCCAAGCTCAGCGCCTTCATCGTCACGCGTGACATGCCCGGCGTTTCGGTCGGCGCCCACGAGGACAAAATGGGGATCCGCGCAAGCTCGACGTGCACAGTCTTCCTCGACGACGTCGAGGTGCCCAAGGAGAACCTCCTCGGGCCACTGAACGGCGGCTTCAAGGTGGCGATGAACATTCTCAACAACGGCCGATCAGGGCTCGCGGGCGGCTGCGTCGGCGGCATGAAGACGCTGATTGCCCTCGCCTCGGGCCACGCGATGGAGCGCCACCAGTTCGGTCAGCCGATCGGCAGCTTCGGCCTCGTCAAACAGAAGATCGGATGCATGGTAGCCGACTGCTACGCCACCGAGAGTATCGTGCAGGTGGTTGCCGCCCTTGCTGATCGCGAATACGACGATTTTTCGGTCGAGGCGGCGATCACCAAGATCTTCGCCACCGAGGCCCTGTGGCGAACCGCCGACCAGGCATTGCAGATCGCCGGCGGCACGGGCTATATGCGCGAGTACCCGTACGAACGAGTGCTCCGCGATTGCAGGATCAACCGCATCTACGAGGGCACCAACGACATCCTGCGCCTCTACGTCGCCCTCACCGCCCTCAACGACGTCGGCCAGCGGCTCAAGGAGTTGGCCGGCTCGCTGCGCGGTATCTTCGACGACCCGATCAAGGGCTTCGGCCTGCTCTATGACTACGCGAAGCAGCGCGCCACCTGGGCCACCGGACTGCCGGTGTCCAGCCCGAGCATGACCAAGGCCCACGTCGCCCTGCGTGCCGAGGCCGACATCTTCGAGGATGCGGCCCGCAACCTCGCTGCGATGACCGACCGCCTGCTCCGCAAGCATGGCAGGAACATCATCGGCAAGCAGTTCGCTACCAGCCGCCTGGCCAACGTCATGATCGACCTCTTCGTGCTCGCGTGCGCGATCAGCAGAGTGACGGCTGCGATCGAGGAGAAGGGCGTCGACGCCGCGGGCGAGGAGATCGGGATCGCCAAGGTCCTCGCCGGCCAGACAGAAGCCCGGGCGCGACGAAACTTTCGCCGGATCGACGACAACGACGACGAACTCATCAAGGGCCTCGCCGAGGCCGCCTACGAACGCGGAGGCTACGGCTGGGATATTCTCTGACAACGGATGGCTCGGCCCTCCCGCCACCCTGAATCGACCGGGCCAGCCGCGAATTCTTTCAGTTGAGACACGTATCTATTTCAGCCGGATAATGTGAACCGGATCGTTTCCAGGGGGCCGTTCATGACATTTGTGCCAGCAACGACAGCGACAAGCGGTACCGTGGCCGCCGCAGCCGCTGTCAAAAGACGGCGGGAGCTCCAACGGGAGGAAGAACTCATGACGAAGTACAGCGCCGACGAAATCGAGGGTTGGGAGTTCAAGATCGTGCGCGCCGCCACCCGCAAGTTCAAGGATCCGGAGTTCTTTCGCAAGACCTGCGAAGAGGAAGCGCGAGCCGGCTGGGAGATGCTCGAGAAATTCGACGACAACCGTGTCCGGTTCAGGCGGAAGATCGAGCACCGCGGCGACGACCTGCACCGCGAGATCGACCCCTATCGCACCCTGGTTGGCATGAGCATGGATCAACTCGGTTTTCTGATCGCGGTTTCAGTGCTTCTCGGAACTGGTGTCTTCGTGGCAGTGATCGCCTTCATCGCCACACAGTCGAAATAGACACCACCTGACGACCCGACGGCAAAAAAAGGGGCGGCACACATGCCGCCCCTACCTGAACGTCAAGCGCTTGCGCGCCCCGCACTATTTCACTTCCGTGTACACCCGCATGCCCTTGTCGATGACGCCGTCCTCGGCCTTGGCGACCGCACCCTCATCCGAGTTCAGGAACGCTTCGAACGCCGCCATGTCTGACGCGTCAACCAACACACAGACCTGTTTCTTCATTTTCGGGTTTTGAAAGATACGGACGTTGTCCACGCCGTGCTGCGCGAACATATCGCGCCGGCTGTTTTCACCCATCCAGGCCGCGAGCCAGTGATCGGCGTCCTTCACGTCATGGGTGATGGCGATGGTCGTGTCACCCGCGAACGGGGGCAGATCACTGTTCCAGATGTCGCTGGCGATCTTCCACTCGCCGCCCACTTTGCGCCAGGTGTCGGTGTATTTCCCTTGGTCGACCTCAGTACCGTCCGGAGTTTGCAGCCGGTATGTGCCGGCTCGGTAGCCGATATCTCCAGCCGCGGCGACCGTGACCGTATCGATTTCACCCGTGAGACCGGCATCGACCATCCCAACGAAAGATGCTCTCGCGCCGGCATGCCCTTTCGCCATCTTGGCGTTTGGCGGCATGAGGACGCAGTTCTCCGTGTACAACCCGACGATCCCATCGATATCGCCCGCGTTGAGCGCGTTTTCCCAGTTGTCGGCCACGGCGGCCAGCTCGGCGCTCTGGTCCGCGGCCTGCGGAGCGCAGGCGGCGACCGCAATCACCAGCACCAGCACCATCGCACCCAGGCCATAGCTACTCTCACTGAGATTTCTTACGTGTGTCATGTTTCCCCCTTGTTCGGCTCGAAACGCAGGGTTTCCCCGGCATCCGGCCTGT